>UINC01002026.1_pt1 | contig 11967 bp, 10 predicted proteins | sample 5385821 | NCBI WGS metagenome assembly UINC01 (sample SAMEA4666929, study PRJEB26691) | marine metagenome | isolation source: Pacific Ocean | place: Pacific Ocean | collected 2011-10-13 | reverse complement strand
CCAGGGAGACGCTGGCCGGCGGTGTCCAAGACTACCCTGACTGACAGGAATGGGACACCGGCCTTTTGGGCGGCTTCCGCCGCCCGGTAGTCTTCCATGTTAACGCTGTGAATCTGATATTGGATCAGAAGCTCCTGACGCTCCTGCGGTTCTGCCACCAAATGGTCAACGGTCAGCGACCCGCCGTCGAAGGTCGGTACGGAGAGGTCGAGGGCCGCTTGTTGCGCGCTCTGGAGCATCTGAGGATTCGGCCTAATCGCCGATCCCGCACCTTGGGACGCCCCGTTCTGGAGGGCGTAGCGCCCTGCCAGGAGTAGGTCTCCAGTCTCCAGTTCAGGATCCACCCCTCCGGCCACGCCGACGACCAATACTCCATCCACTTTTGAACGGCTGCCCTTAAGCAAGGCCGTTAAAGAACCTCCGGCCTGCTCCGGGCCGACGCCTAACACCCGAAACTCGACCTGAGGATGCACCCCGGTGACGGTTTCGATGTCTATCAGCTCGCGGCGGAGACCGGTCAGCTCTTGCTCCATGCTGGCAGCCAGGATTAACAAATTCTCATACTCTGGGGGCTAGGCCGCGGTGATGCCGCCCTTATGGGCAGACCCGGCTTTGATCAGAGTCACCCAGTCCTTGGGTGTTTTCACGGCGGTGAATATGGTAGCGGACTCGAAACCACAGTGCATCATGCAGTTGGCGCACCGCGGGTCTTTGCCCACGCCGTACCTGTCCCAGATGTCCTGATCGAAAAGTTCATTTACATGCTCCACGTGTTCATCGGCCAGCGGATAGCAGGGTTTCCGCCATCCCATCACGGTGTAGGTCGGGTTGGACCAGGCGGTGCACTGGTACTCCCGCTCCCCTTTCAACAAATTCAGGTAGAGGGGGTTGTTGTAAAACACGGCGCCCTTGGAATTCTCCGGATCCAGAAGTTGTTGGAAGAGGGAGTGGGATTCCTGCCGGGTCAAGAACATGTCCTGATCTGGGGCGTCTTCAAAATCGAAGCCAGGAGATATCATTGAGCCCTCCACTCCCATGTCGGCCACCAAGCGGAACATCTCGTTGAGGTCGCCAACATCGCTGGTGCGGAATACCGTGGAGTTGGTGCAGACGCGGTAGCCGCGATCTAGGGCCGACTGAATGGCGTCGACAGCTTTAGTGAAGACACCTTTTCGGTCGACAGACTCGTCGTGTTTCTCTTCCATACCGTCCATATGGACCACCCAACAGAGATACTTGGACGGAGGTATCTTGTCCATGATTCGGTCCAGCAACAAACCGTTGGTGCAGCAATATACGAAGTATTTGTCCTCGATCAGCTCGTTGATGATCTCGTCTATCCGTGGGTGAATCGTTGGCTCTCCGCCGGCGATGGAGACTATGGGAGCGCCCGACTCGTGGACAGCGGCAAGGGCCTCGTCCACTGACATCATCTTGTCCAACACCGGTTTGTATTCGCGGATGCGGCCGCATCCAATACAGGCCAGATTGCACATCTCGAGAGGCTCGAGCATGGTCACCAATGGGAATTTCCCTCTTCCCTTGAGTTTGTTCTTTAGGATGTAGCCGGCCAGCCTGGTGGTTAGTTCCAGCGGCCGTTTGGCCCGTTTGCCATCGCCCGGACCGTTTTGATTGTAGTTGCCATTTTTCGTGACAGTCATATCGTAAAAACCTTAGTGGTCAGCGAATTGCAATCGTTTTGCATGTTGACTAATACTCTCTGCGGGCGAGGAAGTCGACCAGTTCTTCGGCTTCAGTTTGGGCCCATCGGGGTAACGAGACCGGCTTCAAGGCCTCCAAAGCCCGGGCGGCCGCAGCCTGTGTCAGACGTTGAGAGTTTTCCCGGGAGCCTACTTCATCGAGAACGGCCATTACCCTCAGTACATCGTCCTCTTCCAACTCCTCTTGTTCATAGATGCGCAGCAGGTCCTTCATGGCGCGCCCGCTGGCCCGTTCCAAAGCGAACACCACCGGGTAAGATTTCTTCCGGCGGCGTATGTCGCTGTCGGTGGCTTTGCCCAACGTGGCCTGGTCTCCCCAGATTCCTAGGTAGTCATCCCTAATCTGGAAAACTTGCCCAAGGTGGTTGCCAAACTCAGCGAAAGCCTTCACAGCCGTCTGGTCTTCCGTGGCTAGAAGGGCCCCAATCTCCAGAGCACAGCGAATCAGAGCCCCGGTCTTGCAGGCGATCATATGAAGATATTCTTGGGCTTTGATGTCGGTGCGCGACTCGAAATCCAAGTCCAGGCATTGGCCCTGAATCATCTCCAAGTAGCTCTCGGTTAGAATCTCGGAAACCCGTAGGACCGCAGCGGGGCCCACCTTTTGTCCGACCGCGCCCAGCAAAGACAGGTCTCCGGTGCACTGCATGGCATTGCCTGACCAGAGAGCTTTGGGTATGCCCCAAAGGTGCCACACCGTCGGCTGGTGGCGCCGCTCCAAGTCTTGGTCTTGGATATCGTCGTGGACCAGCGAGAAATTGTGGATCAATTCAACCGCAGCCGCCGCTGGCAGCGCTTTTGAGTAGTCGGCGGCCAGTGCGTTGCAAGCGAAGAGGCACAGCGTGGGGCGGAGGGCTTTGCCCTGGGTCAAGGCGGTATCCATTGTGCCGCCCTGTTGGTCAACCCAGCCCAGGTGGTAGCGGAGCAGCCGGTAGGCTTCGGGGTTCTCTCCGCTGGGCACGGCATTACGAAGCCCTCGCTCCACAGAACTTTTGTACCTGGAGAACATTCCGGGAAGCTTCGTTCCTGAGTCCGAACTCATTTGTGATGGCTGAGCGTCGTCGTTTTTGACCATACCCCTCTTCTCTTCGGAGAAAAGGTGGACCGCACAGGGGCGGCCTATTAAACAGGTGCACGCCTGGCCAGGCGTGCACCTAAAGATACATCGGCATTCGATAGATGGCGATACCTAAAATGCTAGCAAAGCATTTTGGACGATGTCAAGATAAATCGAGGATTGGCTAACCTGCCACCGTATAACCTATGTATGGTAGTTGTTTACGCCTGAGCGGTGCTATGCGAATCGGACGGGAATTAGTATAATTTCCGAGTTAATAGGCGTTTCGGCTGCGATTCACAGGGCTGAGAACAGCCCGAATGAAATTCTAAGGGTAGTTCCAAGCCCCAGATTCGCGATTTAACGGTGTTCATGTCAGACACAAATCAGCTACGGCAAAGATTGGCCGCAGTTCATTTGACACTTCCTCCACATTAGTCTATATTTCTTTCTTGTAATGAATGTTACATAAGGAGCGGATCGAGCCTGGAATTCTTCCGTGCGCGCCGCGCCCTGTCTATGTAACCGGGAATTACGGGTGGCCCCACCGCCCGAGGACGAACTAAATACGTTATTCCCCTTAATAAGGAGGAGCACATGGCTGAACAGGATATTGCCTTGATGGCCCACCTCTTACGTCGCGCCGGTTTCGGAGCGAGCCGCGATGAGATCGAGGCTAAGGCAACCCAAGGTTATGACAGCGTAGTCCAAGAGTTGCTCAACCCCGAGACCCAAGAGGCCGTAGAAGAAGATCTGCTCATCCGCTACAACCCTTCGTATTACGAAGCTGCTGCCATCGAGAACAATGTGCAGCAGTGGATCTGGCGGATGATCAACAGCCCCCGCCAGCTTCAAGAGAAAGTAGCCCTTTTCTGGCACATGATCTTCTGTGCTGGCCACAGCAAGATTGATAGCGGCCAAGAGATGGGTCTGATGGTCGACATCTTCCGGCAAAACGGAATGGATAAATTCGACGACCTGCTGCTCAAACTCTCCACCAACCCCGGCATGATGTACTACCTGGACAACACCGAGAGCCACAAGGCCAACCTGAACGAGAACTATGGCCGCGAGCTGCTGGAACTCTTCTCCCTGGGCGTGGGAATGGACGAAGCCTTCAACTACAGCGAAGATGACGTCAAGGCTTGCGCTCGGGCATTCACGGGGTGGAACATCGCTCCGCCCTATCCTCCGTTCCCCCATGGCCGCAGCCCCTGGGAGTTCCGGTTTGACCCCGCCGACCACGATACTTCCGACAAGACCTTCCTGGGCGAGACCGGCAACTGGAACGGCGATGACATCATCACGATTGTCTGCAAGCAGCCGGCCACCGCCCGCTTCCTTGCCCGGCATCTCTACAATTACTTCGTCGCTGACGAGCCCCAGATTCCTGCCTGGCGACTGACACCGCCTCGGGACCAGAAAGCCATCGAAGCTATGGAGAAGGCATACTGGGACTCCGACCATTCCATCAAAGCGATGTTGGAAGTCCTGTTCACATCTGACTTCTTCAAAGACGAAGCGGTCCGGTACGCCAAGGTCAAGAACCCCGCCGAGATGGTAGTTAGCCTCATTCGCATGACCGGCGAGTTCAAGGGCTATCAGCCCGGCCTGTTCGAAGCCTCCCAAGAGCCCAAGTACATGGGCATGGACCTCATGAATCCGCCCACCGTTGAAGGCTGGCACACCGGCCGTGAGTGGATCGACAGCGGAACACTGGTCGAGCGTATCAACTTCGCCTCCGATATGTTGGGCAACACCGAGTTAGAGGGAGTCCGCTCCCTAGTAAACCGTCTCATGGATTTGGGCGCCAAGCTCACCCCAGAACAGTTCGTCAACGGTTGCCTGGACCTCACCGGTCCGGTGGTTGTGACCGACGACACCATGGGCCAGCTAATCGCCCACGCGTCCCAAGAAGGCGATTTGAGTCATGGCAACGATGCCGAGCAGACAGATTTTACCCGGCGTACTGGCGAGATGTTCCAGATGATTGCAGCCACCGCCGAATTCCAGTTCGAGTAAGTCCACTCAAGGGGACCAACTCTCGAGATTCCTACAAACGTAAGGAGAAATCATGGTTCAAACCAAAAAAGATCCGGTCCTGGCAGTACTTTCTCTGTCCGGCGGAAACGATGGCCTAAACTGCGTCATCCCCCGCAACAATGGGTTCTACCGGGACTCCCGTCCCACTTTAGCGGTCCCGGAAGACCAGATTATTCCCATCAATGATGAGATTGGCTTCCACCCAACAATGGGTCCTTTGAAGAAGTACTGGGACGAAGGCAAATTGGCTATCTTTGTGGGTATCGGATACCCCACCCCCAGCTACTCCCACTTTCGCTCCATGGACATCTGGCACACCTGTGAGCCAGAAATCATCGGAACTGAGGGCTGGCTGGGTCGGGCCACCAAACAGTTGGACGCGAATTCCGAAAACGTGTTGACCGCCGTCAATTTCGGCCGTGGCCTTCCCCGGGCGTTGGTCATGGACGGCGTTCCAGTTGCCTCCGTCGGCAACCTGGAGACCTACGGCCTGCTGACCGGCATCGAGGGCGAGAACCAGCGAAACGATGCGCTTGACGTGTTCGGCCGCATGTATTCTCCCGCCATCGGCACCGGCGCGGTCATGGACTACATCCATCAGACGGGCACCGACGCCTTGAAGGGCGCCGACATTCTGTCCACGGCGCCGGACAAGTACACTTCCAACGTGGAGTACTCAACCACTGCCATCGGCCAGTACATGAAGAACATCGCACAGACCCACCTCGCCGAATTTGGTACCCGGGTGCTGTACACTACTTCTCCGTACAACGGCTTCGACTCCCACGCCAACCAGGCGCAGGCCAACGCGGGACTGCTCACAGACGTTTCCAACACCGTGGATACGTTCATGACCGATCTGCGAGAGCACGACGCCAGCGACAACGTGACCCTGCTGTTGTTCAGTGAGTTCGGCCGCCGTGTCGTCGACAACGGCTCCGGTACCGACCACGGCGCAGCTGGCGTTGCCTTTGCGGTAGGCGAGCACATCAAGGGCGGCGTCTACGGCACTTACCCGTCCCTGGAGCCCTCCCAGCAGGAGGATGGCGGCAACCTGAAGTTCAACTTGGACTTCCGGTCTGTCTACTCCACCATACTGGAAGACTGGTTCCAACTGGATGCGGAACCCATCGTCGGTGGCAACTATGAGCGAGTTAAGTTTTTCGCCTAAGCGGCTTCTGGCTATACAACGTAATAAAGCGCCGGGCCGGTAAAACGGCCCGACGTACTTAGCGACGAAGAGGTAAAGAGATATGGCAACACATTTTTTCGGCCTAACCAGCCGAACTTATAAGCACAGCCATGCCGTAGGCCGTGCAGAATTTGCCGGCACGGGTTTCCGTAATCCTACGGACATAGCCATCGCTCCTGACGGAACGGTCTATATCTGCAACCGGTCCTATGAAAACCGGCCGGATGGCGTACATGTTACTGCGCTCACATTGGACGAAGAATACATCACTGAGTTCGGCGCCTACGGCGAAGCCGATGGCGAGTTCATGTGGCCCACCGCAGTGGCCTTGGACAGCAAAGGCAATCTCTACCTGGCCGACGAGTGGCTTAACCGCATCACCAAGTTCACCAAAGACGGTGAATTCGTCAGCAAGTGGGGAATCGCCGGTTCCGGTGACGGGGAACTCAAGGGACCAGCCGGTCTGGCCATCGACAAAGACGACAACGTGTTTGTTGTGGACGCTGGTAACAATCGTGTCCAGAAGTTCAGCGTAGACGGCCAGTTCATCAGCAACTTCGGGTCTTTCGGAAGTGATGACGGCCAGTTCAATAACCCCTGGGGCATTTCACTTGACAGTGAAGGTCATATCTACATCGCCGACTGGCGTAATGACCGCATCCAGAAGTTCAGTCCCGACGGCAAGTGGGAAGCCTCCATAGGCTCCACCGGCAGCGGCGTGGGTCAACTGAACCGGCCCAACGGCCTGGCAGTGGACGCAGATGGCGATATCTACGTTGCTGACTGGATGAATAACCGAGTGCAGGTTTTCGCTCCCGACGGTCGCTATATCACGGAATTCCATGGAGAAGCCGTGCTCTCTAAGTGGGGCCGCGACAAGCTCGCTTCCAATCCGGACATGATTCGCCAGCGGAACCTTGCCTTTGCCAACGACCCCGACTATGAGAAGGGTTTGGCCCACCCCTGTGGCGTCAGAATTGACCCTCAGGGCCGGATCGTGATTATTGACCACACCCGGAACCGCCTACAGGTATACATCAAGGAAGGGGAACCGGCCCTGGTCTAAGATTGCAGCATCAACTAAGGTAGAAAGAGCCTGGGCATTGCCCAGGCTCTTTCTTTTTGTGGTTCGCAGGAGTTGGAGCTCGGGTTTAGATGCTAGGGACCCTCAGGCATACCTCCATCTATCCACGCTACTATCTCATCAACCTCTTCAGTCGATAGGAACGGCCCGCGTAAAGGCATCTTTCCAGACGTCCCAACGGCTCTGGCCAAAGATTTCACCAGATTGGTCTCTCGGGCCGGGACGCCGGGCTCGATGGAACGGAGTCCAGATAGGACAGAGTCTTTTAGTTCCTGGGATGTCTCCCAATAATATGAATGAATACCGGGTAATGGCTGCCGTCCCCACCGTTCGATCCAACGGGCCATGATCCCGTCTAGTATCTCTTTCACTCGGGGCCAATAGACTACTTGGGTCTGTTCGCTATCTTCGCTCATAGTCACAGCTCTATTAAGATTAGGGCCACGGAAACCAACTAGAAGCCGGTTAACGAGGGTGTTCGCTCACCGTTTCGCGATGAAGCAGTTCCAGCGCATGGGGTATGACGGGCATCACCACGTCCAAGCATTCTTGGACACCCTTGGTGCTGCCCGGTAGCGTGATTATCAGTGTGTTGCCCCGTATACCGGTCACCGAACGGCTAATCATAGCCATCGGTGTAAACTCTAGTGTCTTCGCCCTCATCGCTTCAGCCATGCCTGGGACTTCTTTGTCCAGGATGGCCAGACAGGCTTCTGGAGTAACGTCGTGTCGGCCCAATCCGGTGCCGCCCGTGCTCACTATCAGGTTCACGTCTTGAGCATCGGCCCATTCGGCCAACTTTGCGGAGATGGTGTCCTTGTCGTCGGACACAATTTCGTAGCGGACCACCTGGAAGTCGTCGCCCACCAGAAGGTCTTTGATGGCCTGGCCGCTGCTGTCGTCCCGTTTTCCCTGAGAACCCGTTGTGCTGACCGTCAGCACGGCTAATCCGAACATCGCGTCCTCCGCTGAAGATGATACCACAGGCCGTATCCTTGCCCTGCCTGTCTAGGCTCAATCTCGTTGACAAGAAAATGGCCGCAAACTATAGTCTCAACTCAAGAGTTTCAAAATGAAAATCTCTAAGCGGGACACTAAGCTATGAGGACAGACTGCTCTTGAGTTCAGACGCCAACTGCGTATTCTGCCGTATTTCAGACGGCCAAGAACCGGCCAAGTACCGATATTTGGATGACGAGCTTATGGTCATCGTAAACAAGCTCACATGGGTCCCCCTGATGCTGCTGGTCATGCCCCGAAAGCACGTGAGCCAGATACAGGTGTGGAGCAGCAGCCTGTTGACCCGCATGGGCAACCTGGCGGTGGACATGGGCGCGATGTACGCCCCCAACGGTTTCCGTATACTCTCCAACTTTGGACGTGACGGGTTGCAGAGCCAGGCTCATGGTCACATTCACGTCATAGGTGGAACTAACTTGGGGCCGTATGCATAGGTAGCCGTAAGCTTTCATCCGTTAAGGACTCGAGCAACATTCCTTTAGGAGTAAACAATTTTGGCTGAGACTATTCTTTACGAAAAGACTGGCAACATCGTTACTGTGACCCTAAACCGGCCGGACTCCTTGAACGCAATTAATCGGCTGCTGCGGAAGGAACTCCAAGACGCCATCGTCAAGTTCGATGGCGACCCCGAAGCTTTTGTAGCCGTCATAACTGGCGCTGGGCGGGCTTTCTGTTCGGGCCGCGACCTGAAGGAAAGGGCCGACGACAATGCTCAGGGCATCCAGGCAGACGCTTCGGCCAGCATGACCAAGGAAAGCCCGTTCATGTGGCCTCGCACCTGGAAGCCCTTGATCGCTGCGGTGAACGGTTTTGCCTTGGCTGGCGGTTGGTCCATAGCCCAGATGTGCGATCTACGGATCGCGTCCGAAGAGGCCAAACTGGGCATATCTGAAACAAAGTGGAGCCTGCTGCCTCCCTTCGGCACCATTCTGCCCAAGCAGATGAACCTGGCTTCGGTGCTGGAGTTGGTTCTGACTGCCCAGCCGGTGACCGCCCAACGGGCCTACGACATGGGGTTCTTGAACAAGGTGGTGCCTGCTGGAGACCTGATGGAAGAGGCGATGGCCATGGCCCAGCAGATAGCTGATAATGCGCCCCTGGCCGTGCAGACCTTCAAAGAACTTGCCTACCGGGGCCTGAACATGTCCAACCAGGACATCTCAGCCTTGACCTACCAGATGTACGACGCCCTGCTCCTTACCGAAGACTCCAAAGAAGGCCCCAAAGCCTTCGCAGAGAAGCGCAAGCCCCGGTGGAAGGGCCGGTAATCCAACCTGCATAAATGGCCGACTAAAAACCTCTCAGCTCCGGAGAGAGGTTTTTAGTCGAAGTGGCGCTTCTCCGCCATCCCGGCGAAAGCCGAAATCCAGACATACCTGTTCTATTCCTATTGGCTGCAACACAAGGAGTAGACCAGAGATAATTTCATCTTGAGTGAAGCGAAGGATCTACCGAATCCCATAAACGCGCTATATCGCTGAAATACAGCCTCTGTGTGTTTTGGTAGATTGTTCTTCGCTGTGGCTGGCTCAGAATGATGGCAAGCCTGCCTAAAGCTGATACTCGGGCAACCGGAGCAACTGCTTGGCTATGACCAGCCGCATGACTTCGTTGGTGCCCTCGCCGATAATCATCAGCGGGGCGTCTCGGTAGTAGCGCTCCACCGGAGATTCCTTGATGTACCCGTATCCGCCGTGGACGCGCATGGACTCCATGGCCACTTCCAAGCACACTTCGCTGGCAAATAGCTTAGCCATGCCAGACTCTAGGTCCACCCTCTGACCGGTGTCCTTCTTGGCCGCGGCGTCGTACACCAGCAGCCTGGCGGCTTGAATCTTGGTGGCCATATCCGCCAACTTGAGCTGGATGGCCTGGTGGTCGGCGATGGGTTTGCCGAAGGTCTCCCGCTGCTGGGAATACTTGATAGCGGCTTCGAACGCGGCCTGAGCGACACCTACTGCTCTGGCGGCCACGTTTATGCGGCCGGTCTCTAACCCGCTCATTACCATGCCAAACCCAGCGCCCTCTTTGCCGCCCACCAAGTTGTCTTCCGGTACGGCGAAGTTCTCGAAATTCAACTCGCAGGTGTCGAGTCCCCTGTAGCCCAACTTGTCCAGGTCCCGGCCAACCGTGAACCCGGCGCCACCCTTCTCCACTACGAAGCAACTGATTCCCTTGTGCTTGGGCTCCATTGTTGGGTCGGTACGGGCCAGCAGGCAAAACATGTCGCCGTAGCGCCCGTTGGTGATGAACATCTTGGTGCCGTTTATGGAGTATTCTTCACCGTCTTTGGTTGCCGTGGTCTGAAGGTTGGCCATGTCGGTGCCGCCGCTGGGCTCGGTGAGGGCCAGCCCACCCCGCTTGCGCCCTGATGCGAGGTCAGGCAGGAACTTCTGCTTCTGTTCTTCGGTCCCGTAATGGGTCAGCACGTAAGTCAGGATGTGGTGGGTCCCGATGGCTCCGCTCAGGGTCATGAACCCCTTGCTCAGCTCTTCGAATATGGTGGCGAACGTCGTGTAGTCCAACCCCATGCCGCCGTACTCTTCGGGCACCGTGATGCCGAAAAGCCCCAACTCCTTCATGCGGTCGATGAGCTCGAAGGGGACCGTGTCCTCACGGTCGTGTTCGGCAGCCACCGGCTCCACTTCCCGCCGCACAAAGTCGCGTACCATATTTACGATTTGGGCTCGGGCCTCCGGAGGTGTAGTCGTCAACGGAAACTCCTTAACAGCCTGTTAAATCTCGCGGAATTGGGGCTCCGGCTCCGAGATGTCGAACCCGTGCGCCCACAGTTCGTCCAACTTCGCCTGCTCCTCGTCGGTTATCTCAGGAGTTTCTACCGCGCTGGTGTATTCCTTCAGTTCCGACAGTTTGGTCAAGTTGGGCAGCACCGAGATGATGGACGGCTGCTTCAAAACGAATTGGATAGCCGATTGGGCCATGGTCCGGGTGTCTTCTTGCACCAGGAACCGGATGTGGTCGACCTTGCGCATGGCTTCTTCTAACCACTCGTTCTTGCGGTGAGCCCGGTGGTCGTCGTGGTCGAAGACCGGCAGACCGTTGTCGAACTCCCCGGTGAGGGTGTTGGATGCGTGGGGGACCCGCGACAGTAGGCCCACTTCATTCTCTTCGGCCAATTCGATGAACCGCTTGGCGGGGTCCTGCTCCAGCAGGCTATATATTATTTGGGCGCTCTTCACCTGGCGCTCCGTGATGGAATACTCGCCTTCCTCGAGCCAGCCGATGTCCGGACCGATCGCTACGCCGAAGTAACGGATCTTGCCTTCAAATTGGAGCTGTTCCAAGGTCTCAAACAACTCGTCCTTCTCCAGGTCCACCAGCTTGATGTTATGTGCTTGGTATAGGTCGATATAATCGGTGCCCAGGCGGCGTAGGCTTTGCTCGCAGGCGTACTTCACGAACTCTTTGTCGAACTTTTGTGCCCGCTCTTTATGCCCGTCTCTGGGCGTCGGGTCATAGATGTCATAACCGAATTTGGTGGCGATGATGATGTCATTGCGCCGATGGCCCAGCACCGTGGCCAATATCTCTTCGCCAAGCCCGTCTCCATAAGTGTCGGCAGTATCGAAGAAGTTGATTCCCTCCTCGATGGCGTTTTCCAACAACGCTTTTTTGTCGGCATCCTCAATCTTGCCCCACCAGTTGGTGGCCACCGTCCAGACTCCAAAACCAACCTCGGAAAGGACTAGGTCGGTGCGGGGCATCGTGCGGAATTTCATTATAATTACGTCCTTAAATCTAAGAGGTGTACTTGCTCGGCCATTCGCCCATTCCATCGACGAACCGGTCCCGGTCATTGGTCTGCGAATGGCCGAGCAAGTACACC
>UINC01002023.1_pt1 | contig 11974 bp, 10 predicted proteins | sample 5385821 | NCBI WGS metagenome assembly UINC01 (sample SAMEA4666929, study PRJEB26691) | marine metagenome | isolation source: Pacific Ocean | place: Pacific Ocean | collected 2011-10-13 | reverse complement strand
ACAAGTATGGATGGCTCCTTCTTACAGTAAGCTAGATGTTCATATTAATTATGTTATTCCAGTCAGCATTGCAGGTACAAGGATGACAGCTTTCGCTCACATCTTTAATGCTTTGGATGATGTTTATGTGCAGGATGCTGTTGACCATAGTCAGTACAATTCCTATGGCGACAAAGTTCATGCTGCTCATAATGCTGAAGTATTTCTTGGAACACCAAGGTACTTTAATGCAGGACTTAAAGTTAATTTCTAATCTAAATTAGAAAACTTCTTTTAAAAAGCCCCGGCGGATGTCGGGGCTTTTTTTATAGTTAAAATATATCAGGGAAATTGATATCAAAATAGTGATGGCAATTTATCTTCAAAATTTAGGCCAAAGACCAAGCCTACAGATGACCAATAGGAACTTGGAATATCACTCGTGATATTTGCTACCCAGTTAAACTGAGTTACCAACCCTATAGCTAAGGGCGTGGGTGATAAATTAAAGACTGCAGAATAGCCTGCAGTAAATCCGTACCCCGGGGATATAAGACCGGCTCCCATCTTGAAACCCATTTCCATATTCTTTGGAAGCCAATACCAGGAAAACTTTGGGTCTAATTGGGCCACCAGATAGTAACTTAATGTTTGAAAATTTTCCTCTGTAGTATCTGATTTAAAATCGTACCAGTTCATTTCCAGACCAAGGTTTATATCCATTTGCCGTATAAAAAAAAGATCCCGCCGACCCAATCCAATGGTATACCCTGTTTGTGCTGTATGGTTTTGAAGGGCTTGTTCAATTGAGAATGGAGTTGTATAAGCAAAGGTTATAAACGATTTATCACCAAGATCTGATGAGTCCCGGATTGCTTTTTTCATAAGTTTTGCAGCTTCTTTTGCTTTCTTTTTAGCTTCTTTTTTTGCCTTCTTAGCATCTTTATGAGATGACTTTGCTTCTTTTTCTGCATACCGCTCAACTTCTGTGGCTTTTTTTACTTTTTCTGCTGCTACAGCAGCAGCAGCAGCCTTGAGCCTTGCATCATTTGCTTCTTTTTCTGCAACAAGCATTGACTCAATTGCTATCGTTGCTTGTTTTTTTGCCTCATCCATTTCAAATTTAAATTGTTTTATATCCTGTGCATTTTGTTTCGCCTTCAGCAATGTTTTTTCTGCTTCATTCGCTCTTTTTTTTGTCTCTTCCAATTTCTTTTTAGATTCTCTTACTTTTTCATTTGCTTCTTTAAGAGCTATTTCAGTTTTTTTATAGAACTCCATAGCGATTGCGACTGTTTCTACATCCAATAAACCATGATCAACAATCTCTCGGCCAGTCCATTCCAGTTTATAGGCATACTTGTCCGGCTGCATAAAAGGAATAATTTTCCTTTCTAATTCCTTACCGTCTCCATTCGTAATGATCCGTGTTGTTTCTTCATCTTTTAGACTATGGATAAATTCAATTGTTTGGGTTATACTATTCTCAGTATTAAAATATTGTATCATTCTAAGATAAGCTCCTCTTTCCCAGAAGATTAGATGGCGACCAACAAATTCACCATTAGAATCAAAATAAGACGATTCTACCACCTCTGCTATCATGGAGTCATCTTTATGCATGCTATAGTTAAAATGATAATAAAAATAGGTAAAGCCTAGTTTATCTGTAAAGGACACTTCAAAAGGACGCCCATCTTTCCTGCTTTTGACATCAGCTATCCAGCCGGGACGAATATAACTCAATTGGTCCGCATAAAGATATTTATCCAGGCGCTGTGCACTCCCAGCTGTATGAAATTCTACTTTATATTCGGAACGTGCACCAGACTTTGACCAGAGGAAATGATAGGTTTCCTGCTCTTTCCTGTCTACTCCAAATCGTGTAACCGTCTTGATCCAGCCATCTTTATTATATTTGACCTGGTAGTAGTCTTGCCCATAAAAAGTCTGAGGGTCACCCTTCAGGTCTAAAACACGACGGTATGGATTCCAATATTTGTAATGATCAATCGCCCCGACTTTAATGTCCCATTGTTTTATTTTTGGTTTTTCGGTAGCCACCAAAAATGATAGAAATAAAAAATAAACAAAAAGCCAGTTTATATTTGATCGATAGATTAGGCCAGCCCCCAACTCATGAGAAGGATCATTAGAGCAAAAATAGAAAACCCCGCCAAAGATCCTAATTGGAAACGCATATTGTAATCAATTACATCATCATCCAGTGTTTGATAATTCAGCACAATTGTTTCATGTTTCCCCTCATCCACAAATACATCCAAACGGCCCATTACAAGAATATCATTCATCATTTTTTCTTTTGAAGTTCTTGCATTGGGATCTCTGGAATATTCTTCTGTGAAATAGCCCACTTTATGCCAACCGGGCAATACATCTACCGGGTGTTCTAAAGGCGAATGCCCAACCAACTGATTATCTACATAAATGGGAAGGTCATCTGTATCGCAAACAATCTCCAATGTTGTTCGTTCCCGGGCGTCTTTCCATGAAGTTGGGTGGGATATCTTCTGGGCATCTTTCAGGTTTGGAAACACAAAAGATGGGTTCACATCCTTGGAGCGTACAAAATCTGCATAGGTTAATACAACAAGCACCTTTTGACCATTATCATGTAGAACCACATCGGAAGATCCGATCTTCCGAACGCTATGGAAAGAGAGTTGGAGTGAATTATTTGACCAATCCTGTTGAATATCTTGAATCGGGTAAGAAGTTAAATTTCTTGTGAAACCTGAATCTGGTTGAATGATATGGTAAAAATTAAGGATGAACCAATTTTCCTGCTCAATCCACCCAGCGATATCAGTACGCTGAATGGGCTTAGAAAGAAAGAAGTTCAATTTAAGGTTGGTCTCCCCAGATTCTGAGTTTGCAATATCGATGGTGGGCATTTCCTGGCTCATTAGAGACCCTAAGATCAGGAGCCATAAAATGTATCCCCGCATGGCGAATTTTGGGGAAGTAGTTTTCATTTTATTCAGAAGATTCCGGATCCGAAACAGCGAGGTTGATTCTTATTTTTTGTGTTCTTCCGTTGGGGACATAAATATCCTGAAAGTCAGGGACTTTCATGGTAAACTGGGATGGTATTGCATTCGGATCAATTACTCGTACTCGGTGCCAACCTGGATTGACAGGTAATTTTTTGGGAACGGGTGTTTGTCCAATCAAACTTCCATCTATAAAAACATTAGCACCATCCAAATTGCATGTAAGTGTGAGATACGTTTTCCGTTTAGTTAGATCTGGTGGGAGTGTATTTAAAATTTCCGGATTATCTAATTTTCTTGTTTCTTTCTTGATATTTTTTTTGATAGATGGTTTCTTTAATATTTCCTTTGCGGTCTCGAGAGCATATGTTTCTTCAGTTTGCGGCTTTTTTTCCTTTTCAACTTTTTCTGCCACGGAATATGAAATATCAGGTTCTTGATCAGCCAATGCGCGAACTAATTCTCTATATGTACTTTCGCCGATTATCCCGTCCATATCCACGCTAGAGAATCCACGATCCGATTGAAATTGGTTCACTGCACTTTCTGTTAAGGCACCATAATCACCATCTACGCCATTATTGAATACACCTGTTGAACCAAGGTCATACCCTAACGCTACAAGGGCTCTTTGGAGCGCTTTCACTTCGTTGGGCCGTCGTATCCCATTGCTCAACATTCCATAATCAATAATAAACGAAATATCAATATCCTTTTTGGAAATTATTAATGGTTCTGGTGGCGGAGGGGCGGGCTTTTCCAGAACTGGTTTTTTGACTATCAAGGGTTGGGGTTCATTGAACTCATCCGCATTTTCTAGACTATCTTCTGTGGAGTACCAGTTGTTATACCAGACAAAATATTTTTCCGATCCATATTTTTCACGGGCATAAATAAACGAATCATAAAAAGGAGACCCTTTTGATTCTGTTTCTGGAAGGACAAATACCCTGTTCTCATTTTTATCTTCCGATGAAGAAACTTCAGTTCTGATACTGTCACTCAATGATTCCCAAACCTGAATCAAGATCACCCGACTTGCCTGAGAATGGAAAATCTCAAAATCTTCGATTGGACGTTCAAACAAATATCCCAATTGGACTGATTCATTATTTTCTGTCGCTTCTAAATCAATAAGCGGAGGTTCTAATCCAATACCATCCATTGAAGATTCATTGAGGGATGTACTGTTGAGTGTAACATAAAACCAATTTTCTTGACCAACCCACCCAGCAATATTTTCAATATCCATAATATGACTTGTTACAATACGGAGCAGTGTCCCGTTACTTTTTTTATGGGTTGTTACCAGTTGAATTTCATTGGCATGTAATGTGGTGAGAAATAACAGTACAAGCCCAATTTTGGTCCCAAATATTGATCTTTTAAATTTCATTTAATTCCTGTCGGAGTAAAATCACTTCGTCCAGTTCCTTTTGCGGGTTTTCTCCATTTGACTCTTTTTCACGAATCTGGATACGAAGTAAATGAATTTTTTCTTTTAAAGGCATAGATTTTAAGATTCTTTTACAATCGGATACAATTTGTTCAGGCGGAATATTTTGGGGATCCGCAAATAGGATTTGTGCCACAGAATCACGTTCATGCTTATCCTGAAAATACTCGATAATTACAGATGATTCCACCGACATTTTCTCATCTAGTAAAAATTCAGCAACTTTTTTTAATAAAGGTGTTGTAAACAGAGTTAATGAGACATTTTCTCTCACATATTTGCGAGTTTTATCTTCTTCCAGAGCTAATAATTGCAATAATTCGATTTGAGCTCGATCTACAGTACTTGTGAATTTTGGAATTTCATCCCTTTGTTCAGCTTGATTCGGATACTCAATCGGATTAATGCGCTGGCTTTTCATTACACGAACAAGATCATGTTCGTCTACTATTAATTTTTCTGATAAAATACGGACAAGGTCATTACGAACAATCCCGTCCTGAATGTTTCGGATCTCACGCATAAGTTCTAGGATGTACTGCCGTCTTTCTGCGCCTTCCAGAGACGGCCCGTTATGAAATTCTAAATGAAAATCAAGAAAGGATGTGGGGGATTCAATCGCAGATAAAACATCATTTCTCCCCTTATCTCTCACCCAATCATCAGGATCCTGATCCGTGGGCGGACGAACGATGGTGGGCTCCATTCCTGCTTTTAATAATACCCATCCGGCACGGATCGCAGCATTCCCGCCAGCGTTATCTCCATCATAAAACAAAACCACTTTTTGAGTAATACGGCTTAAGGCCAATGCATGTCTCGGTGTAAATGCTGTTCCTGAAACAGCCACAACCTGATGAATTCCTGCTTGGTAGAGTTGGAGAAAATCCATGTAGCCCTCCACCAAAACTGCATACCCTGTTTTTCGGATTGCATCCCGAGATGCTTGAAGTCCATAAAAGACATCACTCTTTTTATATAGAGGTGTTTCCGGGGAATTCAAATATTTTGCAGGATCATCCACTTCAAAAATCCTTCCACCAAATGCAATGGGTTTCCCTGAAGGGTGGTGAATTGGGAACATGATCCTTGAACGGAAACGATCGAATGTACCTTTTTCTGATTGGGTAAATAATCCGGATTTATTAATATGAGATTTTGTAAATCCTTTGCCGGTACACTGTTTCACCAATTGATCCCAACTGTCCATAGCAAACCCAACTTTAAACTGCTTCAAAATATCTTCTGTTAGTCCACGGTCTGTTAAATAAGTCAATGCACTTTTTCCACGCTGGGAGAATAGATTATCCTGAAAAAGTTTAACTGCAATGGTATGGAGTTCATATAATGAAGAATATAATTCAGAGCCACTATCACCCTCTTCAAATTGGATTGGTATACTATACCGATCTGCCAAAGTTTTAATAGCTTCCGGGAATGTGATTTTTTGATATTCCATCAAAAATGAAAAAACATTTCCACCGGAACTGCAACCGAAACAATGGTATATCTGTTTTGCAGGTGCCACACTGAAGGACGGCGTTTTTTCACCATGAAACGGACATAGTCCGAAATAGTTGGCACCGCGTTGTTTCAAATCAACGTATTGAGATACCACATCCAATATGTCTGCCGCGTCCCGGACTCTGTCTACAATATCTTGTGGAATTTTTCCCATCAGGGTTGAGACAATTGTTTCAAATATGATTCACTCAAAGCGACGGGATCTTCCCAGTTAAAAAATTCAACCATATTGATTCTGATCAGATTGCTTTTTTTAGCGAATATTGAATTGGCTTCAATGATATTTGACCATTTCTGCAACGGCAGAATGGCCATGATCCAAATAAAAACCATCATAATAAAAAACCCTTTGATCGACCCAAATACAAAACCTAGAGATCGGTTCATCCATTGGTTGCTTTTCGAAAGGAGTGCAATTTGTACCATTTTTGTCAAGATTCTGGTACCCATTAAAGTCACCGCAAATAAAAGGGAGAAAGCAAGGAACATGCCCATCCATTCATCCATTTGCAATAGGCCATTCACTTTCACTGAAAATTTTGTACTATTGGATACAGAAATCATAATTGCAAAGATGAGCCCGAGTAACCTGCCGAACTCTTCAATGAGCCCTCGTTTAAATCCAATCACACCCAGCAATACAATAAATAATAAAGCCAGACCATCCAAGAACCAGGACATTTATCCCAACAATTCCCTCAAGATCACGTTGGCAGTTTTTCCATCGATAGACCCGGCACCACGCTGCATAACAACCGGCATCACTTTGCCAATATCTCCCATTCCAGTTGCGCCCGTTTCTTCAATAATGGCAACAACTATCCCACGGATATCATCTTCCGACATCATGTTAGGGAGATATGATTCAAGGATATTTAATTCATTTTTTTCTTTATCAGCTAATTCAGGTCTATTGGCTTTCTCATACATTGCTACAGATTCTTTGCGCTGCTTTACCAAAGTCTTAATCACAGCCAAGCCATCCTGTTCCGATAGTTCTTTCCTTGTATTGATCTCTTTGTCTTTCAATTTTGCTAAAAGTGTACGGAGAGTTCCAGCCTTATCTTTTTCCCCGGATTTCATTGCATCATACATTTCTGTTTTAATTTTTTCAATAAAACTCATTTTAATTCCCATCAATTCTTTTCATAGCTAACAGAAGGTGATCCTTATTTGTTTCAAATCCAATAAATCGTCGCCCACCCAGTTTGGATGCTAGACCTACATCACCAGTTTTCATAAAAGGATCCAACACCCAATTCAATTTGAAACTACTGGATTCAAGGATCCGTGAAAATAATTTTTGCGGATATCGCCCATTTTTTTCTGCAATTCCCGGAATATCCAACCAAAGATTCGATTTAACAATGTCATGGTCCAATACCGGTTCATCTGATTTGATTCCCACGGCCCGTTGATTAAATAGAAAATCATCCGTTTTTGTTGCAAACCAAATATCAGATGTATCATTTTCCCAAGTTTGATGTTTACTAATGGAATCATTGGATTTTTTTCGCCATGTAATCCGAGTTTGGATCTTGAATGTATTACTCAACAATCCATGATACATCCCGGAATATTGCCATGGTGAAAATAGATAAATCGCACCGGTATTTTTCAGAACGCGATAGGATTCTTCCAACCAATTTTTGTTCCACTGGTAATATTCCTGTAATGTTTTCCGTTGACCTACTTCTTCCGTGGAATTCCAGGGGTCTTCCGGTGGATCTGCAATGATTAGGTCCATGGAATTATCAGGGAGCTGTTTTAAGCCATCCAAACATTTGGCAAGGAAAAGTCCTTCCTCCATTTGATCAATAGAAAAAGACATGTCCTCTACTGTGCGTATGGCAGGAAGATATTTATTCAGGTCATCAATGGATAGACCTGGAAAAGTCTCCAGCGGATTGGTAAACAGGGGGGAATTTATATTTTGCGGCGAGTCAGACATCCGAAAATTTACTGAAAAAATAAGCTATATTCTCTCGACAATCTTTTTTTCAATTTCTAATAATTGTTCAGAGTCATCAAATATGTTAAATCTATCTGTTTCAATGGTTAATACAGGGTAAGCTGTTACACTATTGATCCATTGATCGTAAGAGATATTCAGGCTGTGTAGATATTCAGGATCAATAGATTGTTCATAATCCCGGCCACGGGATTTGATCCGGCTAAGTAATGTATCCGTGGAAGCTCTTAAATAAACAATGAGATCAGGCTTTTTTAAAAAAGATGTCATGGAAGCGAATAACCCTAAATAATTATCCCAATCGCGATCTGACAAATTTCCCATCTCATGAAGATTTCGGGCAAATATTTCCACATCTTCATAAATCGTTCTGTCCTGTATCACACCACCCATTACTTTGGACATTTGGAGATGCGACTCAAATCTTTTATGAAGAAAATAGATCTGAAGGTTAAAGCTCCATCGTTTCATGTCACCATAAAAATCACTTAAATATGGATTATCAGATACAGATTCGTAAAAAGGAGCCCATCCCTGTCGTTCTGCTATTTTGGTGGTGAAGGTGGTTTTGCCTACACCAATATTCCCGGCAAGTCCAATAAATGGATGGGTGGACTTTTGTGATTTTTCCATAGTTTAAAATACAAAGATCGTGACTTATATCTTTGAATGAATTATTGCAATTAATAGAGAAATCACCGCATTTTTAACCATGGTTAAAAAACAAAAAGTTCTTTTTGTCTGCACCGGAAACAGTTGTCGATCTCAAATCGCTGAAGGATTGCTCCGTGATATGGCTGACGACCAGTTTGACGTTTTCAGTTGTGGGACTCATCCCAGCCGAGTTCATCCCAATGCTATTGCGGTCATGGATGAATGGGGCATCGATATTTCGAATCACACCTCCGACGATATCGATGATTACTTGGATAAGGGTATTAATATCGTAATCTCGGTTTGCGATCATGCCAATAAATTATGTCCCAATTTTCCTGGTAATGTTCAGCGGATCCATTGGAGCGTTGATGATCCTTTTCGAGGTTGGAATCAGAATGCATCACAATTAGACAATTTTCGAGAAACAAGGCAGGATTTAAAAATCAGAATTCAAAAATTATTAGATGATACAAGGTCTTCATAATGAAAAAAACCATTTTTGCTTTACTTTTATATTTCCCATTCTTACTGGCAGATGAAATATCAGTTTCCATCTCGGAGGCAGTTATGAATGATTACCTGACTCTGGTGGGTGATTTCAAAGATGTTTCAGAATATGACGATCTACAAATAATATGGATGCTTGAAAATCCCCGGGTTAAATTTGAAAATGGAGAGGCCCTGTTTTTGGTTCATGCAAATTTCACTCATGGGCAGCTGAATATAAGAAAGGATATTAAATTAAAAATTGATATCCAGTTCAATTCCCGAAAAAATACTGTCCAATTGATCATTACAGATCCTGTGATCAAGATGGAAAGAAATGGGGAAATCCTGGAAGAATTGGATATAAGCGATATTTATCAATCCGATTTTGTTTTTTCCGGACCTATGCTAATAAATGATTCCTTTACTATCAAAACTGCAGAGGGAAAAGAAAAGTTTGATGTGACTACTCAGGATCCAATCATTACCATTGAATCGGGTGTGATTGAAATTGCGATCGATCTTTTATATGAATAAAAATAAGGCGCTTAATTAAGCGCCTTATTTTACACCGCTTGACCCATAATTAATTTTTCTGTAAGATAAAAGTAGAATGAACCATCGAATAAATGTATCCATAAGTCTCATAATTTCGATTATCTTTTTTCTCCAATCTATTGCATTTTCCCAACAAATTTTAATCACTGAAATTATGTACGATCTCGATGGAACAGATTCTCCCAATGAATTTGTAGAGATCTTTAATCCATCTGAGACGGATTCTCTAAACATGGATGGATGGACCATTCGGGATCGTTCCAGCACAGATGCGCTTATTGATAGCGGCTTTGGTCTCAAAATTCCACCCTTATCTTACGGATTGATCATGGAAGGCGATTACTCTATTGAAACAGGGATTTACAATTCAATTATCCCGGAGAATACGATTTTAATCAAAGTGGACGATTCCAGTATAGGAAACGGACTTTCCGTATCTGACTCTCTTTATCTTCAGGATTCCACAGGGCAGATTATGGAAACAGTAGGCTGGGAAGACTGGGCTCAAGATGGATTTGCATTAGAACGTTTACGATATCACTTGGGAAACAATCCATCGAATTGGGCACAAAGTTTGGATTCTCTGGGAACACCGGGATTGGTGAATTCAGTATTACCGGATTCCATTGATTTTGCAGTTTTTGATCTCACATTGTTGCCCTCCGTCATCGCCACAGAAGCCACAACAACTTTATTGGGACAAGTTGTAAATGATGGATTGAATACGGTCGAACCAGAAATTATTGTCTATGTAAATGGGGCATATTACACCAATGAATTTCCTGGAAATATTGCTGAATTAGATACGGTAGAATTTGAATTAGAGATTGGACCGTTTGAATCCGGGTACCATACGATTCTAGTTTCGTTAAATACTGAGGGAGACATAAACATCTCCAATAACCAGGATTCTGTGGTTTTAGGTGTACGGTACGAATTTCGGACTTTTGTACTGAATGAATTCATTCCCCAACCAATTTCAGGTCTACCGGAATTTGTGGAAATCGTCAACATGAATTCAGATACAGTTGATCTCAAAAATTGGCGCATCACTGACAGTAATGAAGGATTAAATTATGGATTGGGTTCTGTTTCGATTGCAATGGATGAATATGTTGTCATTGCAGCAGATTCAACCTTGGTTGATTCTGTGCCAAATGGTGTTCCGTATCTCACTCCTGACGGCGGATTTCCTACCTTAAATAATAGCGGTGACGAGATTCGCATCTTTGATCCTTTTAATACTCTCATTGATTCTCTTTTATACTCATCAACATGGGGAATCGATCAAGGCATTTCACTTGAAAAATATTATCCAAATGATTCATCTCATATCCAGGGGAATTGGGCACCTTCTACCTCTCTATCCGGATTTACAATTGGTGCGCCAAATGCCGTCACTCCTGCAATTATTAACGGGACACTTTTGAGTGAAAACATTTATTATTCTCCTTCAATCCCCAGTGAAACGGATGAAGTAATAATGTCTATTCCGATCCTAAATAGCGGAACATCAATTTTTTCCGGATTGGTTCAGGTGTCTTTAAACAATGTAATGATTAATCAATCGGCTATTAATTCAGGTAATATTGGAGACACAGTATTGGTGGATATTTCCATAGGCACATTCAATTCCGGATTCAATGAAATGTCCTTATCTCTCATTGTTGAAAATGATGAAGACGAAAATGATAATACCGGGCTGGATACACTAAAAATTCGGTATCCATTTGGAACGATCCTGATCAATGAATTTATGTCTGCACCTAATAATGATCAATCCGAATTTGTGGAACTCTTTGCATTTCGGAATCTAGATATGGTCGAATGGTCAATATCTGACAATCATTTGGATCCTGTTCTACTCAATACTATCTCTGTTTCAAGTGGTGATTTTATTGTGGTCTTATCCGATTCAAATATGATGGACATTCTGGACGGGAATGCACATCTATTTTTCCCTTTCAATTTTCCGAGTCTGAATAATTCTGGAGATGGAATATATTTATTTGATCACACCGAATCCGTCATTGACTCACTTAATTATGATACTGACTGGCCACTTACGAGTGAACGATCAACTGAGAAGATACGGCAATCCTACACATCCAATGGATCATCAAATTGGTTACTCGCAGATGAGAATATTTCAATGACTCCCGGCGCAAATAATAGTGTCATGGTCTTAGATGTAGATGGCATGATCATCTTGGATTCTATCACCTATTCACCGATTCCATCATATCCAGATTCGGTTGTAACTATTCTAATCCCTATCGTGAATGCAGGTGTAGAATCTTTTGATGGCACGTTTTCCATTGAAATGAA
>UINC01002020.1_pt1 | contig 11980 bp, 9 predicted proteins | sample 5385821 | NCBI WGS metagenome assembly UINC01 (sample SAMEA4666929, study PRJEB26691) | marine metagenome | isolation source: Pacific Ocean | place: Pacific Ocean | collected 2011-10-13 | reverse complement strand
TTGCATTATGGACCAGGTGATGGTACTACATGGTGGGCAAACAGTCTTGAAGATGTTACTACAAGAGCGTGCTTATTCGATGACGAGTATGTTTTCAATGCAGATGGTTCGTATAATAATGTTCTAGGTGCTGATACCTGGCTTGAAACCTGGCAGGGTGTAGATGAAGGCTGTGGTGCCCCGATAGCACCGCATGACGGCAGTAACCCTGCTACCTGGACAGTTGATGAAGCTGCGGGAACAATTACGATTAGTGGTTTAGGCGCCTTTTTGGGTCTTGCCAAGGTTCACAATAGTGGAGAAGATGGTGCCCCAGTAGACAATATGATAACATACAATTATTCGCTATATGGGGATGGCAACGGTATGGATGTCACTGTTTCAGGTTTTAATTCTGGAGTTCCTGACGCCGTATGGTCATTTAAATTTGATAAAATACAAACTGCAAATTCAGTTTTATCTGATTTTATTGCCTTTACGCACCCAACTGAAGAGAATACAGCCTTTGACCACAATCTTGTGCTTAGGCATAACGGAACAGTATTTCCACCACTGCAGAACACTGATGATACCAGGGATGTGCTACTGCACTATAAGGTCTTGGACTATGCAACTGTGATTGCTGACGAGGTGCCTTTCACACAGCAGGAGCTGAATCTCATTGATGAAGAATGGGGTGAACACGAGTATACAGTTGTTGCTATGTATGATGAAGGTGCGTCAAACCCATCCAACGTGGTGAGTGTAAACCTGTTCAACAACCCGCCAAGCGCTGTCAGTTTGGTTGCGCCGCCGGATAATACAACAATCACCATTACTCCGGATAATGTGGGAACGGGAGTAACAATGGGTATCTGGACGCCGGCTGCTGATCCTGATAATGACCCGCTCTTGTACACTCTATATGGTAATTTCGATTACCTTGGTCAAGAAGCTTATTGGGACTCATCAACCAGCGCGACCAGCCTTACAATTACTCATGCATATTGGGCAGCCTTTATGATGACTGAAGGTCAGGAAGTGGATGAATTAACATTCGCGTGGAGCGTTCAGGCGTCTGACGGTACGGACACAACCCATGCCGGTAATGGACCTCGAACGTTGATAGTGAATGTGAACGCTATGTATATGGATGTGGATGGTGACAACATTCCTGATGAGTTTGCTCTATATGATAATTACCCGAACCCGTTTAACCCGGTAACGAGTATCAATTATGATATTCCGGAAGCAACGGATGTGACCCTGGATGTATACAATCTTATGGGTCAGCGCGTGCGCACGCTTGTGAGCAGGCACCATGAGCCGGGCCGCTATAGTGTAGTGTGGGATGGCACCAATGATTTTGGTTCCCCAATAGCATCAGGTATGTATATCTTTAAGATCCAGTCGAAGGATTTTATGAGCATTAAGAAAATGCTCTTAATGAAGTAAGATTTCTTATAATCTAATCTATAACAGGGAAGGGCCCGGATATCCGGGCCCTTCTTTTTTACAGAAGATTCCCATAGGCAAAATAAATCTGGGTGGTCTGATGTGAAGCAGAATTAAAAAACACTTGCCTTGAACTTTATAACATCACTAAATAGTAATGTGTACGCGACAAGCACTAATTAAAACTAGATTATAATACAAAATAAAGGAGCTGTGATATGCAAAGAAACAGCGTGAACAAGGTTCTTCTAATAGGCAACCTGGGTCAGGATCCAGAAGCCCGGTTCACACCCCAGGGAACAGCTGTTACCAATCTAAGTGTTGCCACAAATGAATCCTGGAAAGATCAAAACGGTGAGATCCAGGAAAAAACAGAGTGGCACCGAGTGGTCATGTTTGGTAGAATGGCGGAAAATGCCGACAAATATATGAGCAAAGGACAAATGGTGTATATTGAAGGACGCCTGAAAACAAGGGAATGGGAAGATAAGAACCAAGTTAAACGGAGAACAACAGAAATACATTGTGATAACTTTACCATGCTCGGCCGCCGGGATGACTCATACCAGGGAAACATCAATAAGGAACAAGATAATGATCAATCATCGGATGACGATCTTCCGTTCTAAAATGGTTCGAAAACAAGGAAGGATCGATTATAAACACCCGATAAAGAATTATTCCTAAAGATCTTGTATAAAGAGCTTCCCCCTACCCTTAAACCGCGCCCGCAATGGGTACGGTACATCTCGGCATATATAATTTTTTTTCTTGGGGTGTCCATTGCAAAAATAAGAGTGCAAGGTCGCTGGAACATTCCTAAGAAAGGACCCTGTGTGGTTGCCTGTAACCATTTTGGCTATCTTGACCCCTTTTTTTTGGTGTATGCTATTCAGAGACCCACAAGCTTTCTTATGCAAAATGATATGGGTATCGAACCGTATTTTTTATGGGCCCCAATGATATACGGAGCAATACTTACAGACCGGAATAGGCTGGCCCCATCAACGATTAAGCAATCCATTAAAACACTTGAAAATGAAGAAGTTCTTGGAATATTTCCAGAAGGAGGGATGAAAGGATTTGAACTGGCTCCGGCAAAGCCTGGCGCGGTATATCTATCCGCTATGAGACATGTGCAGGTGGTTCCAATAGGGGTTCACGGCGGCAACCAAGCATGGGAAAATATATTTCGCGGAGTTCGGTCCCGGATAAAAATAAACATAGGAAAATCGTTCGGACCGCTTGAAATCACAGGATCTAAAAATGAGAAAAAAACCAAGATCGAGACCATAAGTAGCGAACTGATGTGTCGGATAGCGGCGCTGCTTCCCGATGATAAACACGGTGTTTATTCCAACGATGAAAGAATCCATAATTATCGATCAGAAAATGGATTCGGAGCGCTTTAGAAGTCAGCGGATCATCTGTTCTCGGGAAATACAGAAATGACAGCACTGACACAGGCAGTAAGATTCTTTGCGTACGGTATATGTAGGAATTCATTTGGCCCATGGGCGTTGGACTGAGGTCCCAAAACACCGGTGATCACGAACTGTGCCCCCGGGAAACGCTCTCCAAGCATGGCCATAAAGGGAATTGTTCCACCCGTACCCATAGAGCCGGCAGATTGCCCAAAAAAAGTCTCTGAAGCATTGTTCATAGCAGACACTAACCAGGGCCTTGTTTCTGGTGCATTCCAGCCAGCCGCCGGTTCATCGAAGTCAACCTGTGCGCGCGCGTTATAGGGCACGTTTTTTGTCAATATTTTTTGAATGGTATCACGGGCTTTCAATGGGTCTACCATAGGAGGAATACGCATAGATAATTTTAGGACGGTATATGGACGCAGTACATTTCCCGCATTCTCTACAGCTGGAAGCCCATCAGATCCAACAACCGATAGAGCCGGTCTCCAAGTTCTACGCAAGACAGCTTCTAAAATATTATCAGTGGACGGCATTGTTGTACCTTTCCAAGGAAAATCATCAACGATGTTTTTACCAAGGATAGAAACAAGTTTTTTTACTTCCTGGATACGATAATCAGGTATATCAACTTTTAGCTTTTCAAGAAGGATTTCCCCCGTATTTTCGTTTTCAAGCCTTGAAAGAAGCTGACGAGCGATACGAAAGGAAGAAGGCACATATCCACTGGCGTCACCAGAGTGGACACCTTCATTTAAAACGTCGATCCGAAGAGAAAAACCAATAAGCCCTCGGAGTGATGTGGTTGTCCAGAAACGATCATAATCACCCGCCCCTGAATCCAGGCAAATAACCAGATCCGGCTCGCCAATTAGCTTGGAACACAGCTCCATATAGTGAGGTAGGTCCGGTGACCCACTTTCTTCAGAGAACTCTATTAAAATTAAAATACGGGGGTGAACAATACCCTGTTTTTCCAGAGCTCGAACGGCGCAAACGGAAGCAAAAAGAGCATAACCGTCATCGGCCGCACCCCGGCCATAAAGTTTATTATCTTTTATTACAGGAGTCCAGGGCCCCAAACCATCTGCCCAGCCAGCCATTTCCGGCTGCTTGTCTAGGTGACCATACATAAGAATGTTTCCATCCTGTCCTCCGGGGATATCAATGAGAATGATTGGTGTTCGTCCCGGTGTCCTCTTAATAATAAGTTCTGAATCCCGAGGTCGGTGCTTATTTGCCCACTTTACTGCCAGGTCCAATACTCGATCCATGTGACCTCTAGACTCCCAATCTGAATCAAAAACAGGAGATTTATTCGGGATTTTTATGTATTCAGTAAGAGCAGGGAGAATATGCTCATCCCAGAAAAAATTAATATACTGGCTTAATTTTTTATTGTTCATGTTTATTATTATTTAAGGAGCAATAGTTTACGATATATTAAATCTTTTCCCCAAGATTGTTGATCCAGCTTTACAATAATTATTATCAATGTAGGGGCTACAAACTTTCGATAATAAATATTAAGTTATTATTAATATTATAGTTAATAACACACTGATCAGACTCGAAAAGAATGTTGTACAGTTATATATTGGGGATTCTTTTTCTAGTGTAACCCAGCCCGTAAAAAAATTAAAAAGATTCCAGAAAAAGCACCGGAGCCAAGAAAAGAAAACAAGGCTACATTCGTGCTATAGGCACTCTGTTATTAGGATAATGTAGTCCGGCTTGTGTATGAACCAAGCGAGAATATTCTCATGTTTGGTGGAAATTTAAACCAAGTATTGAAATATGCGTTCAAACTGTAAATAGCTCGACCAGGTCGAAAACCAATTTCTGTCACTGCGGGACTAAAAATCACTCCATGTTATAAATTCCTATGGTGCTTGGAACAAAAGGACAGACAAATGCCAATTGATCTTGGTGAATTTGTGGTAATGGATAGCCATTCATGCTCTGGCCAAGAAACGTGAAATAAGCAATAGTCTAGGAATCGAGCCCAGGAAACATTCCGTAATAACTGAACTTGTCCTGTTTCCATTTCGAAGCTTTTAATGAACCCTGGAAAGGGGGTAAAGTGGGCAGTGAATCTCATTTTGGTTTGTTCACGGTAGACGGAAAAGCAAAGTATGCATTATGGAATCTTGTTGATAACGGATTTTTCGACAGTGTGACCAGAGGTGGAAAACCAATTACAAAGACTTATGATGGGAATTTACAATTATTATTCAAAGATTTACTCCTACCTCCCATTAAGAAGAATAATAAATAAATGGGATGGAAAAGACAATATGGGGAAAAATGTAAGCGCCGGTGTTTATTTTTGTAGGCTTCAGACTGGGAAATTTCAGGATACTGTAAAACTGGCGGTTGTAAAATAAAAGCGCCGTTAATACCTAAACTGGCTTTTTTAATGCAGCACAAATATAGGAAGCGGTACCATCATGAAATGCATTATATATCCTGGTTCCTTTTATCCCGGCAAAGGTTTCAATCAGGTTCCTAAGCGACCTCGGAACACTCATATATATTAAATCTTTTCGTTTGGTGGACATAAGGTCTAAGGCAACAATAATGTTTTCTGTGATATCAGTTTTTTGAATCAGATCTAGCCCGGAATTCGACAAGTGTTTGTTAAGCATTTTTAATTGTTTCGTGGGAAGAAGATCGCAGTAAAGAAAATGACCACCAGGTTTTAAAACCCGCCGAACCTCCTTTAAAAAAATTTCCATGGAGCCATAACAATGAGATGACTCTATATTGATTACTACATTAAAATTTTCATTTTGGAAGGGTATGTTTTCTGAATCACCTACCTGAAAACACAAATTGGGAACATTGTGGATTTTATTACAAAGCTTCACAGCGTATTTTGATATATCAATTCCGACCATTTTTTTAGGGTGTAGATAGCGTGTCAGGTATGAAGCCCCGCCGCCTCTCCCGGAGCCAACCTCAAGAACTTTTTTACCGTTCAAGTTTATTTGAGTGGCAACACGATGATAGAGATGTATGGGATAACGTTCGGGCTCATCGTTTTTTTCTAACTTAGGGTAGAAATTTTCTGCGGAGTAGCCGTAATTCATTAATTTAAAATCAATATCTGTTTTACGCCGAGCTAAAAATTCGTACCATTTTTTCCAGAACCATCTTCTGCCCATGGGCACAGATAACAACTTTTTTATAAATTTTTCTAGCATCCTTAAACCAATATAATTAATTCTCAAACATGTTGCCAACAAAGGTTGATAATACAAAAACCACTAGTTCCCACACGATATTTTATTGTTATTTTCCTTTACTGATTTTTACTGTAAGAGAATGACAAAACTTATCATTATCATTTTATTCTCAGGGTTGAGCGCGGATAATCTTTTAGAAAAGGACCGGGCCTTTCGTCTGGTGCTAAATGAAATGAAAAATAGTCAGGTTCCAGAAGCGTTTGTGCGGAAGGCGTTTAATCATGATGGCATTACAAAACATAAAGAAATTCCAGAGCGCTTTGCCCGCCCATATGAAAAAAAATCATGGCCAGAGTACCGAAAGCTCTTTATAAAGGAATCTCGCATTGTTTCCGGTGAAAAATTTTATCTTGAAAATATAGATCTGATTCAACGCGTTGTAGACCAGTTCAAAGTTGATCCCTTTATCATTGTAAGCATAGCGGGCATTGAAAGCAACTACGGCAGCCACCACAAGGGTTTTACTGTTTTTAATTCATTATATACACAGATTCACGAGATGCCCAAACGGGCCAGCTGGGCATCCCAGGAACTAGCCGCATATTTAGAGTATTGTTTTCACGATCAGATCGATCCCCACACCATAGAAGGATCCTATGCTGGTGCGTTCGGTTTTGGGCAGTTTATTCCATCGAGCTTTACAATGTTTGCGGTTGATTTTGATGAAGACGGAGTACGACGCCCCTATGACTGGCCGGATGTGCTGGCAAGTATTTCTAATTATTTACGTAGAAACGGCTATACCCCCAATAGTGCAAACTATAAGAAGGCAGGAGACATTTGGAAATCTATCTGGTCATATAATCATGCTGATAATTATGTTATGGCCGTTCTTGAGCTAAGTGAGAAGATTCGAGAAAGAGTAATTCAGGGGCACTAAAATAAGAAGAAGACAATTTATAAAATTAAGCCTATTGGGAACTGTAGCCAGTGGTGTCTCGCCTCCCCGGTTTTTAAAAATTCAGGATTGTGATCCAACCAGCGAAGATATCCTTGGACCATACTGGATTGAAAACCACCCCTATAGAATAGTGCTTGCTCATTCCGAAGAACCTGGCACCCGAGTTTTTATATCAGGAACCGTTAAAGTGAGCGACTGCGAAACCCCGATCCAAAATGCAGTTGTAGATGTTTGGCATGCAAACAACAACGGATGTTATACAGTTTTCCAAGAATGTGATACCGGAAATCCGGACAATGATCCATACAATCTCCGGGGCCAAATGCTGACCAATGAAAATGGTGAATATGCCTTTGAATCTATCTGGCCGGGATATTATGGCAACCGCCCCAAACACTTTCACTATAAAATTACAACACCGGGAAACACTGAACTTATTACACAATGTTATTTTGAAGTGGATCCTCAAGTAGATGAACAGTGGGAAGAAAACCACCCCGGTCTTGTTATTCCTGTTGAAGAGAATGAAGGCGCTCTATATGGAGTGTTTGATATTGTAATAAATCAAGAAATTCAAATGGACGCAAGCGAGAAAACCGAAGCAATTCTCTCAGCACCATATTTAAAAAATGGACACCCAAACCCATTTAACAGCTCAACCCAAATAGAATTTGGTTTGTCAAGCCCCGGCCATGTCAGCATTAGTATTTATGATATAACCGGTAGATGGATAACAAATTTAATAGATAGTCATCAGTCACAAGGGGCTTGTTTATTGATCTGGAGCGGAACGAATGAGGCCGGAAAACCAGTTCCATCCGGGCACTATCTGGTGGTAATGAAATCTGCCGGGTTTACCGGATCAAAAAAGATCTTATTATTGAAATAATTAAAATGAAACGGAAAGCTCTTTTTCTGTACCACCCCGATCAATGATAACGGTAATGGTTTGTCCTTTTTTAAATTCTGCCAGACGATCCATGAATTCGTAAATATCCATCACTGTTTTGCCGCCCATAGTTTTAATTATGTCACCTCTTTGAATACCCGCTTTTGCTGCTGGTCCATGAGGGTTGGATATCCCATCCACTTTCAAACCAACATCCAAACTACCATAAGACGGTATGATTCCTAGTGTTACCTTTAATTTTCCTCGTCTACGTCCAGAGGGTTCTTTGGGGCCGGCAATGGTGAAAACGGGTCTTTCTGCTGCGCGGCTGATGTGTGTTATTACATTAAAGGCAATATCAAGTATCTGTTTAGCTCCCCAGGCATCGATGTGTTTCCAATCATCATCTGGAGTGTGGTAATCACTATGAAATCCAGAAAAGAAAAAAAGGACAGGAATATCCTTAATATAAAAAGCCGAATGATCGCTAGGTCCATATCCTGCAGGATCCTGTTTAAGGGTTATCGGCGACTTTTCTGATAAACTATCAAGCAAGATGGGGAATAGGGGAGATGTGCCAACCCCTCCAACGGTTGCAATTGAATCTGTAATACGTCCTATCATATCCATATTGATCATTGTTACAATATTTGACAATTCTACTGTTGGATTCTCAACAAAATGTTTTGCCCCCAGAACCCCTTTTTCTTCAGCATCAAAACCAACAAACAGGACACTTCTTTTTAACAGTTTCCTATTTAACTGTAACTTATGAGCCAGTTCCAAAATTCCTGCGGTTCCGGATGCGTTATCATCTGCACCACTATGGATTGCAGTGGTGTCCGGTTTTCGGGACCCTGTTCCAGGACCTCCATATCCAAGATGGTCAAAATGAGCGCCAACAACGATATATTTATCCCGAAATTTGTGATTTCGGCTGGTGATTTTTCCTAACACATTGGCTGCGCGGATATACACACTTTTTAATTCAACACTTGCCGAGATAATGGTGTTTGGCATATCAAAGGTCAAAGGACTCAAAGTACGATCCATTTTTGTTTGAATTGCTTTACGAGATCGTCCTACAGAATTAAGTAGTTCATCTGCCTGTTTATTGCTCAAATGAATTGCCGGCATTCCTGCTTTAGAATAACCTGCGTGATAGCGCAATGGTATTAAAGTACTATCTTCCACCTGAGAGATATATAAAATACCCGCAGCGCCTCGGTCCCGTGCAACAACCATTTTCTTATGAAGCTCAGCATGAGATGCGTATAATGAATGAGGATTATCTCGTGCGGGACTGTGTCGCATCACCATTACCCATTTCCCATCAACATCAATCCCACCATAGTCGTTCCACACTAATGAGTCTTCCTTAATGTCAAATCCATAACCAGCAAATACAGCGCTAGTAGACAGGTCACCGTTTCCTGAGAACCACAATGGGATAAAATCCGCATCAATTCCCAGTGAGTCATTGCCAATCATCAGGTGGTTATTGGACCCTAGCTCTATGCCGTCAAGGACACTAAAAGTCTGAACATAGGAGTTGTTTTTTCCTCCGGGAGATATACCAAAGGATTTGAATTGCTTAATTAAATATGAAATTACATCTTTAGATTCCCGGGTGCCTGGATAGCGCCCGGCCCGCTCATCATCAGATAAATAACGAATGTGATCTAGGATTTCAGATTCTGTTATTTCCGCCGAACCAATATCACCAGGTCCATATCCCCGAAACCAGTAAAAACCGTATCCAACAACAACTATTGCTAGAGCGGTTGAAAGTAATCGTCCGTTATCTGTCATGATAATTCTGAGTTAAGATAAGTATGTATATTAGGATTAATTTAACACCAGGAGTTATGTTGAATTCAAAAGATAAGATAAATATTAAGGTGGAACCAAGGTATATCCAAGAACGGTCAGAGCCTATCCGATCCATTTATTTTTTTGCCTATCATATAACTGTTTCAAATCAAGGTGAAAAAGCAGCTCAGTTGATAACCCGATACTGGCATATCACAGATGGAAATGGGCAGGTTGAAGAAGTTCGTGGACCAGGAGTTGTGGGAGAGCAACCACGTATCGCACCAGGAGAGTCTTTCGAATATACCAGTTTTTGTCCGCTGCCCACGCCTTTTGGTGTCATGAAGGGCTCATTTCAGATGTTGCGGGATGACGGTACCGATTTTGATGCACCCATATCACCCTTCCGGTTGGTGGCGCCGGAAATGATGAATTAATCCAGACTTCGGATTAATTCTGCTGGTGTTTTTGCGCTACATGAAAGTCTTAGGTTTAACAAGTCTGAAACAGCAGGAGCAATTTGTGTGATATTCATATTTTCTAATCTTGTCCCCGGTCTGATCTTTCGCCCATAGGCTATAAACCCCGTTTTGAGATAATTCTGCTCTGGGTCACCACCATGTGTTCCTCCTGGTTTGTTGTTCATATATGGTTGATCCAAACTCTTAGAAAAAGCATAATTCTTATTAGCAAGGAGTAAAAAATCTGTTTCTTCAGATGTTAATAGTTGACCATTCATATGACGCTTCTCCAGTGTTTCAAATTCCGACTGTTTCGCCAGCAACAGGCGAACCTTTTTCTTAAAAGCCCGATTATCCCGGTCTTTGATTCGTACAAAGGCAGAGCCTCCCGTAGATAAACAAGCAACCTGCCAATTCTTTATTGTGTTTTTATCCACGATCTCCAGCCAGCCCTGATCGGCAAAAAGACGGTTTACATTTAATTGCTTTTTTACATCACGGAACCCATGATCACCGGTAATGAATAAGGTGGTTGAAGACCACAGGTCCTCCTTGTCAAGGAATGTTATGATATTTCCTATTAAAGAGTCCATGAAGGCGAATGCATCCAGTGCCTCTGTGGAATTTTTTCCATGGTCGTGCTGTGCAAAATCGGTCTGCAACATATGATAAAGGCTTAGATGGGGGCGTTTACGCCGAAAAGCATCCATGAATATTTTATGCAGAAGAATATCCCTTGAGTATCCTTCTGTGCTTGCTTTCGGGTTAATTATCCCGCGCAATTGTGCAGATTCGATAAAATGATCAGGCATATCATGTTTCATCACCAGCGCTACTGTTGAAATCGTATCGGTTGTTGATTTTATTTCCGGTAAACCCCAGGTAATGGGTGCTCCCACCGTAACGGGCCAGCTAATTCCAAGAGACACCAATTCTTTTTCTTTGATCTTATCAATGATGCTTTCAACATAAACTGAGTCTTGGTACCAATACCAGTCTAAAAAGTTTATTTCCGGATGAAAAGTATTGTTGTTGATAATTCCATGTTTTATGGGGATCTCACCAGTGATCATGCTGGTGTGGGCTGGATATGTTAATGATGGGAAAACGCTAGATACATTATTGCAATATGTTCCAGAAGTGGCTAGTCGGTGTAGGTTGGGGAATTGTTTCGGAAATTCAGGTTCTTTAAAAAGATCTCCTCGAAAACCGTCAATTGAAATAAGGATTACCCTGGGGTCATCCCAATCACCTTTGTTCCCATCACAGCTGAAAATAACAACGCCAACTGATATGATCGATAAAAAACGGATCATATTTTAAAGCCTAGAACCAAACCCCGTTCATTTAGACCGTATAATTTTAGACAATGGGAACAGCTCCCAACAATTAATTGGTTTTCATAATTATTTTTGAGATAATAAATGTGCATATATTTCACACAAGAAATATTTTTATCCAAGCAAATTGAAATAAAAAATATCCTAGTAAAACGGCCAGGACCCACTTTCCATATAATACAATTATGAAATGAATTGGTTTAATTATCTTTCTATAAGCAGTCATGTCAGATGAAAAAGAACTGGTCTTTTTCCCTTGAGGGATAGCGGTATACTGCCACAAACGATATCCAAAAATATTGATCACTTTTATCGGATCAACCTTAAAAGATTCACTTGCATACATCGCGGTATAATTACTTTGACTGATTATATAGTCTCCAACATCGATTAGGTTCATGAATAAGTTTGAGAGTATACCAGATGAAGTAACGACCGGCTCAATCCCAACTATTATACCATTCTTTT
>UINC01002017.1_pt1 | contig 11993 bp, 10 predicted proteins | sample 5385821 | NCBI WGS metagenome assembly UINC01 (sample SAMEA4666929, study PRJEB26691) | marine metagenome | isolation source: Pacific Ocean | place: Pacific Ocean | collected 2011-10-13 | reverse complement strand
ATCACTACGGGCCGCTTCTGGATAGTCTCGGTGGTCATGATGCCGGCCTGGGGGTAGTTGATGATGGGCCCTGATACATAGGATCCCAAAGCCCCGGTGTTGTTCAAGGTGAAAGTGCCGCCCTGGACGTCGGTCAGGGTCAGCTTTTTTGTTCTGGCCCGCTCCGCCAATTCGCTGGCGCCAGCGGCCAGTCCGACGATGCTGAATTGGTCGGCGTTGTGCAGCACTGGGACGATCAACCCTTCCGGCGCGGCCACAGCCAGTCCCAGATTCACATTGTTTTTGAGGATTATCTTGTCGCCGCCCCAGGTTGCATTCATGGTGGGGACTTCTTTCAATGCTTCCACTACCGCCTTGATCACGAAGGGCAGATAGGTCAGGGAACCGCCCCTTTTCTGCTCGAACTCGGCCCGGACCGAGGCGCGGAGGGCGACCAACCCGGACACGTCCACTTCCACCGTGCTCCAAGCGTGAGGTATCGCGGTGACGCTGCGGGCCATGGCCTCGGCGATCATTCGGCGCACCGGTGTAACCGGGATGTGGGTCTCCTGGCCGTCGGCGGCGGTTTTACCTTGCAGTTGGCGGGCCGAAGCAGGGGCAGCGTCGGGAGTTTGGGCGGCGCCGCTTTCCACGAACTTTAGGATGTCATTACTGGTGATTCGGCCGCCCAGGCCCGTACCTTGAATGCGGGCCACGTCGACTGAGTGTTCCTGGGCCAGCCGGCGCACTGCCGGCGACAGACGGGTCGGACCGGCGGGCGCCGGCGGTGATGCAGCGTAGGTGGGTTTCGCCGGAGCAGCGGCTGGTTGAGGAGCCGGGCTTGCCGCCGGTGTCCCGGCAGGCTCTAGATTCTCTACAACCGCGCCACCGGTTGGCCCCACTGGAGTTACGTCCCTCAACAGTTGGCCGGTGGTTCCAGGGGAGTCCGGGGCGGCGGTTTCTATCTCGATCGCCTTGGTTTCTGGCTCGGCGCCCTCGGGGCTGTCTGCGGTTGCAACCTCCGCGATGGGCGTGCCCATGGGCAGGGTTTCGCCCTCTTCGGCCAGCACCCTCACCAGGGAGCCCTCGACCGGCGAGGGCACCTCCATGGTCACTTTGTCGGTGATGATCTCAACCAAGGGCTCGTAGCGTTTGATGTTCTCTCCAGGTTGCTTGAGCCACTTGCCGATGGTTCCTTCGACCACCGATTCGCCGACGTGGGGCAGTTCTATAGTTACTGACATGAACTTGTACCTGTCATTTAGTAAGCGGCCAGTTTGCGGAGTTCGTCCGCGATCTTGTCCGCGGTGGGCATATAGGCGTCTTCCAGGGTCTGGGCGAAAGGCATGGTCGGAACGTCGGGCCCGCAGATCCGGGTGACAGGTCCGTCCAGGTATTCAAAGGCCTGTCCGGCCGCCAACGCCGCGATCTCAGCGCCAACTCCACCAGTGATGTTGTCTTCGTGCACGATGGCCAATTTGCCCGTTTTCTTCACTGATTCAAGTATGGTCTCAGTGTCGAGAGGGGTCAACGTTCTCAGGTCTATCACTTCCACGTCAACGCCCCCGCCGGCCAGTTCTTCGGCGGCTTCAAGGCAATAATGGAGAGTCAGACCATAGGACACCAGCGTGATGTTGCTGCCGCCACGTTTGACGTCGGCTTTTCCGATGGGCAGGGTGTATTCCTCGTCGGGCACCTCGCCTCGCACCAGTCGATAGGTCTTCTTGTGCTCCAGGAACACCACCGGATTATTGTCGCGGATGGCCGACTTCAAAAGCCCTTTGGCGTCGTAGGGCGTGCAGGGGGCGACGACCTTCAGTCCAGGCGTGTGGAAGAAATGGGTCTCAACGTTCTGGGAATGGAACAAGCCGCCCCGGATACCGCCGCCGTAGGGCATGCGGATGACCATGGGAACCTGCACCGCGCCGTTGGTGCCGTAGCAGGTTCGGGCCGCTTCTCCGATCAATTGGTTGATCGAGGGCCAGACGAAATCCGAAAACTGGACCTCTGGGATAGGCCGCATGCCCTGGAAGGCGGCGCCCAGGGCGATGCCCATGATGGAGGCCTCGGCCAGCGGCGCGTCGATGATGCGTTGATCGCCGAACTCTTCGGCCAAACCCTGAGTGGCCAGGAACACTCCACCGCGGATGCCCACGTCCTCGCCCATGACGAAGACCTTTGAGTCGCGGTCCATCTCTTCGCGGATCGCTTCCCGTATGGCTTCGATAACGCTCTTAACAGCCAAGATTACTCCTGTCAAAACCTTGCAAGGCTCTAGGGCGCATACACCGACTCATAGAGTCCAGACTCGTCGGGCGGGCTTGAAGATTCGGCGATGTCGGAGGCCTCATCCGTGGCCCTGAGGGCCTCGGACGCAATCTCATCCACCTGCTTCTGGGTCAATATCTTTTCGTCGATCAATGTGCGCGCCATGGTGATGACCGGGTCCCTCTCCCGAGCCCTTTCAACCTCGCCCTCGGGCCGGTAGCGTCGGTCGTCGTCGTCGGTGGTGTGGGACATGAAACGCTCAACCATCATCTCCAAGAGCACCGGACCCTGGGCTCGGGCGTGGGTGATGGCCTCTCTGGTGGACTCGTAGCAGGAGACCAAATCCATGCCGTCGACGGTAAATCCGGGCATGCCGTAACTGGCAGCCCTGCTGGCCACCTCTTCAACGCCCATCTGGCTCGTTTGGGGCGTTGATATGGCGTAACGGTTGTTCTCGCAGATGAAGATCACTGGAAGCTTGTGGATCGATGCGAAGTTCATTGCCTCGTGGGTCTCGCCCTGGCTGGTGGCGCCGTCGCCGAAGTAAACGAAGACGACGGTCTGCCCGCCGGACATGCGGGAACCCAAAGCGTAACCCACCGACTGAGTCAGTCCGGCGGCCACTACGTTGGATATCTGGATGATCTTGTGAGGTAGGTCAGCACCCTGCAGAGGGAATTGACGCCCGCTGCTATAGGGGTCGCCGGCCTTGCCCATGAACGACATCATCACCTGGACCGGCGTCAGCCCTGCAGCGACCTTGAGTGCTAGGTCACGGTAGTAAGGGAACAGGAAGCAGTCGCCGTCTTTCTCTGCGGCAAGCAGGCTGCCTAATTGGGCGGCTTCGTGGCCTTGGCTCGAGGCAGCAATGGGCACCTTCCCCTGGCGGTTCAGCGCCCAGATGCGTTCGTCCAAGGACCGCACTTGAATCAGCCGGGTGTAATAATCCACAAGGTCGGCGGCCTCGAGCCCTTTGGGAAGTTTGGCCTTGGGACGTTTCGCGGTGGCGCTGCCGCCGCTGACCTGGGCGCGGGTGGTCCGGTTCCTCGGCATCGCTGCTCCCTTCCCCTATTTCGAGGTCGGATATGGTCCGGCCGACTCAGAAAATAAAATAGGGGCGGGTCAGAAGCCCCCTGTGTGAAACTTGATGGTCGGCGCGGCCGTTGTGGTTGCGCCTATTCCCTTGTCTGGCTGGTCACACAATTATATATGGAGTGGTGAGGCACGGCAAATCATAGCTGGAGCTGGCGTGCTGCAGCCCTGCTTTAAGACACGGCGGGAGCCTTGGTTGAATTAAGATTGGGCGGTTGGACGGGTTCTCGAGTTTGGATTGGGCTATTCTACAATCAAAAGTTTAAAATAATAAAAAATGAAATTGCTCCAAATCACCATTGACATTTTCCTGAAGATGTTGCTAGTGTCCCAATACCAGAGCGATTCGGCTGATTGGCAGGCAAACGCCAGGCCACCCGGACTGCGATGGGAAGTACCGGTGCTAGGCAGCAAACCAAGTCCTACCCGGTCAACATGAAGGCCACTGCCGCAGGTGGTCAGTAGATCGAAGGTTAAACATCAAACCGAACGGGCCTCATTAAGGCCTGGCCGTGACCCCAAGCACCTGATCTGGCCTGGCGATTTTCAATTAGGGCGTCAAAGTCCCTGGGTGATCTATTGCCTTTTTTAGGAACTCCGGGGCACGAAATTAGCTGAAGAGAGCACCTGCACAAATAGATCTGGCGCCCACCAAACGCCGGATATTCGGGAATGGAGTGATGATGAGGGGGAGAGCGTGGGAGCTGCAACTGGGGTGGGAGCAGACTCATGAATGAGTCTACGGCCCGTGAGGTATGGCGGGCGGTGTTGGGAGACCTCCAGTTGCAGCTCCCACGCCCTACTTTTGAGACCTGGCTGAAACCCACCGAAGGCGTGGCCTATGACGACCGTGTGTTTGTGGTGGAAGCGCCCAACTCCTTCGCCGTGGAGTGGTTGGAACGCCGGATATATCATGCCCTCCAAAAGACTCTCCAAAAAGTGGCTGGGCGGGAATTTGAACTCCAGTTAAAGGTCCGATCCGAGGGCGATTTTTACGCCGTCGAGCAGGCGCCGGGCACGTCCCCCGAGGCCGTGAGCGCGTCCCCGACTGCGCCTCCGCTCTTCGAAATGCGGTCCTTCAACCCCAAGTATTCCTTCGAGTCGTTCGTGGCCGGGCCGTCCAACCGACTGGCTCTGAGCGCTTCCCAGGCAGTCTCAGAATCCCCAGGTCAAACTTACAACCCGCTGTTCCTCCATTCGGGCGCCGGGCTGGGCAAGACCCATTTGCTCCAAGCCATAGGCAAGACCTGCGCCAGCCGTGGCATGTCGGTCCTCTATGTGACGTCCGAGCAGTTCACCAACGAGTTCATCACCGCTATCCGCAACCGCACTACCGAGGACTTCCGGCTACGCTACCGTTCGGTCCAGGTGCTGCTCATCGACGACGTACAGTTCCTAAGTGGCAAGGAGCAGACCCATGAGGGTTTCTTCCATACCTTCAACGACCTGCACAACTCGGGGAACCAGGTGGTCATCTCATCGGACCGTCCGCCCCGGGAGCTGTCCTCCATCGAAGACCGGCTGCGTTCCCGGTTCGAGTGGGGCCTGATCGCCGACATTCAGCCGCCCGATCTGGAGACCCGCATGGCCATCCTGGCCAACAAGGCCGGGCAAATGCGGATCGACATGGAAGATAGTGTCATCGAGCTGATCGCAAAGCGCGTTCAACGGAATGTGCGGGAACTGGAAGGCAGCCTGAACCGAATGGTGGCCTACTCCCAGTTGATGAACGTGAATATCAACCTGGAGTCGACCCTGCAGATACTGAACGAGATGGCCCCGGAAACAGCGGATCGCTGCATAGATCCGCAGCGTATCTTCGAGCAGGTGGCCGTATTCTACACACTATCGGTGCGGGACCTGATGGCCAAGAACCGCACCAAGAAGGTGGCGTTGGCCCGGCAGGTAGCCATGTATCTTTTGATATACGAGTTGGAGCTTTCCCCCACTCAAGTGGGCCGGCTGTTGGGCGGGCGCGACCACTCCACTGTGATCCACGGAGCGGGCAAGATTAACGGCGAGGTTGCCGAGAACGGTCAGATACGGCAGGACATACTGGCCATCAAAGAAGCAATCTTTGCCTAAGGGCTAGCTCTCAGCCGACCTGACCGGCGGCGCCAGCCACCGGCCGCTGTGAGTTCTCCGGTAGAATTTGAAGGGCATCCGCCAGGTTGCTTGGTCCAGCATCAGACGCACCAATATCTTGCTTTTCACCGGCGCGGTTGCCAGGTAGGCTACGCCACCGGACAAAGGAAACAGCGCCGATACCATGGCAATTTGGGTCTGAGCATTTGGCATCTTTTAGCCGCTCGCCTCTTGAGGAGCTTGGAAATTCCCCTTTTTGAAAAGGAGGCTTTTGATCCCCTCTCGATTCAAATAGTGATAACGGGGGTTGGGGGAAATCAGGATTTATCGAGTACAATAGCCGGGTATGCAAGACCTCAAATCACACGCCATCGTCAAGACACACGAGCTGGCTCTCAAGGGCAAGAACCGGCCCTGGTTCATGCGTAAGCTAACCGACAACCTCCGCACCGCCACCAAAGGGTCTGGTGTAGAGAAGGTCTGGCAAGGCCAATTGATGGTGGGACTGACCCTGTCCAACGAAGATTGCTGGCCGGAAGTAAAGTCCCGGCTAAAAGATGTTTTCGGCGTGGCCAAGTTCTACAAAGCCTACCACCTGCCCCAGGACCTCGACGGCCTGAAGACCAGGCTACCCGCATTGCTGGGAGGCCGCAGTTTCGACTCGTTTCGCATCACCACCAACCGCGCGGACAAACGGTTTCCCATGAACTCGCAAGAGATCAACCGGGACTTGGGAACATTCGTAAAGGACCTGACCGGGGCCCAGGTGAAGCTGAAGGACCCCGAGATTTCCATTTATCTGGATATCCAATCCAGGGGTTTCTTGGTCTATTTCGACGAGGTTAAGGCCCACGGCGGCCTGCCGGTGGGAGTCAGCGGCAAGGTGGCGGTGATGTTGTCCGGGGGTATCGATTCGCCGGTAGCGGCTTGGCAGATGATGAAACGGGGTTGCCAGGCGATGTTCGTGCATTTTCACAGCTATCCTCTGGTGGACCGCACCTCCATGGAGAAGGCTGCCGACCTGGTGGAACACCTGACCAAGCACCAGTACGAGTCCAACCTGTTCATGGCGCCCCTCGGCGAAATTCAGAAGCAGATCATACTCTCCTGCCCGCCAAGCTACCGGGTGGTCCTCTACCGCCGGTTCATGGTCCGGATCACTGAGGCCCTGGCAAGGAAAAACCGGGCCAAAGCCATCATAACCGGCGAGAGCTGCGGACAGGTGGCCTCCCAGACGCTTGAGAACATCGCGGTGGTGGACCAGGTGGCCGGCATGCCGATACTCCGGCCGCTGATCGGCCACAATAAAGAAGAGATCATCGATATGGCCCAGGACGTCGGCACGTTCACCACTTCAATTCTTCCCGACCAGGACTGCTGCACCCTTTTTGTCCCGAAACACCCGGAGACCAAAGCCGTCTTGGACACGGTACTGCGGTTAGAGGAGTCGCTTTCGGTGGACGAGATGGTGCGGGAGGCGGTCCAGAATACCGAGCGCCGCCATTTCGCCTCTCCGGAGGCCCACGCTACGGCCCGGTAGTCATGGCCCAGACTAACTCTCCCGAAGGGCTGCCCACCCCAGACGCCGCCCGTCGTAATCAGCTCCTACAGGGTGTCCTCAAAGGCGTCTCGCGCTCTTTCTTCCTGACCCTCCGCATTCTACCCAAAGACTTACGTGAACCGGTCGGCCTGGCCTACCTCCTAGCCCGCATCGCCGACACAATCTCCGATCGGTTCGCTGAGTTTGCTGGGTCACGGATGGAGAGATTGGTTATTCTGCGAAGTCAGGTCGCAGGGCCGGCGGAATCGAGGGTTTTGCTGGAACTAGCTGCCCAGTCGATGGAAGGCGTTTCTTCTCCTCAAGAGCGGGCATTGTTTGATTCGCTGGTTGATTCCTTTGCTCTGCTTGAATCTCTGGATGAAGCCGACCGTGAGCAGGTCAGGTGGGTGGTCGACACCCTGATTCAGGGTATGGAGATGGACTTAGTCAGCTTTCCCGCCGAGGATTCGGAAGGTTTGGCGGCTTTACCGGCTGGCGCTGATTTGGATCGTTACGCCTATCTGGTAGCTGGGTGCGTCGGCGAGTTTTGGACCAACCTCACGTCCGCCCACGAGTCTGGTTTAAAAGGCTGGGATGTGGATGCAATGTCGGCGACCGGAGTCCGGTTCGGTAAGGCCCTGCAGTTGACTAACGTCCTGCGGGACATCCCCCGCGACCTGCGGAACGGCCGGTGCTATCTCCCTGCCGACGAATTGAAGGCGGCCGGTCTAGTCCCCGAGGACCTGCTAGACCCGGCTAATGAAGCACGCGCCAGAGCCGTCCTCATCCCCTGGATGCAGATCGGCCTGCGCCATTTTCAAGCGGCCGAGGAATACGTCACCGCCATTCCGCGCCGGTCGGTCCGCTTGCGGTTGGCCTGCCTGTGGCCGCTGCTGTTGGGCCTGGAGACCCTGGCTCGGCTGGCCCGTGGCGGCAAATGGTTGAACCCGGACTCCACCACCAAAGTCAGCCGCTGGTGGGTCTATCGCATGATGTTTTTGTCTCTGCCAGCTATTTGTTCTAATACCCAGTTGCGCCGCTGGATCAGAGGGTTGCGCCGTCAGGTTCAGCGCTCAATCTAGCGCGCGTCCTACGCAGCAATCTTGCGGAGCAAAAATGACAGCGCGCTGTTAGTATTGGTGAGTTGATTTTTCGATTCATGTTTCACGCTCACAGGAGCCTTAGATGGAGTTCGGCCTTTTTGTAGAGTTTCCCTCGCGGGAGGGGACCACCCAGGCGCAGATATTCAAAGATTCCATGGAGCTGATCGAAGCAGCTGAGGAGTCGGGTTCCGAGGGAATCTGGCTAGCGGAGTACCACTTCGATCCGGGCCGGTCCGTGCTTTCGGCGCCGGTTACTGTGGCTGGAGCCGTCGCCGCCCGGACCAAGAGAGTCAAGATAGGGCTTGCGGTACATGTTTTGCCACTGCGGAACCCGATCCAGATCGCAGAGGAGATCGCCACCCTCGACCACCTGAGCAACGGACGCTTGGACTTCGGCGTCGGCCGGGCCGCCTTTCCCCGCATCTACCAGGGATACGGCTTCAATTACGCCGAGAGCCGGGACCGCTTTGACGAGTGCCTGGAGATAATACTTAAGAGTTGGACCGAGGAGAGATTCTCCTTCAGAGGAAAGTTCTATCAGTACGATGACCTTTGTGTCGTGCCCAAGCCCCTGCAAAAACCCCATCCTCCAATCAGGATAGGGGCGACCTCTGCAGACACCTTCGAGTTGGTGGGCCGGATGGGATATCCCATCTTCATCAATCCCTCCCGGGTCGCCACGCTGCTGGACCTGAAGCCCTTGGTGGCCGAGTTTCATGCGGCCCGGAAGAAGGCGGGCCACACTGGGGCCGTTGACGTGGGACTCAGGGTTCCGGTGTATGTGGCCGAGACCGAGGAGAGGGCCTACTCCGAGCCCAAAGAAAGTACCATGTTTCAGATGCAGAGGCTGATCAACGTCGTGACCCAGTCCATCGGCGAAGCGGGTATTACGGCGGGCGATGACAGAGCCGCCCAAGCAGAGCGCTTGAAGGCCATGACATACGACGACGTGCTGGCCAACACCGTGGTCTACGGCACGCCAGAATCGGTGGTGGAACGCCTCCAGGAATTGCAAGAAGAGCTGGGCCTGACCCAAGTGATCTACGAGGTCAACTTCGGCTGCAACGTGCCGTTGCAGTACCAGACCAAGGCCGTCCGGTTGATCAACGAAAAGGTTGCCCCAAAACTAAATTAGCTGAACGCCGAGAGCCGACAGCCCGTATGGAGTGAAAGATGCCTAAATTCGTGCATGTATTTACCGGACCAAAAGGCGTATCTGTGATCGAAGAAAAAGAGTTCGAGATGACGGAATTTCTGGACACTGAGGGGGCCCACGGTCTGGCCTCGCCTGTCGAGCAAACCCCTGGAATCTCCTTCCGCATGGTGAAGGCCGGGTATTTCTTGGACTTTCATACTGCGCCCCGGCGGCAGTACAGCATCTCCTTGACTGGGTCGGTGGAACTGGGGTTGCCCGACGGCACGCTGAAGCAATACGGCCCCGGCACGGTGCTGCTAGCCGAGGATATGACCGGCACCGGCCACTCCACGCGCGTGATCGGAGATGAGGACCGATTCACCATAATAATTCCGCTTTCCGATTAAGCCATTTAGGACAGAGGAACCTATATGACCCACCAAAACCGGCTGCAAGGTTCGTTCGACCCGACGGTGCCCACGCGCATCGTCTTCGGGAACGGGAAAGCCGGCTCTATCAAAGACGAGGTTCAAAAACTTGGCGGCAAACGTGTTCTGGTGCTGTCCGGGCGGACCGTGGCCGAGAAGACTGACTCGGTCCGCCGCGTTAACGATGCCTTGGGCGGCCTGTCAGTTGGGGTGTACTCGAATCTGCCCCAGCGCGCCCCGCTGTCGACCGCGGTGGAGGCCGCCAACATGGCCGTGGCCAACGGCGTCGATACTCTGGTGGGCGTCGGCGGCAGCACCATATCCGACGCTGCCCGCATGATCGCGGTCTTGATGGCCGAGGGGATAAGCACGGTCGAGAAACTCCGTCAGTTGGGCGAGGAGCAGGACATGTTGCTTGAGCCCAATCTTGACGGAAAGGAACTGCCCCTGCAGGTGTCCATACCCACCACACTGTCCGCCGGCGAGTTCAACATGGGTGGTGGCAACGTGCTGGACGACCAGGCTGGGCACAAGATTCGGGTACGCCATCCCCGCCTTTACGCCGACCTAATCGTGCTGGATCCAGTGATGACCGAAGGCACTCCCGACTGGCTCTGGCTCTCCACGGGAGTAAAGGCCCTGGACCACTGCATCGAGCGTCTTTACAGCACTGGCAACCAGCCGGCCATCGACGCCCCGGTTCTCAGTGCTGCGGAGATACTCTTCAAGTATCTGCCGGATTCGCGGGAGTCTTGCGGCGACCCCGATGCCCGGCTGGAGTGTTTGGTGGCGGCATGGATGTCCATGATGGGAGCGCCCAATTTTGCCATGGGTCTCAGCCATGCCATCGGCCACATCATCGGAGTGCATTACTCAGTGGGCCACGGTTACACATCCTGCGTTACCCAGCCCTACGTCATGGAGTTCAACCGCTCGGTTTCCGCCGGCAAGCAGGCGCTGCTCGCCCGATCAGCAGGGCTGGACACTCACGGAATGAGCGACGAGGCGGCTGCTGAGGCGGCGGCCCGCGCCGTAGATGGCTTCATCTTGGGAATGGGCATGCCCCACCGCTTACGAGAGCTAGAGATACCGGAGGAGGACCTGCCCAAGATCGCCGAGTTGGTGCTGACCGACGGCGGCACCAGCAGTAACCCCATCCCCATCACCACGGTGAAACAGGTGATGGAGGTCTTGAAGGCGGCTTTTTAGCTGCGGATCTGAGGGTAACAAACACCATTGGCAAATCAACGATTCAACCCGAAGACCATGTCTCAAGTGGAAGCCCAGGCCAGGGTACTCCACTCGGCGAAACGCATCACGGAGGCCGTGGAATTACTGCGCGTGGTCTTGGCAGCCAGACTTAAACATCAGGGTGAGAGACACTTTCAGACCATTGACGCCCGGAGCTGCCTGGCTAGGTCTCTGCGGGCCATCCATCAATACGAAGAGTGCTTTTCTCTTTATTCCAAGAATATCCGCATCCACCGAGACAAACTTGGGCCGGAGCACCCCCAGACCCTGAGGAGCCTCAGCCGTTTGGCCAATACCTACTTCGCGGCTCGCCGGTATCAGGACGCCAGGATTATGTTCGAGGATATCCTGGCGCGCCGAGTCGAAGTGCTGGGCCGACACCACCCGGACACGCTACGCAGCCGGAGTAGCCTGGCCAACACCCTGGCGGCCCTTGGCCAGCATAGCCAGGCTGTGGTCCTGCACCAAGAGATCATCGAGGACCGGGTGCGGGTGTTGGGTTCGGATCACTCTCGGACGGAACTGAGCCGAACCCGCCTAGAAACGGCCCGTCAGGCAGCCCGGGCCGGATAGACGACTTTACATAAATCTGGAGACTGAGCCATGAAGTATGGGTTCACCTTGCCCGGTAGAGGGCAACTTGCCACCCCCGAAAGATTGGGCATTATCGCCAGGAAGGGCGAGGAATTCGGTTTTGATACCCTCCTGACCGGTGACCACATCCTGGTGCCCAAAAACATCTCCTCCGTGTATCCCTACACTGAGGGTGGGGAGTTTCCTGGCTCCGGCTCGGGCGAGTCCATGGAGCAGATCACCCTGCTGTCGTACATCGCCGGTCAGACCAGTAGGATACGCCTGGTGACCAGCGTCCTGATCGTTCCCCACCGAAACCCCTTGATCGCCGCCAAGTCACTGGCGACCTTGGACGTACTTTCCGGAGGCCGCTTGGTGGTGGGCGTGGGCGTTGGCTGGATGCGGGAGGAATTTCAGGCGTTGGGCCTGCCGCCCTTCGAAGAGCGTGGTGCGGTGACCGACGAGTATATCCGGGCCTTCAAGGTGCTGTGGACCGAGGACAACCCTCACTTTGACGGCAAGTACATCAGTTTCGACGA
>UINC01002016.1_pt1 | contig 12008 bp, 9 predicted proteins | sample 5385821 | NCBI WGS metagenome assembly UINC01 (sample SAMEA4666929, study PRJEB26691) | marine metagenome | isolation source: Pacific Ocean | place: Pacific Ocean | collected 2011-10-13 | reverse complement strand
GTGAAGATCTACAGCAGATCGTTATGTACATCCATGGCCGTGGTGAAGGTCGACAATTCACACGTGCAGCTGTGTCTCAAGACGGCATTCATTTCGAAGGTAGAGAAGAGGAATTAGGTCCGCATTACTTTCGCGTGATTGAACACGAAGGATTCTTCTATGCCATGAGCATGCCTGGTTACCTGTATCGCTCGCCCGATGGGTTATCGAGATTCGAAGCAGGTTCTCAATTTTTCAATGCCGACATGCGCCATTCTGCCCTACTGATTCGGGACGGTTTACTCTATGTCTTCTTTACTCAGCGAGGAGATGCGCCGGAACGTATTCTGCTCTCTACACTCGATTTAACTGGAGACTGGAATACCTGGACCCAATCTGAGGCAATTGAAATTTTGCGACCCGAGACAGACTGGGAAGGAGCAAGCCTTTCCATTGAGCCGTCACGGGGTGGCTATATTGACGTGCGCGCGAATCAGCTGCGAGATCCTGCTATTTATCAGGAAGGCGGTAACACCTATTTACTCTATTCAGTTGCGGGCGAAAGTGGTATTGCGATTGCTGAACTACATTTTACGAACTAGAGGCTTGTTTAAAGACCTGTAAAAAAACAGCGATTTACATGCCGGTTCCTACCAGGTAGAAGACTCGGCTCAGACCTGAGCGAAGCACCATCGTACGATCAATCATCGCGACCTCCTACTCAGATCTTCGAAGCTCATACCATTCGCTTGATCAATTATTTTGGCAAAGGCTCGCGTTGTAGCAGCAAGACTCACTGCAGGTATGGCTTCTGCGGTTTCAATATTCGTATGTAGTAATACTCCAGCATGCATGAGTACCACCGAAGGAACTAAATTGCTGATCGTTCTTATTTCACCTGCAGGCCCGCCGGTCTCAGTCCAGCGTGGAATGCCGAACTCATCAAAAGCCTGAAGGGTAGTTGCAGTCAATTTTCCCGATCCATTGATGCGCCAGGAAAAAGGCCCAATAGAATTGGTCGAACACAATTCGTTCCCCCATCTATCGATAAGAGCGTGGGCAGAATGTTCTGCATTAATTAGTAAAACTGTCTGATCTAGAATTGATTCTCGATTTTCGAAAAGCCAATTGTGTCCGGTACGTGCCAGGTTATGATGTCCTGGCGTACCAATTATTTCGATTGTACGTATTCTTTGGCTTTCCGGCACCTGGGCGAAATAGCGCATTAGCTCCAATGCAGTTGCTACACCAGAGGCATTGTCGCTAGCGCCTTCAAAATAAGCATCACGGTGAGCTACGATCACGATTCGCTCGGCATCTGCAGATGATGCCGGCACCTCACCGCGGACGCTAGACGTTGTTAATCCTTCCACCATGTTTACTTCAAATTGAACATCAATTTTCACAGAGTTATTGTTGGAAGAATCCGTAAGCAATTGCTGTAGTGCGGCGCCGTCCGCAGAACCAATGCTAAGGGTCGGCACATTGGTTCCAACGTCATAGAATGCAGTTTGTAAATTGCCAGGTAATTCCAGTACAACCAGAATGGCAGCCGCTCCTAATTCATCAGCTCTTCGAATTGCGCCACTTCTAGCCGCTGAGTTTATGATGGTGCCGGAGGTGGGAATAGAATGAACCACAACCGCTTTACCTGCCACATTTCTGCCGATGAAATCAGTAGCCAGTCCCAGACCTACGTCGACTAATTCCAGTTCTAATCCCTCCAGGCCTGTGCCCAATGATCCATAAGCTGGCCAGGCAGAAGTAAGTTCGACTGATTTACGCCCCTTTGTAGCGGAAACAACCCATCGTTCAGGAATCCATTGCGGCGGCAGCACAATTGGATCTTGACGTACATTTTCGACGCCGGATTGATTGAGCTGTTCCATCATCCATAACGCCGTGTCATGGTCGGATTTCGTACCGATAATTCTTCCCCAGAATTGATTGCCGGCGTTTCGGTACCTATGAGCAATTTCAGCTTGATCTACAACTAGTTGTTTCATGCGATTACCGTCTATCTCGAGATAGGCATCATTACTCGCCTCGACGAACCGTAGGTAAGAATCGTCCGCAGTAAAATCGAGCCCTGCAGTTTCTGAAGAGGGAGCTACACAAGCCAAGGGATACTCAGCCACGGCGGTTTGATTGACTTGTGCGATAGTCACGGATGAAAGTAAGAGGAAGAAAATATATGCAAAGAGCGCAGGGATCCGCTGAATTTTCATAATCATTCCATTTCTAATTCTTTATATAGGAGCAACATAAAGTACAATACCTTTTTAGTAAAAGCGAATTGACACTCTATCGAAAGATAATGGACATGGTCTGTCCATGGAGCTACTTTTACGGGTTGTGGTTAGTGGAGTACAGACGTGAAACGTCCCATCCTGTGTGGAATCCTTAGTACCTTGTTGCTTGCGTTTATTCTTCTGTTCACACACAGTCTGGCCTACGCAGGTCGACGCTTATAAAACCCATAGAGGAGCCCTAAATAGGTCCTTAAATTGAGGAAAAACTTCCCATGAAAATTATCCTGCATGGAATTACAACTTTAATTCATTCATCAGCTGCCTTTCTAATGTTGTTAGCGGCATCAAATTCAGCAATGGCGCAGCAAATACTCGAGCCACATGAAGCATGTAACAATGATTCGAATGCAATCATCACCTTCGCTGATCCTGTGTTGGGATCCATAGTACGAGAAGCATTATCAATTGGTTCTGACGCCGCGCTTTCTTGTGGTGTGGCAGCAGAGCTCACTGCACTAAACGCTTCTGGTCCAGGCCCTGTACGCAATGTGTCGGGATCGCCAGAGTGGAGAGATCCAGATCATGAGATTCATGATTTATCTGGCATACAGAACCTTACCGGACTAACTCGCTTGTCGATGAACAACCGAGGATTAACGGACATTAGACCATTGACCAGTCTCACGAATCTTGTTGCTCTCAATTTGCACACGAATTGGATTAGCGATCTAAGCGCACTAACTGGCATGACAAAACTGACAAGTTTGTTTCTCAGTGAAAACCCTCTTTCTGACATAAGTCCTTTAAGCGAACTCACGGAATTGCGTGTTCTCAGATTACATCGCCATGGTAATTTTATTGGTGGACAGAATCCTCGATCTTATCGGGGAGCGGCCGGAATTCTATTTACCAACTCCATCACTGATATCGGTCCCTTGGCAAAACTCACAAAGCTCGAAGACCTCAATATTCATACGCAAGAAGTAAGTGACCTGACCCCTATTGGTGATATGGTAAACCTTATCGAGTTACGACTTGCAGGAAATTTATTTACTGATCTAAGTCCCCTGCGAGGCCTTTCCAGTTTGCAAAACTTGGAGTTAACCGGAAATTCCATTACCGATATTAGCCCCCTTAGCGGACTGCCTAATCTAGCCCGGCTCGATCTACGCTACAACCCGGATCTTAGTGATATTCGTGCCTTGCTTGAAAATCCAGGTATTGGTGATGGCGATATTGTGGAGCTAAGGCACACGAAAGTAACTTGCGAAGATCATGGACTGTTGGCGGAAAAAGGTGTGGAAGTTCGGACTGAGTTGTTTTCCGCCTGCAACTAGATATTTAGAAATCTGAACTAGTAAACATGTAGCTAAAAATAACAATGAGATGAGTGAGATACCTGCATCAACTCAGACGTAAAGGGGGCTACTATTGAGCCCCATCGAGGCGCTAATGAATAAACGTCCCATCCGCAGTTTCTGCATCGCCGCTTGTGCCACATTAATTCTTGGCTGCGGCAGCGATGAAGCGCAATTCGATCCCGCTGTTTTCAGCGCCGAATGGTGGAGTCCGATGGTAACGCAGATCGTAGAACGCCTCGAGCTGATGCCTAGTGAGAGGGTGTTCGCCATTGGCAACCCCGAGCTACACGCGGAACTGCCAGAGCTCTTTGCCGCTGCCGTCGAAGCGGCAGGCGGGACTTACGTCGGCACACTTTCCGGTGCAGAGGGGCCCTACGGCCCTGTCCGAGACGCAACATTTACCGAACGAGCACGGAGAGCAACTCAAGCCGCATCTGGTAGCAATCGAGCAGAGTATCGGGAATTATTGCGTGATGTGCCGGTGGGAATCATGTTGCCGGGCCCCACACCCGCTGATCCGCCTTACGCCGCCATGCAGGATCTGCTTTGGGAACAGCTGGGCCAGCACCGAACCGTACATTTCCACTGGGCTGGTGCTTATACGGTTGAGGATCTTTCCTACCCCATTGGCTCAACCGCCGGCGCAGTTCCAACCGATGGCGATCGGGAGGCTTCCCTGTATCGGCGCGCCATCCTCGAGGAAAACCTTTCCGATCTGCGTTCCCGTCACGATGCGTTCGAGAGTGCGGCGCGCGTCGGCGAGATTCACGTCACAACGCCTGCCGGCACGGACATTCGATTTCGAATCGGAGAGCGGCCTATCAACCGGCAAGATGGCAATGTGTCAGGTGCACGTGCGGCTGCAGGCGCCATTCTCATTGATCGTGAAATCGAGTTCCCGGCGGGCGGGGTTCGAGTGGCGCCGATCGAAGCGTCCGTGCACGGGATCGTCGTCTTTCCTCGTTCGACTTGGAACGGTGAGAGGGTGGATGACTTGCGATTTGTGTTCGAGGCGGGAACGATCGTTTCCCTAACCGCCGCTGCCAATCTGGAATCGGTCGAGGTCGAACTTGCTGCAGATGGGGCCAGGGCATTCCGAGAATTTGGCCTGGGCTTCAATCCCTTGCTCGCGGTCCCAGCCGAGAATCCCTGGCTTCCCTACTTCGGCTACGGTGCTGGTGTCGTGCGACTGTCGCTCGGTGACAACTCCGAGATCGGCGGCAGCGTCGAAGGCGCCTACGTTCGCTGGAATTTTTTCCTGGATGCCTCGGTGTCAATTAATAATGAGGCCTGGGTGGAGGATGGACAACTCGTTCGTTTCTAATGCTGTTCGCGCTGACAATGGAGTAATAGTGAATCTTGAAGACTGCTCAATCTCAGCTAATGATCCTGATTCTTCGTATGTGAAGGAGAAAAAATTGAGGAATTTCATTGATCGATATAAGTTTCTCACCGCGATTGCCATTATCTCAATTCTGATAATGTCAATGATGCTATTGCCTCCTATAAAAACTACAGAGGCTCAATCAAGCATGCCTAGTGATTTTGCGGATTATGTCGTATTAGGAAAATCAATCAATCATCGACAACTTGCCAGCGGTCAATTAACGTTACTCAATACGGTATTTTTTGCAGAAATTTTCCCACTTGATTTAAATCCGGTCTCACCTTTAGTAGAAAATGGTGTTCTTTTTGGGCCAGGTGATGCATCTAAAGGTTTGCATTTTTCAAATGATAATATTCCGTTTCTTGCTGGTGCTCGTGAAATGACGATCGCAGGATTGACAGCTCGTTTTCCCGATACAACCTATACGTTCAGCTTTGATACACCTAGTGGCAGCGTTACTAATCTTCCTGCTACTTTTATAAAAAAACCTGGGGCAAACAACAATCCTGGTCCAATTGAAATTACTCTCATTCAAGGCAGCTTGAAAGCTAATTCAAATTCCATTGATCCTGATCAGGATGTGAAAGTCATATGGAGTGATTTCAGTAAAGGTGCAGCAGATCCCAATGGCATAATTGATGACATGATTTATGTTATTTTAGGAAATTGTATGGGAGATGAAATTAATCACAGCGGCCACGCTATAAGCGATCTCATGGCACTCACGTACGATAAAAAAGAATATATAATTCCGAAAGAAAGATTGTCTTCAGGCCAGTCGTATCAGTTAGAAGTCGAACATTCGAATATGGAAACGGACATATATCAAGGTATTGAAATTATTGTTACGTATGCGGCAACTTCCTTCTTAGATTTTCAGACCACAGGAGAGAATAACGGAAACATTGATTGTCCAGCACACCCTTATGCGATGGATGGCGGTCAAACGGATCGAGTCATACGGCTGTAGCGGTTAACTTCTGCATAGTGAATGATCCTTATATTGGCGGTATCTCGTTTGAGATTGAGCTAAGTACCGCCAATTGTTTTTGTCACTCTCGTTTTTGACGCTCACTCATCTTAATAGCCTCTACCGACAGGAATCGTCATGAACTTCGATATACCACAGGACCTGCAAGATTATCTGCAAGAGTTGGATGAATTCATCGAGCAGGAAATCAAACCCCTGGAGCAGGAAAACGACAATATCCGTTTTTTCGATCACCGCCGTGAGGATGCGCGGACCGATTGGGACAAGAACGGCCTGCCTAATGAGCAATGGGAAGCATTGCTGGCCGAAGCCAGAAAGCGGGCCGATGCCGCTGGGCATTATCGATATCCTCTGCCAGCGGAGTACGGCGGCAAGAATGGCAGTAATCTGGGCATGGCGATTATCCGGGAACACTTTGCCTCCAAGGGTTTAGGCCTGCATAACGATTTACAGAATGAGCATTCCATCGTCGGTAACAATGTCGGCCTACTGTTAATGCTTGCCTATGGTACCGAAGCGCAACAGGAAGAATGGCTGCCCTTGATGTTGGAGGCCAAACGCAGATTTGCTTTCGGCATCACCGAGCCGAATCACGGTTCAGATGCCACCCATATGGAAACAACGGCGGTGCGCGAGGGCGACGGCTGGCGCATTAACGGTGAGAAGACCTGGAATACCGGTATCCATACTGCGCCCTATGACATGGTGATGGCGCGTACCAGCGGTGTAGCAGGTGATGGCCACGGCATTACTGCGTTCCTGGTTCCCACCGACGCGAATGGCTTCAAGGTGGAAGAGTACCTGTGGACCTTTAATATGCCCACCGATCACGCCCGTGTTTCATTAACTGATGTTTTGGTGGATGAGTCGGCGGTGTTCGGAGGAGAGGGGCTTGGCTTGCAAGTCGTGCAACATTTCTTTAACGAAAACCGTATTCGCCAGGCGGCGTCGAGTCTGGGTGCGGCGCAATATTGCATCAACGAATCAGTGGGCTATGCTCAGAAGCGAGCGCCGTTCGGTAAACCGCTGGCGGTGAATCAAGGTATCCAGTTTCCGCTGGTGGAGTTGCAGACCCAATGCGAGATGCTGCGGGCGCTGATACATAAGACGGCCTGGCAGATGGATACCATCGGCAACTTCGCCGTTTCCGACAAAGTGTCCATGTGTAATTACTGGGCAAATCGCCTGTGTTGCGAGGCGGCCGATCGCGCAATGCAGGTGCACGGCGGTCTTGGTTACTCCCGTCACAAACCATTCGAGCACATCTACCGTCATCACCGTCGTTACCGTATCACCGAGGGCGCCGAGGAGATTCAAATGCGCCGAATCGGCGGTTACATGTTTGGCTTTATGAACCAGCGAGTGCCAAAAGGCGTGAAGGGATAGTCGACAGTGTCAGAAAGCAACGACCAGTCCATCGATAACGCCAAGCCCGAAATCGATGGGGAATTCGAAGCCAAGCTGGAAACAGTACTGGTCCACCAACTGCCCAGCTGTGAGTCACTAATTTCCACAGAACGCCTGTCAGGCGGCGCCAGTCAGGAAACCTACCGGCTACTGATCAAAGACACAGATTCCCCGTCAGGTCAACGTGAGCTGGCCATACGGCGTGCCACTGGTGGCGTGAAGACTTCGACCTCAGAGCTGGGCTATCCCGGCATCGCCACGGAGGCGATGCTGATGCAATATGCCAGAGCAGCCGGTGTACCGGAGCCGGAAATCTATTATGTGTTGACCGAGACCGATGGCCTGGGTGAAGGGTTCATCATGGAGTGGCTGGAAGGGGAAGCCTTGGGTGCCAGGATAGTTCGCTCGAAACAATTCGACGCGATACGACCCACCCTCGCCTACGAATGCGGTAAGGCCATGGCACGGATTCATAACATTGATCTGGTAGCCACGGGCCTGGCTCAGGAATTGACGGTGATACCGCCAGCTAATTTTGTCCAGCAGACCTGGGACCGATACCGGGCGTTCGACACAGCACAACCCATGATCGATTACACCGCTCGATGGTTACTGGATAATCTCCCAGACAATGTCGACAGCTGCCTGGTACACAGCGATTTCCGCAACGGCAATTTTCTCTTGACGGAAACCGGTATCACTGCTGTGCTGGATTGGGAACTAGCCCACATCGGTGACCCCATGCGCGACCTCGGCTGGATCTGCACCCGCTCCTGGCGTTTTGGTGGTGCTGCACCGGTGGGTGGATTTGGCGAATACAGGGATTTGTTCAGAGGCTACGAAGAGGAATCCGGCCGCGTTGTGGACCCTGCACATGTCAGATTCTGGGAAGTATTCGGCTCGTTCTGGTGGTCAGTGGGTTGCCTAGGCATGGCACAGCAGTATCGCAGTGGACCTGATCGCACCGTAGAACGTCCCGCCATCGGCAGGCGCTCATCGGAATGCCAAGTGGATTGCGTAAACCTGCTGATCCCCGGTGAAGTAGCTCTAATCTCGATGCCAATCTCAAGCGAGACCGAAGACCTGCCGCGCGCAGACGAACTACTCAGTAGCGTGCGAGACTACCTGCGTCAGCAAGTGATGGAGGCGACCGCAGGCAGACTCAATTTCCTCGCCCGGGTGGCGGCGAATTCCCTAGACATTGTGCAAAGGGAAATGGCCATTGGCTCAGAGCATTTGGCGCAGGAAGAGAGCCGACTGCAACAATTCTTTGATAGTGAAGACAAACTGTTTCATCTGCGTTGGCGCTTAGTGCAGGGGCTGCGTGATGGGAGTATTGAATTGGACAGCCATGAGTTGCAGGCACATCTTCGACAGACGGTGGTGAATCGGGTCGCTATTGATCAACCTGGTTATGCTGGATTCAAGCAGGCAACAGGAGATGGATGAGAATTTGGTCGGGAAAGGTCGTACTCAACTCCCAACTGAGATATGCCAATCAAGTCAATATTGGTAGTATTCAAGCTGTGATCAGCAGTAGCAACGGGAGTCAGTAATGAAAAAGAATGTGATGGAAAAAGTCGCCGGCAACGGCCTGATCAACAGACGCCATCTGCTCGGTATGGGCCTAAGCGGTATGGGTCTGGCGGTATCTAATTCCGTGTTCAGTGCCGATGCCGGTCTGCGAATACCAGACTGGGCGAAATTTCCTGGACCAGGCCCCAGTGCCTACGGTGGACCTTCTCGCCACGCCGAGCTGCAGCGATTGGCTGGCGCTCCTAATCCTATCTATCCAGGCGGGGGTGTCTCACGCTCTCCGTTGCAGCACTTGCAGGGAATCATTACACCGAACAGTTTGCACTTTGAGCGCCACCATGCGGGCGTGCCGGACATCGACCCTGTGGGACATAAGCTGGTGATTAATGGCATGGTAAGGCAGCCGCTGGTATTTGAATACGAGGACCTACTCAAGTACCCGATGGTGAGCAAGGTGTACTTCATTGAATGTTCCGGTAATGGCAGGTCCAATACTCAAGGCATCCCAGGTGGTACTGCCCAGAGCATACATGGCCTTGTGTCCTGCTCGGAATGGACCGGCATCCCGCTATCTACGCTACTGGATGAAGCGGGCGTGTTACCGGGAGCAAGCTGGATTGCGGCCGTCGGTGCCGATGCTGCTAGTATGGGACGCTCGATTCCTATGAAAAAAGCCATTGATGACGTTCTTGTTGCGCTATTTCAGAACGGTGAGCCGGTTCGTCCCGAGCAGGGATACCCCATGCGACTGTTTGTCCCTGGCTGGGAAGGCAACATTAGTGTGAAATGGCTTACCCAGGTCAAGCTAACCAGTGCACCTGCTCAATTCCGGGATGAAACCAGCAAGTATACCGACACCCTGCCGGACCGCAGCAGCCGGCAGTTTACCTTTCCGATGGAAACCAAATCACTCATCACCTCACCTTCCGGTGAGATGACGCTTCCTCGCAATGGATTCTACAAAATTACCGGTATCGCCTGGTCCGGCAGCGGCAGCATAAGGCGGGTGGAGGTAAGTGCTGACGGCGGTCACACCTGGGCAGATGCTTTGATCGAAAGCGAACAATGGGATAAGGCGCTAACTCGGTTCAGTATCCCTTGGGAATGGAATCGCGGAGAGGCGATACTGCAGAGCCGGGCGACCGACAGCACCGGCAATGTGCAACTTACCCGTGAAGCTGTGATAGCAGATCGCGGCACCAATGCTTTTTATCACAATCCTGGCATTCAGAGCTGGGCCGTGAACTCTTCCGGGGAAGTAAGTAATATCGCCGTATAAGAAGATTAAAACAAAGGAAAGACGGATTTATGTGACCAATTGCTTACATTTAAATCCCTCCGACCCCTTATTTAGCAAAGGAGAAAGACCATGAAGCAACTGAAACAAATAGCGCTGATCGCCATCTTTGCGGTCATGGCAGCACCCGCGGCTGCGCAGTTCGACAACGTTGGCTCGATCAACTTCCCAACCTCGGTTACGGGAGAGGCTCAGCAGCATTTCCTGCGGGGAGTAGCGGTTTTGCACAGTTTTGGCTGGGAGCAAGCCCAGGAGCAGTTCCGAGCTGCGCAGGAGATCGAACCCGACTTCGCCATGGCCTACTGGGGTGAGACACTATCCTACAACCATCCTTTGTTTTCTGGCATGGACCCGACCGAACCACGTAAAGCGCTCCAGCGACTCGGCTCGACCACCGCAGAACGCCTCGCAAAAGCGCCAACAGAACGCGAGAAAGGATTCCTCGAGGCCGTGGAAATCCTCTGGGGCGAAGGGGAACTGAGTGACCGCCGACTTGGCTACATGGAAGCGATGGAAGAGCTGTATCAAAAGTACCCCGACGACCACGAGGTCGCCTCTTTCTACGCGCTGGCTGTTTTGAGTGCACGATCGGCTGCCGGTGGTGACCTGGACAATCGTATGGCGATCCGCGCCGGGACGATAGCCTTAGACATATTCAATCAAAATCCGATACACCCGGGCGCGGCGCACTATACGATCCATTCATTCGATGACCCGATTCACGCACCTCTCGCTCTCGAAGCCGCGTATCGCTATGCCGAGATCGCGCCTGCGGTATCCCACGCCCGGCATATGCCGACTCACATCTTTATCCAGCACGGCATGTGGGATTTGGTCTCCGGACACAACCAGTCCGCCTACGACGCGGCTCGGGAGCTTTGGCGGCCGGGTCAGAGCATGGGTGACGCAATCCATGCGCTGGACTGGGGTCAATACGGCGACCTGCAGAAAGGTGACTACGAGAAGGCGCGTCTCTGGATCGAGCGCATCGAATCGATGTCCAATCAGGGCGGATTCGCCGAAGGCGGTGCCCGCGGACAAGCCGGTGCGGCCCGGGCCATGAACACTGTCGGTCTCACCCGGAATCGCTACATCGTCGATACCGAGGAGTGGCGGATTCAGGACGTCACTGAGGACTCTCCAGACCATGAGCTGTTAGCTACAGCACTCTCGGCATACCACATGGAGGATGAAGCTGCGCTCCATGCTGCTGAGCAGGAGCTCAAGCGTCGCGTCGACTCTGGACAGGATGGCTACACTGCCATCATGGCGAACCAGGCCAGCGCCTTGCTACATGCCGGCATGGACCACGCTGACGTAGCAGTACGCTTCTTCGGCCAGGCTATTGAGATTATCGAGCCGATGCCTCCACCCCGTGGTTCAGCCAACCCGATCAAGCCCCTTTATGAAATGTACGGTGAAGTGTTGGTGGACCTCGGTCGCTACGAGGATGCTATCGAACAGTTCGAGACGTCCATTCTTCTCTTGCCCAATCGTCCGCGCTCTTTGTTGGGCATGGCTCGCGCCCAGGCCGCTGCCGGGCAGACGGATATCGCAGCTGAGTACTACCAGATGCTGATCGACATTTGGCAAGGCAATGACGGTTTTGAAGGTGTCACGGAGGCTCATGCCTACCTAGCCGGTAACCCAGGAGGATCATAAAAAAAGGGGCCAGTATGGCCCCTTTTTTATGAGTGCCCCCTACCTGAGCGTGATGGGCAGGTTCTGGTAACGATGCCATAACGGCAATCGCTGCAGTTCCAGTTCTTCTTCCTTCACCGCAAGTTGTAAATTTGGA
>UINC01002013.1_pt1 | contig 12019 bp, 9 predicted proteins | sample 5385821 | NCBI WGS metagenome assembly UINC01 (sample SAMEA4666929, study PRJEB26691) | marine metagenome | isolation source: Pacific Ocean | place: Pacific Ocean | collected 2011-10-13 | reverse complement strand
GACGACTCAACGTTGTACGTGCTCGAGACCGAGCAGGCCGCGGAGGGTCCGCGCTTAATTCGTGCTTACGACCTCAGTGCAGAGGGAACCGCCAGCAACATGAGGATTTTCCACGATTTTTTCCCAGGTCGGAGCGGTGATGGAATGACCATCGACCGTGAGGGGAATTTGTACGTTGCAGCTGGATTGAACCAACGCCGCGGCACGAGTGAGACCCTCGATACTGTGGCCGGTATCCACGTATTTTCACCAAGTGGCGAGTTGCTCGAACATATCCCGATTCCAGAAGACACCATCACGAATGCTGCCTTCGGCGGGCCTGACTTGCGCACGCTGTATGTGACGGCCGGTAAGACACTGTTCAGCTTCACGACCGACACTACCGGGACGAGGCGGTGAGGTTCTAACCCCGATGGGCTTGGCGGGAGCGTGGTCTGATTCGAATCAACATTCCCTGCGAGGTTATGGCGAAATCACGATTTCAGCTCTGGCGATGGGAACCGATCAATCGGAACGAAGGAGAGCTCTATCTTGAGCGGCTCCGGGTTATTTCGTGCCCCTGGTTCGGCATCTACGTGCACTGGTTCCATGCCAGCGATGACGATTCGTTGCACGACCATCCATGGGCATTTCTAACTGTCATCGTACGTGGTGGGTACTGGGAGCACATCCTGGGGATCGGCGACACCCAGGTCAAGCGGTGGCAACCACCACTCTCGGTTCGTGTGCGCCCGGCCCGCTGGTTGCATCGTATTGAGATCGACCCGACCCGAAAGCCAGTAACCGTCGTATTCCGAGGCCCGCGATTGCGCCGCTGGGGGTTCAGGACCCGGGGTGGCTGGATTCCCTGGGCTGACTACAAGGACCGGATGACTCGCCACTCGCAGAGTGCCCACGACTAGACCGGCGGCGGGGCTTTTCGTGGGGTTCAGTGGCTCATTGCGTGTAGTAGCACATTGATGCCTAGTGAGTAGCCGTCTGGGGCGAACTGCTCGAAGAACCGCGGGTCCTCTCCCTCCCGTTCCCACGCATCCTGAATGTCAGTGTTGTGGGTCATGGCGACCAGGATGCGACCCTGTGTGTCGGTTATGGCACGAAAATGTGCGACATCGCTGTCGGCACCTAATTCGGAGGTTAGTCGTCCGCCGGTGCTGCGCCAGAAGCGGATATTGGAGATCTGCGGAATTTCCCAAATGTTGTAATGGCCCTTGAAAAGTGGGTGGTTCAATGGCAGATCGACGATCGGAAATTCGCTTGGGGGCAGCACCCGTCCAATCTCCGATGCCCACTGGTTCCAAGCGCGGCTACCCCAAAAATCGTCGACCCAGAGAAACCCGCCTTTGAGCAAATAGTCGCGAAGCTGCGTGACCTCTGCTACGTTCAAACCCATGGTGCCGACGTCGGAGGTCATGATGAATGGGCACGTGAACAGCGCGGGGTTAGTGATCTCAACGACCCAGTGGTTGGGGTTTCCGCGGTCGTTGAAGTCGACTTTGGTGGAGGTAAGTTCAGAGAATCGGATCATGAAGTTGACATCGGCCGCGGGGTAGTCAGTGCGCCAGCCGCGTCCGGCCCGTTCCCGTCGCACGCTCGCGTACATCAAGCGGCAGAATGTGAAGCCGTTGTCCCGATGGTCTGCGGGTTTAAAACGCGGCGGCATCCGGTTGCGTCGGTACCCGCCCCAATCGACCTGCGCGAAGGCGACAGAGGTCAGCAAGATGGCTACAAGCATCGAGGCGATGCGGGTCATCCATCGAGGCGATGTGCACATAGCGTTGCACGCTGGTCGGTTGGTTGCAGCGATCGGCCAGAGTGTGACACAGCTGGCCGATGCGTGAATGAGATTCTGCCGCGTGGGAATGCTTGCGCTGGCGCCTCCGCTGGGCGATCATGCGAGTGTGTTGTTCTGTCAGAGGGAGTGCAGATGATCGGTCAATGGAGTGTGGCGGCGTTGTTGTTACTGGCGTTGGGTGCGGCGGTTCCTGGAGTCGCTGCGGGGCAGACGGCGGTGTCTGAGAACTGGACGGCACCCCGCACCGATTTTGGCCACCCGAATTTACAGGGAATTTGGGCGAACAACCGGGCCACTCCGATGGAGCGTCCTGAGCAGTTTGGCGACAAGGCCACGTTAACCGACGAGGAACTGGCGGAGTTGACGAACCAGATCGCTGCATTTCGCAATTCCGAGCAGGCTGGGGATTTGTTGGGTGACCGACTCGTCCAACAGGCGCTTGGGAACTCTACATTTCAGGATTTCGACGCGGTTACAGGTAACTACAACGCGTTCTGGCTGGTGGACCGCCAGCTCGACCACCGCACGTCACTTATCGTCGATCCCCCGAATGGGCAACGACCTGAGCAGACGGAGGGCGCGAGAGCGCGTGCTCGTGACCGGGCGGAGGCCCGTGGAGGGCCGTCCGACGGACCGGAGAGTCGTGGTCTCGGCGACCGCTGCCTGCATTTCGCGTCGCCGAGTATGGGGTCCGGGTATAACAGCTACTTTCAACTGTACCAGACGCCGGAGCAGGTCACCATCATTCAAGAGATGGGACACATCGTCCGGACCATACCGCTGGACGGGCGTCCTTATCTCGACGACAAAATCCCACAGTGGATCGGGAATGCGCGTGGCCGGTGGGAGGGTGACACCCTGGTTGTCGAAACCCGAAACTACGACTCGAGAAGCCGCTACAGCGGTGGATCCGAAAACCTGGTGCTCACCGAACGGTTTTCGCGGATTGCTCCAGGGGTCCTTCGGCAGGAAATCACGTTGACTGATCCGAATACCTGGGCAAGTCCGTGGACTGTCGAGTTGCTCTTAGACGAAAGCCGAGAGGCGATCTTCGAGTACGCATGCCACGAAGGGAATTACGCGATGCCCGGTATCCTTGGGGGCGCTCGTGCCGAGGAGCGGGCCACCGCAGGCCAGTAACGAATTGATTTGGCCTGGGAGACTGGTCTCTGGGTTTTCGGGATGTTTGGCGCGTCGCCGGACTGGAAGGGTCGAGGGGGCTCGGGCAGCCTGCTCGAACGATGCTCAGGTTAGAAACACGGAGGAAGACATTGATGCGGACGCAGGTTACCGCAATCGCTGCGGCTGCTGCGGTCATCGTGGCTTTGACCGCTGTGGACGGCTGGGCGCAGTCGGGTGCCCGCGCGCTGAGCCACACCCCGTGGGGGCATCCCGATCTGCAGGGGATCTGGAACAATTCGACCACGACGCCGCTTGAGCAACTAACCGACGAGGAGCGGGCTCAAGATCGGGCGGCGAGGCGTCCGGTCATCGAGGCGACCCGTGGCACAGGGGCTGCCTGGCCAGAACAGAAGGGACGCCTCGAGCAGCCCTCGCTGATTGTCGATCCGCCTGACGGTCGGATGTCCATGACAATGCAAGCGGTGCAACGCCTGATCGACCGCGAGAACGCTCGCGCTGGTCGGGGAGAATCCGACTCGTGGCTTGACCGCAATAGCTGGGAGCGGTGTCTGACCCGAACCTTGCCCGTCGCGATGATTCCGAACCTCTACAATGCGAACTATCAGATCCTTCAGACTCCGGACCACGTGGTGCTGGTTATGGAGATGATTCACGAGGCACGGATCATTCCGCTTGGGGACGGTTCCCGGGCGTCAGGCCGAATTCGCCAGTGGCTTGGCGATTCACGGGGACACTGGGATGGGGAGACCCTCGTCGTCGAGACCCTCCATTTCAACAGTAAACTCGACGGCGGCGATTATCAGCCGTCACACATCCTTCAGACTGGGCACCGTGGTTCCGGCGAGTCCCTTCGCTTGATCGAGCGTTTCACACGGGTCGATGCCGACACGATTGATTACCGGTTTACCGTGGAAGACCAGACCACGTACACCCAGCCGTACACCGTGGCTATTCCGATGAACCGGTCGGCTGCAGACGTGACGTTGTTTGAATACGCTTGCCACGAAGGGAACTACGGCATGGCTAATCTGCTCCGGGCTGGGCGTTCAGATGAACAGCAAGCGCTTGACCTTGCGGCACTCGTCTCGCAGCAGCGGAAGGACGCCGGTCACCCCGGTGTGCGAGAACCGGCGGTCCCGTTCGCACCGCTGGGAAGCAGGTGAAATTGGCGAGGCGACGCTGACGCGCTGGGACGGGAGTGTTTTGCCGGGAGAGAACGATGCAACCACGAACGGTGTTTGGATTTGCGATACTGATTGCTTCGATGGCGGCATCGGGAACTTCTGTGTTTGCGCAGTGGAGCCCGAAGCGCATTGAGTCTGACGGCTCTGACATTGCGCGCACCCCTTGGGGTCGGCCAGACTTTCAGGGACTCTGGAACAATTCGACCACCACACCGCTCGAGCGGCTGACTTCGGAAGAGCAGGCGCAGAGTCGCCGCGCGCAGCGGGCCGTGATCGAGGCAACTGGTGGTACAGGTGCTGGTTGGCTGGAGCAGGGTGGACGGATCGAACGCGAGTCGTTAGTGGTCGATCCCCCAGACGGCCGTATTCGGATGACCGAACGAGGAGTGCAGCGTCTCATCGCGCGTGAAGCGGACCGGGTTGGGCGCGGGGAGGCTGATTCTTGGCTCGACCGGAACACGTGGGAGCGGTGTATTTCTCGTACGCTGCCAACGGCGATGATTCCGACTCTCTATAATGCTAATTACCAAATTTTCCAGACACCCGAGTACTTCGTGATCATGATGGAGATGATCCACGAGGCGCGCATTGTGCCTATCGACGGCCGTCCGCGCTCGTCGGACGACATTCGTCAGTGGTTGGGTGATGCTAGGGGTTATTGGGAAGGTGACACCATGGTTGTTGAAACGACCCACTTCAATAGTCAACTCGATGGTGGTGATTACCAGCCATCGCATGTCACGCCCACAGGACAGCGGGGTTCGGGGGAGACTTTGACCGTAGTCGAACGGTTCACGCTGACGGATGCCAATTCGATCAATTACCAAATGACAGTGGATGACCCGCAGACGTTCGCCGTACCCTACACTGTCGCAATTCCGATGCAACGGTCGACTGACGACGTTACGCTGTTCGAGTATGCGTGCCACGAAGGAAATCACGCGATGGTGAACCTGTTGCATGCCGGTCGGGCCGATGAGGGGTTGGCTCTTGACGCGGCCGCCCTGGTTTCGAGGCAACGAATCGAAGCTGGACACCCGGGCGTGCGGGAGCCCGCGGTTCCGTTTGCGCCTATTCCCGATTGATGCGAGTCTTGGACGTGTTGTGGTTTCGGTCTTGAAAGACGAGAGGGCTATGAAGAGGTTCATGATTACTGTGGCGTTTTTGCTCGTGATGGCCGCACCGTCACTTGGACAGCCGTTGCGGGACTTTGCGTCCCCCACACTCGGATTACCGGTGTCCGACCCTGCACTCTCTGGTCTGATTCTCGATACCGTGACGCCGGTCCGTCCCGTCCGCGTTCCGACCCTCCAAGCGCCAGTGCGTTCCGATCCGGTGATTGGTTCTGCTGCGCCTTCGTCTGGCATCGGCTTTGACTGGCAGTCTGGGAATTCCTACAGGTGGTCGAAGGCCCCCGGCGGCCACGTCCGGATTCGTGGGTTGGTTCCGGGTTCAGGGTCGACGTGGACCGGATCAATTTCCCCTGGTGGGTCGACGATTGCCGTCTTCGACCGCGAGATGAATTACTGGCGCTACAACCTCAACACAGGAACACGGGTCAACACGACGACCGGAGAGGTGTGTGTCGGTCAAGGTGTTTCCGGCTGTTTTCGTTGACTTTTGAGAAGAGTCCGGAAGACGGACAATCGCCCAGTCCTCGGCTCGCCGGCCGTGTGTCCGCCGGCGCTGTTCGTCGCCCGCTCATGATGCGGAAATACCTCGCGTTTGACATCGAAACGGCGAGTACGGTTGACGGTGATGACTGGCGGTCGTGTCGGCCGCTGGGTATCACCTGTGCCGCAGCGTTGGCCAGTGACGCCAAAGCTCGTCCCGTTCTCTGGCACGGGATGACGGAAGACGGCGCTCCAGCGGAGCGTATGTCACGCCGTGAAGCACGTCATCTCGTGGACGACATCAGTGCCTACGCAGCCCAAGGCTACACCCTATTGACGTGGAATGGTGCAGGCTTCGATTTTGATGTCCTGGCGGAAGAAGCGGATGCCTATCCCGTCTGTCGTATTCTTGCACGCGACCACGTCGACATGATGTTCCAAGTGCTCTGTGAAAAGGGATTTCCAATCGGCATCGACAACGCCGCGAAGGCGATGGGGATCGCCGGAAAACCCGAAGGTATGTCTGGGGCTCTTGCGCCTACATTGTGGGCCGAAGGAGACATTCAAACCGTGCTCGATTACGTTGTGCAAGATGTTCGGATGGCCCTGCAAGTTGCTGAACAGGCTGAAGACGCCCGTGCTCTACGCTGGGTCACACGCCGCGGCCAGACTCGGACGTTTGATCTTCCGAATGGTTGGCTGACTGTGCGGCAAGCATGCGCACTGCCGGAACCGGATACGTCGTGGATGACGACGCCGCTCGACCGACGCGCGGTCACGCGGTGGATGACCTCGGATGGAGAAGACCAGCCACAGAAACAGGGGCAGGCGTTTTCTGGATAGGTGAGCTGGTACATAGCAATTTGTGGCTAGGGCGGATGAAGACAAGTCCCGCTCTGACGCCTCGCGCGGCGTGGTGGCGAACGGTGTTTTCGTCTCGGACATGGTTGTTCTCTGAATCTCGACGTAGGTTCTCCACGCCGGTGAGGTTTCTGTCGATATTTTCTGACGAGGCCGGTTTTGGTTACGCGGAAGATGCCCCCACTCGAGAACGTTCCAACTAGGCACCAGAGCGACCTTGCCGGTGTCTCGTATGAGATTTTCACTTTGGTGTCCTCTTGGCGCCCCTGCGGTCACGTATTTCGCATACGAAGGTTCTTCCAGGCCCCATGTTTGTGGGCTTGACGATCACGATCGGTTCGCGTAGCGTGCTGTGAATGTTGTTGGGAGTCAGTGTGGTTGGGATTCTCTTTTGGAGCATGTGATGAACATGAGACTGTTTGCTGGTTCGGTCCTGGTCCTCTCGGTGATGCCTGCCGGAGTGACCGCGCAATCCCTCGCTGGCAGTGACCCGCATCCCGAGGTGCACACCTACGCCGCAGAGGACTTTGATATAGACCCGAAGGGCGTTACGTACGCTAAGGACATCGCGCCCATCCTGCGACGGAGTTGCGAAGGCTGCCACAATCCTAATGGTGGTGCGCCGATGTCGCTCACCACGTTCCAGGAGGTCAGACCGTGGGCGCGATCGATTCGGTTGCGCACTTCCATTCGGGACCGGATGGGCGCGATGCCACCCTTCTTTGTCGAGAAGGACTTGGGGATTCTCGAGTTCAAGGATGACCCATCTCTCAGCGATGAGGAGCTCGCCAAGATCCAGGCTTGGGTGGACAACGGAGCCCCGCAGGGGGACTCCTCGGACATGCCTCCACCTCGGGAATTCGCGGAAGCTGGGGGTTGGGCGCTCGGGGAGCCGGATTTAGTACTGCGATCGCGGGAAATGACGGTTCCGGCTATTGGACCGGATCGATGGGGTGACATTGGTCTCGTGCCGACCGGTCTCACGGAGGATCGGTATGTGAAGTCAGTGGAAGTTCGGGAGATAAACGACATGGCCGTGGACGCCGCTTCGGCCACAGTGGGGGGACGTTGGGTCTTTCACCATATGACCTATTCTTCCGGGGTGTTGAATGAGGCTGGGACGGGAATCATCGATGACACTCGCCAGAGTTGGCCCATTCACGAGGTTGGCCGGAACGCGGACATTTTCCCGGAGAAATTCGGGACCCTGTTGCAAGCGAATTCGGCTTTGCATCTGCGCGCGAGTCACATCCATTCGAACGGCATCCAAGAAACGAAGGCTTATCTCGAATTTGGCTTAATCCTCCACCCAAAGGGATACGTCCCAGAGTACGGTAACCGGGCCCGCATGCGGCTCGGCAACGGTACCGATATCGACGTTGTGCCAGGTAGGGCCGGTCAAGAATTCCACGCCTTCACGGTACTTGAGCAGCACACTAAGATCGTTGCCTTTGAGCCGCACCTCCACGCACCGGGGACGCGGATGTGCATCGAGGCGATCTGGGGCACAAACCACTTCACACTCAACTGCGTGGGCTATGACCACAACTGGGTTAAGCAGTACGTGTATGAGGACGACGCGGCGCCGCTACTGCCTAAAGGCACCATCATGCACGTGATCGGCTTTCTCGACACCACGGCAGGTAACGAGAACGTGGCGGACAACAGAAACTGGGCTGGAGGCGGTCGCCGGTCGGTCGCCAATATGTTCATTGACCTTGGCTATTCAGTTGAACTCACCGAAGAGCAGTTCCAGTCGGAAATGGCGGAGCGACGGGCCAGGATGAAGAGCCGGAACGATTACGACGTCGGATGTCCGTTGTGCTGGGCTCCGGTGTTGACCGAGGAGGTCGCGACCACCCAGCAGGGCGCACAGCAATGAGTCAGCAAGGTCCTCGTTCGTTAGGCGTCGCCGAGAGACCACTACTCATGGTTGCCCTACTGGTGGGATTATTCGTGTGCCAGAGCGTCTCCGCTCAAACCCGTTTCATGTACCTGCGGGGCCAGAGCATCCATCCCGCATACGAGGGTTGGTGGCCCAATGATGACGGGTCGTTCACGTTGTGGTTCGGTTACATGAACTCGAATTGGGAGGAAGAGTTCGATATTCCGTTTGGTCCAGACAACTACTTTGCCTACACCGAACCCGGGGCACTCAACGATATCGAGTTAGACGCAGTTAACCTTTCGCAGGTCGACCAGGGACAGCCGACTCATTTCTACCCGCGGCGTAATCCGTTCTTGTTCACGATTCAGGTGCCGGCTGATTTTGGCGAACAGGAGTTAGTCTGGACGTTGACGACCCATGGAAGAAAGAACCGTGTCTATGCCTCGCTGAGGGCCGACTATCGGATGGACCCGCAGGTGATGTCCACCGAAGTGGGTGGATCCTATGGAAGCTTGGACGATAGGTTGCGCACCAATTTGCCTCCCGACCTTAAGGTCGAAGAACCTTCCCGTCGGCGCGTCAGCGTGGGCGAGGCGGTCAGACTGGTCGCGTTCGCCAAAGATCCTGACAATTTTCCCGCTAGGTCAGACCGAAGCCGACTACCGCGAAGTCTCGACCAGTTGTACAGCGCTCGGGGGGTTGGTTCGGTTGTGGTTAGCGGGGCGCCTGGCCTGCGGCTGACCTGGTTTGTTTACCGGGGGCCAGCGAGTCAGGTGAGTTTCGAACCAGAGCAGCAGAAAGCGTGGATGGATTCACGCGCTTGGGCCAACTCACCATGGTCGCCTCCGTACATCCTGCCAGACGTTCCCCCGGACAACCAGTGGGTGGCCGATGTGACTTTTCGGGAGCCGGGAGACTATGTGCTCCGTGCGGTCGCGAGCGATGGTTCCCATTTTAGTTACGAGAACGTAGTGGTCGAGGTTACCCGCTGACGGCAATCGATGGGGCGGGTTGCTTACCCGGTCTCGCACGGCTAGGTCGTTTCGTGACTCCTCCGTTCGGGGCCCGCATATCCTGGCCACTTCTCTCCGCCCTTACGCGGCGACCTGCAGCTACGCAATCTGCTAAACACGGATGAGCCGCTCGCAAGACCTTGGACGCGCGTACCGGTGAGGCACACGCTACCGTTTGTGAGTACTGATCGGCTCCAAGGTCAGACGAGCGGTCGGTGCTATAGCTACCGCGACCAAATTTACCAGATTTGACCACACCCGAGACGGACGACACCGCACCAGCGACGCTTTCACCAGACGCAATGGCTAGGCAGCAGCGGCACCGTGCGGACGCCGTCGATAACACGCCGTGGGCATGGGTGACTGTGGTGTTTGTCGGATCGTGCTTGTTTCACCTGTTGACATACGGCGTTAGGGACGACCACTTCGACCGCATCTCTCGGGCACGGCAGATCGTGCAGTACGGCGAATTGCCGTTCAAAGACTTCTTTGACCCGGGATTTTTCTTGACGCTTTTCAGCTCAGCGGCTGTGCAAGCAACGTTCGGGGACAATTTGCTCGGCGAGGCAGTACTCAATGTCGGCGCCTTCTCTGCTGGCTTCACGCTGACGTTTGTATTGCTTCTTCGCATCACGCGGTCGTTGCCACTCGCGGTATTGATTACCGGGTTGTCAGTGGCCGTAGGCCCGAGGTTTTACGACTACGATAAAGTTTTTTTCTATCCGCTCGGTGCCTTTCTTTGTTGGCGTTACAGCGAGAGGACTTCCATCAGCAACCTCGTCCTGTTGGCCGTAGGCACGGCCACAGCGTTTTGGTTTCGATACGACAACGGCCTGTACATCGCGTGTGCCGGGATCGTCTTGTTGCTGGGCATTCATGGGACCAGTGCGGCGTTCGTACGCCGCATAGGAGCTTATGTGATGGTTGCCGTGCTGGTCTCGTTGCCTTGTCTACTGTTTCTGCAGGTTAGTGGCGGAGTCCCTGAGTACGCTCGGCAGATCATCAACTACGCGGCCCGTGAGAGCAACCGGACCAGTCTCTTTCACTTGCCTGATCTCAAAATCGACAACAGTGCGCCGTTGCTCGCGGTCAAATCTAGATCGGGTTATCCGGTTAAGGTGCGGTGGACTGACGGGCTTGGCGCGGCCGAGCGGGTCGCTCTGGAAGAGCGGTTTACTCTGGCAGAACCAGTGTTAGATGGAGGTCGGACCTGGTGGTATCGACTCGAAGACAACTCGGTAGAGAATGTCCGTCGACTCATCGAAGATGCCCACATCGAAGACACAGCCTTCATTGATCGGGGCACGGCGGAGGTGATGTCATCCGAACCGCTCGTTGCCAAGCTCCAACGTTTTGTCCCATTGCTTCGGCTACAGATACTTCCTGGCGTGTTCTCCAGGGCCAACGCGACTGCTATGTTGTGTTATCTGTTTTTGGTCATCCCGGCTCTCGGGGTATTGGTGATCTGGTGGAACAGTCGCCGCCGCTGGTCGACTTCCGCACGGCAGCGGGAGGCGGCACGTGGGTTATCTCTTGTGACACTGTGCGTGTTGATTGATGTTTTCATCTTGCGTGAGCCGTTCGCTGCTCGAATTGGGGCGGTGGCGCCACCGCTCGTTATCTTGGGAACCTGGGTTGTGAGTCAGTTGGTTTTAGTGCCAGTAGAGCCCGCACGGGCTTCAGAGGCAAGGCTAGGCTGGTCGGTAGCACACGTGTTACTGGTGGCATTTGTGGGATTTGGGACACTGGCGGTGTGGAGCGACAAGTTGTCGACGATGGGGGTAACACCGGTGCCGTGGCGAGAGAAACTTCAGAGACTCGCGGCTTCTCCACCGTCCGTGGCGCTGCTGCCAAGCGGGCGTCTGTCCGGGTTGGTGCGCTACGCGAGGGAGTGTACGGGACCAGGGGACCGTCTCATGACCACTTGGTTTGTTCCACAGTTATTCACTTTCGCTAGCAGAGGGTTCGCGGGTGGGATGGTGTCATTTTTCGGCGGACACTGGTCAGACACTGTTTTTCAACAACGTGTTGTGAATCGACTTGAGGAACAATCCGTTCCGTTAGTGTTCATCGAGAAGGACACGTACGGTGATTTCAGGCGGGATTTTACGTTAGTTGATGATTACCTAAATACGAATTACCAAGTTGCTGGGGAGTCAAGTTTCGGCGATCCTTATGCAACTGAGGACGGTTATCGAGTGTTGTCTAGGAACCGCGTGCCGTCTAATCTGACCTACGAATCGTGGCAACTTCCTTGCTTCCGGTGACGATGGCACCTGGGGGTTATTAGTACTTTTCGGTGTCTGTACTCCCTTCCTGATATTTGCTTCCGGTTAGCTGCCATTCTTGGGGAAGGTACTAGTAACGTTCTAGCTTATGGGCTATGAGCGCGGAAAAAATGTTAGGTAGTCGGTGGCAAACTTTGCCACGGTGTATCGCTATTGGATGACAATAGTGGAACATCTATGTAACCAGTCTCAGGAATGTGGGTTTGTGGAGCATAGCTACCTTTGGTGTAGCCTCTC
>UINC01002011.1_pt1 | contig 12026 bp, 10 predicted proteins | sample 5385821 | NCBI WGS metagenome assembly UINC01 (sample SAMEA4666929, study PRJEB26691) | marine metagenome | isolation source: Pacific Ocean | place: Pacific Ocean | collected 2011-10-13 | reverse complement strand
ACTGAGAATCGAGGAAGACCGTGGTCTTTCTGGCGCGCCGGTTGGCGTTCATGCTTGGGGTACTGCTCACCGTCACGTTTCTGCTCTTCGCGGCAATGAACGTGCTCGGCGACCCGCTGTTCAACGTCGTCGGTTTCTACGCCGCGGTGGACTGCGACGCCGTCCTAGCTGGGGAGATCGAAGACGTCGCTGGCATGGGTGGCACCAGTTTCGGTGACTGCCAGGTCGTTGCCGCGGCCAAGGAGAAGTACCACCTAAACGACCCGTTGCCCGTCCAGTACGGCCACTGGATAGCCAACATGTTCCAAGGAGATTTCGGAAGGTCGTACAAGAACAACATGGCGGTGAGCACCATCCTGGGCGAACGGCTCCCCAAGTCGCTGCTCCTCATGGGCATGTCGGTGATCGTCGCCTTGGGAGTTTCGATCCCGTGGGCCGTGGCCGCCGCCTACCGGGCCAACAGAAGGTTGGACCGGGCGTCGACCGCTGGCGCCTTCGGACTGCTGTCCATTCCCAACTTCGCCCTCGGGGTCATTTTTTTCTACTTCTTCGTGGTCCGATGGCAGATCTTCCCGAGCCGGTTCATGGACGACAACCTCGGTTCCCGGCTCCACTCCCTGATCCTCCCCGCAGCCACCCTCGGTCTGCCGTTGGCGGCCGTCTACCAGCGACTGCTTCGCACCGACCTCATCACCACCCTCCAAGAGGACTACGTCATCATGGCCAAGGCCAAGGGCCTGTCGGACCGATGGATCATGTTTCGGCACGTCCTGAGGCCGTCGCTGTTCGGGATGGTCACCGTGGTGGGCCTGAACACGTCGGCGTTGATCGGTGGCTCGATCATCATCGAGCAGATCTTCAACATCCCGGGGGTCGGTCGGGAGTTGTACGTGTCCATGGTCCGGGACGACTACACAGTGGTTCTCGCCGCTGCGGTTGTCCTCACGGCCGGCTTCGTGATCATCAACACCGCCGTCGACCTTTTCTACTCGTACCTTGACCCGAGGGTGAGCCGTGACGCTTAGCACGAGCGAACACCCCGTCGGTGAGGGACCACAGGCGGTCGCCGACGGGCCTCAGGCCGACCGGGTCGCCCGCCGCCGGCTGGGGGGCACTTTCTGGCTGGCGATCGGTTGGGTTTCCCTGATGTCAGTGGCGGCATTTGCCGCCCCGTGGCTCCCCATTACCGACCCGGAGGAGATCGGCGTCGGCGGTCGGCTCGAAGGTCCGAGTTGGGACAACTGGTTCGGTACCGACACCAACGGCCGGGACATGTTCGCCCGCACCATCTGGGGGGCCCGGATCTCAATGGTCGTGGGGTTCGTCTCGATCGTGGCCGGATTCCTGATCGGCGGGACGATCGGCGTTGTCGGCGGCTACCTCCGGGGTCGCACGGATCGGATCCTGGGGTTCGGCATCTTCGTCATGTTCTGCTTCCCCGCATTCGTCCTGGCGTTGCTGATCATCGCCGTTTTGGGTCAGAGCCTGTGGATCGTCGCAGGCGTCCTGAGCGTGCTCAGCATTCCGACGGTGTCCCGCCTAACCCGGGCCATCACCATGTTGTTTGCTGAACGGGAATTCGTCGCTGCGGCTCGACTGCTGGGTGCCACCAACCGACGGGTCATGGTGCGGGAGATCCTGCCCAACGTGCTCATCCCCATGGCGGCCCTGCTCCTGCTAGGCCTAGGCATAACCATTGTCGCCGAAGGCGGCCTGGCCTACCTGGGGCTGTCGGTAGTCGACGGGTTCTCATGGGGGAAGATGATCCAGTTGGGAGCAGCACCCAGGACCCTGCGGGCCGGCCCCTGGGTTGCCTTCTTCCCCATCGGTGCCATGTTCCTGACCGTGCTGTCTCTTAACTGGGCCGGTGACCGACTCCGCCAGCACTTCGACATCCGCGAACTGGGAATCGGGGCTCGCTGAAGTGGCCGCAACCCTGCTGACCGTTCAGGACCTAACAGTCGGGTTCCGAACCGATCAAGGCCTGGTCCGGGCCGTCGACGGCGTCTCGTTCGACCTCGAAGTCGGCCAGACCATTGGCATTGTCGGCGAGTCCGGTTCGGGCAAGACGGTCACCGCAAAGGCTCTCATGAACCTGCTGCCTTCCTACGCCCAGGTCGAAGGAACGGTCAGCTTCGGCGACCGCGACGTGTTCGCTATGGCTGCCAACAGGGAGAAGCACTTCTGGGGGGTGGAGATGACCATGGTGTTCCAGGACCCCATGACATCGCTCAACCCGGTCAAGAGGGTCGGCGAACAGATCGCCGAGTCGCTGCGGGTCCACCTGAACAGGGGTCGCCGGGATGCCCTGACCGAAGCCGGCGACCTGCTCGAACAGGTCGGCATCCCCGAACCGGGCAAGCGGCTCACCCAGTATCCCCACGAACTTTCAGGCGGGCTGCGCCAGCGGGTGGTTATCGCCATGGCCCTGGCCTGCGGGCCTCGCCTTCTCATCGCTGACGAGCCGACCACCGCGCTCGACGTCACCATCCAGAAGCACATCCTCGACCTGCTCGACGACCTCCGTCGGGAGCGGGACATGGCCATGATCCTTATCACCCACGACCTGGGCGTGGTCAAAGGTCGGGCCGACGAGATCATGGTCATGTACGCCGGCCACACCATGGAAGAGGCACCCACGGCCACCCTGTTCGCCGAGATGCGCCACCCCTACACCGAGGCCCTCCTGGAGACCATCCCCAAGATCGATACCCCCAGCCACACCCGACTGGTGCCCATACCCGGCCGCCCCCCCGAGGTGATCGAGATCACCGAAGGCTGCCCGTTCGCCCCTCGGTGCCGATACTCGATCGGCAAATGTCTCACCGACCGACCCGGCCTCACCTCCCATGGATCTGGCCACATGTGCGCGTGCCACGCGCCGGTCGGCACACCGTCTGGTAGCGAGGCCCGGGCGGCCAACGAGTCGGTCGGAACCACCGCCGCGGGCCTCGACATGGACCAGTTCACCCGCCGGGTAACGGTCGCCGATGTCGCACCCCTGAGAGCAGAAGACTGATGGCAGGCAGCGGCACCGTCCACCTCCGCGACCACGACGACGTCGTCCTCCGGGTCGAGAACCTGGTCATGGAGTTCCCGACCGGGCGCCACCAGGTTGTCCACGCCGTGTCTGACATCAGCTTCGACATCCGACGTGGTGAGACACTGGGCATCGTCGGGGAGTCGGGCTGCGGAAAATCGACCACGGCCCGGGCCATCGTCCAGTTGCCGATCCCCACCTCCGGTCGGGTGGTGCTGGACCCGGGCACCGACCAAGAGGCGGAGTTGACCGCCCTGGAGGGCGAGGACCTGCGCCAGGTACGGCCCCGCATCCAGATGATCTTCCAAGATCCGATCTCTTCTCTCAACCCCCGACGACAGGTGCGCGACATCGTCGGCGAGGGTCTAAACATCTGGGCAGAGAATCAGGACGACGAGCAGATCCAGGTCCGAGTCGACGAAGTCCTCGAAGCAGTGGGCATAGACCCGTCGGTGGCCGCCAACCGCCGACCCCACGAATTTTCCGGCGGCCAGTGCCAGAGAATTTCCATTGCTCGCGCGGTGGTACTCGAACCCGAGATCCTCATCTGCGACGAACCGGTCTCCGCCCTCGACGTATCCGTACAGGCTCAGATCCTCAACCTCCTTGAGGAGATGAAGGACCGTTACGGCCTGACATTGGTGTTCATCAGCCACGACCTGTCAGTAGTCCGCAACGTCAGCGACCGGGTGATCGTCATGTACCTGGGCAAAGTGTGCGAGGTTGGTGATGCCGACACCCTCTACTCGGCGCCCGCCCACCCCTACACCCGGGTGCTACTGGCCTCTGCCCCCCAGCCGGCAGCCACCGTGGACGAGTCCGAATCAGCCATCGGCGACGAAATACCGTCCCCCATCAACCCGCCGTCCGGCTGCCGGTTCCGCACTCGCTGTCCTCGGGCCGACGACCGGTGCGCAACTGAGGAACCGGTCCTGCGGGCCGTGGGTGATGACCACTTCGTGGCCTGCCACTATCCGACGGTTGCCGAGACATCTGGCCGATAGGGGACCGGCCGGGTTATTTAGCCGAGTCGGTCCAGGATCTGCTCCTCGTAGGCCCAGTCGAAGTCCCGGCCACCGGTCTCGGAGTGCCAGGCATGGGTGTGGGCCACCATGGAGGCCAGGTCGTGTTCCGGTTCCCAGCCGGTATCCCGGCGCAGGGCGTCGATGCTGAACACCACGTTGCGGTTCCATCGGTGGATGTTGGGGGCCAGCCGGGGAATGACCGAGGTGAAGCGGAACCGGTGGCGGATCGCGGCCTGCCGCCGGGCTGCCTCCTCGCTGGTCCGGATGTCGATGTTGGGCCGGGACTGCCCGCCCGATTCGAACTCGATCCGACCGTCCCACAGGTCCTCCATGAACGCCGCGGGAATGAACCGGATGTCGGGTTCGACCCCCAACACCTCCGCGGTGGTGCGCACGTACCCGAGGTCGGTGAAGTAACCGCGCCCGGTCAGGTTGTACCGCCGGCCGAACGAGGCCGGGATGCCCATCACCGCCTCGAGGGCCCGGGCCTGGTCTTCGACGTGGCCGACCTGCCCGACGGTGGTCCCGTCACCGGGCACCAGAACCGGTCGTCCGGCCTCCAGGCGGGCGAACATACGCTGCTCCCGGTCGGGGATGATGTTCCGAGGCCCGTAGACCATGGCGAAAGCAACCGTGGTGGCCGGGAACCCCCGTTCGGCGTGGGCCTCGACGAGCAGGTCCTCGCAGAGCAGTTTGTGCATCCCGTACTCGATCTGGTCGTCGCCCCGTTCCACCGGGTGGTCCTCGCCGATGGGCAGCAGGTCGGCCGCCGCGTAGATCACCGTGGAACTGGCAAACACGTAATGGCCGACCCGGCCGTCGAGGATCTCGACCATGAGCGCCACATCCTCCGGGTGGTAGGCGGTCATGTCCTGGACCACGTCGAACTCCAGGCCACCCAACACCTCCCGCACCGCGTCGTGGTCGGAACGGTCGGCTGTTAGGCGGTTGATGCCGGCGGGGAGCGGCGCCTCGGTCACCCCCCGGTTCAGGATGGTCACCTCATGACCGCAGCGGGCCAACTCGTGGACCAAGGCCAGTCCGTTGAACTGGGTGCCTCCCATGACCAACACCCGCTTCGGGTCGCTCACCAGCGCCCCTCTACCGGATGCCGTCCCACAGCAGTCGCTCACCGGCCGCCGGGTCGTCGACGAGTCTGCACTCCTCGTCGAGATCCATGACCGCCCGGCGGTCCGGCTCGTAGGACGGCCAGTGGCCCAGCGCGCTGGTCGACGGGTCACCGTCGCGGATGAAGGCGATCCAGGCGTCGTGGACGACCTCGCCCAGCCCATGGGGGACCTCCCCGTCACCTATGAAGGCGTCAACCCCGGCCCGGTCCAAGGTGTTGAACGTGAAAGGGATCTCCAACGCGTGGGCGGCCCCGAACCGTCCCTCAAAAGCCCGGGAGTCCCATGAGAACTGGTACATCCAGGTGGTGCCCCCGTTGGCGTGCCGGGCCTCGGCGTGGCGCACCGCGGGAATGCGGAACACCCAGTCGGTGCTCACCGCGCAGGCCAGCCAGCCAGGGTCGTCGCCCACGCGGGGCCGGTAGGCGTCAATGAATGGGTCCGAGTCGTCGACGATCCCGCCCACGTAGCGGCGCAGGCCGGCCTCGCCGAGAGTGGCCAGCCCCCACAGCGACATCTCGTCCTCGTTGGTGCCGGTCAGCAGGGGTGTTTCCGCACCGCGGCCACCGGCCGCCAGGTCGATGGGAGGGCCGGGAAGCGCCTCGTGGCCCCAGGTGGGATAGAAGGGCTGGATGCCGCGGGCCTCGTAGCCGCGGGCCTCGATCACCGCCTGCTGGGCTTCGAGGATGGTCAGGGCATCCAGGTCGCGTAGTTCCCCAGCGTCCGGTCGCCCCAACTCGGCCAGGAACTCGTCGGCCACCTGGGCCCCCGCCTCAGGGTCGTGGACATGGTGGGTGGCCCCGCTCTGGGCGATCGCCCGGTGGAAGAGACCGTCGGCCAGCGGTGAGACCAGCAGGTTCGACACGCTGAACGCCCCAGCCGACTCGCCGCCGATGGTCACCCGGTCCGGGTCACCGCCGAACTCCGCGATGTGGTCGCGCACCCACCGGAGGGCCGCCACCTGATCGAGGGTGCCGTTGACCCCCGACGAGGCAAACCCGTCTCCGAGGTGTGAGCCCAGGTCGCAGAACCCGAGGGCACCAAGGCGGTAGTTGATGGTCACCACCACAATGTCGCCCCGGGTGGCGAACGAGGTGCCGTCGTACCACGGCACGGCACCCTGACCGTGTTGGTAGGCCCCACCGTGGATCCACAGGTACACCGGCCGCCGGCTGTTGTCGCAGGCCGGGGTGACCACGTTGAGGTACAGGCAGTCCTCATCCCATCGGACCGGCAGCCGGTCGGTCATGCCCTCCCCGGGCAGTTGTGGGGCGGCCGGGGAGAACCGGCGGGCGTCGCGCACCCCCTCCCAAGGCTGGGGAGGGGCTGGTGGGGCGAAGCGCCGGTCGCCCACCGGGGCCGCTGCGTAGGGGATCCCGCCGAACAGTTGCACCCCACGCCGGTGGCGACCCGCCAGTTCGCCCAGGCCCGTGTGGGCAACAGGTGCCTCGGTGGTATCGAGAGAGGTCATGGTCTCGCGGCCGTGGTCCTTCGGGTCGGGGAACCCCCGAAGGGTACCCGGCGTGCCTCCGGGGGTCCGTCCCGGGCCGGCCGCTCGTCCTCACGGTTTGCCGAGGGTCGGGACCGAGGGAAGAATCGGCTGATGACTCACCAGCCCATGCTCGCCGGATTGCAGGTGGTGGAGAGCTCCCTGCTCGGTCCGGGCCTGGTCGGCACCTTCCTGGCCGACCTGGGAGCCGACGTGGTCAAGGTGGAGTCGCCGACCGGTGACTACATCCGCCAGATGACCTGGCCGATCGTCGACGGAACGTCACTGATGCACCTCCACACCCACCGCGGCAAACGCAGCGTGGCCATCGACCTGAAGGCCCCCGAGGGAGCCGACCTGTACCGGGACCTGGCCCGGAGGGCCGACGTGGTCATAGAGGCGATGCGTCCCGGGACCCTGGCCCGGCTCGGGCTGGGTTCCGACGACCTGCGGGCCGACAACGAGCGGTTGGTGTTCTGCACCGTCTCCGGATACGGGGCCACCGGCCCCTACCGGGACTTGCCCAGCCACGGGATCGCCTACGACACGTGGGCCGGGCTGATCGAACCGGTCGTCGACGACGACGGCTTCACCCGGATCCCACCCCTGCCCAACATCGGCATCAATGTCGGCCCGATGCTCGCTGCTCTGAGCATTCTCGCCGCGGTGCTCGACGCCCGGCAGACCGGCCGAGGTCGCGACATCGAGGTGGCCCAGTCCGACGCCGCGGCCTACATGGACTGGTACCGGATCGAGACCTGTCGGGCCTACCTGCGACCCGACGACCAGGTGACGGGCAACCCATCCGACGACTACGAGCGTCGCGCCCCCGGCCTGGCTGGCATGTGGGAAGGGGTCCGGTACCAGATCTACGAAGCGACCGACGGCCACGTGCTGTTCATGGCCTCCGAGCAGGCGTTCTGGAAGAACTTCTGCGACGGCATCGACCGTCCCGACCTGTTCGAACGATGGCCCGGGTCGACCTACGCCGACCACGCCCGACACAACACGGAGCTCCAAGCCGAGCTGAGGGACATCTTCCGCACCCGAACGTGCCAAGAGTGGCTGGCCTTCGGCGACCGGGTCGACACCCCGATCGCCCCGGTCAACACCCCCGAAACAGTGGCCGACGACCCCCAGTTCCACCACCGCATGCCCTTCCACACAATCGACGACCTGGGAGCCGAACAACTACCCCTGCCCGTCCACATCGACGGGGACCTACCACCCGCTCCCACGATGGCTCCCCGAGTGGGGGAGCACACCGACGAGGTGCTGGCCGAACTAGGGATAGACGCCGATCGGATCACCGCCCTGCGGGCCGCCGGGGTGGTGGGCGCCGCCGACCCGGGAGGGTCGTCGTGACCCGACTCAGTCGTCTCAGCCGCTCAGTGGAAGGCCACGTAGTGCTCATCACCGGCGCCGGGTCAGGCATCGGTCGAGCCACCGCCCACCTGTTCGCCGACGAGGGCGCCCGGGTAGCCGTCACCGACCTAGGCGACGGTCGGGTCGACGCGGTAGTCGACGAGATCACCGAAGCCGGAGGTCGAGCCCGCGGATGGATACTCGACGTGACCGATGCTGAGTCCATTGACCGGGTTGTTAAAGACGTGGCGACATGGGGAGCGGAGACGAACCGCGGCATCGACGTGCTGGTCAACAACGCCGGAGCGGCGATCGGCACCCCGATCGACGCCCCCGACGCGGAAGAAGCGTGGCATCACGGTCTCGAACTGTTGCTCACCGCTCAGATGCGACTCATCCGCGCCGCGCTCCAACACCTGCGCGACGCGCCAGCCGGTCGCATCATCAACATTTCCTCTACTGAAGGAGTCGGCGGCTCGGCGGACATGACGGTGTACACCGCCGCCAAGCACGGAGTCGTCGGCCTCACTCGATCCCTAGCCGTCGAACTCGGCGAAACCGGGATCACGGTTAACGCAGTCGGCCCAGGACCGATCCGAACCGGGATCACCGAGGCCATTCCAGAAGACATGAAACGAAAATTCGCCCGACGTCGCGTGCCGACCCGACGCTATGCCGAACCAGAGGAAGTGGCCCACGGCATCCTCCACCTGGCCCTTCCCGCGTCGAGCTACATCACCGGGCATGTGCTGATGGTCGACGGGGGAATGACCATCAAGAACAACTGACTCAACGCAAGAGTCCGGGTCGCCCGAAGCATCAAGCAGCGACTGGTACCTCGCCCCGGCCGATTAGCCCTGATAGAGAGTCAGAGAGTCGTATAGCACCGACGGGACGTCGGCACCCTTGACGTGAATAGCGATCTGGGTTGCCACCAAGGTTCCGTGCTTATGCTCCCGGGCCTCGCTGATCCGGCTCCGGGCATGGACAGTGGATCCGGCCGGTACCGGGGCCAGGAACCGGAGCCGATCGCCGCCGTAGTTCACCGCATTCTTGGCCCCGCTGATCCGCATGCCGTCCTCGTCAAGCATCGCAGAAAGCATCGGAACCAAGCTGAGGGTGAAAAAGCCGTGGGCGATCGGTCCGCCGAACGGCCCAGCGTTGGCCCGCTCGATGTCTACGTGGATCCACTGGTGGTCGCCGGTCAGATCGGCAAAATCATTAATCCGCTCCTGAGTCATCTCATACTCGGGACCCCACGGGCCCCATTCCTCACCGGCCGCCGCGTTCAGGCCGTCGATGTCATTGAAACTGATCTCCTGCATCCTCGGTTCCTCCCCCCCGATCGTCCGGGCCGGCCACGGTGACCATCGGACCCGCGGCCCGCCACGGTAGACGGCCCAGTGCCCAACTATCGTCCCGGGCCGACCGGCGTGGGTCGTCGGAATGGGACCGGAGGAGCCGAGTTGGACCAGTACTACCGGGCGGCGTGGGACTCGTTGACCGCACCGGGCGCCCCATTTGCCTGGTCGGTGGTCGAGGTGGACGGGGTACCAACCCGGGTCTACGACGCGGCCCCGCCCAACCTGATTCCCATCTGGCAGATGTCGGCCGGCCACGGGGAGCGCGACTACCTCGTCTACCAGGAGGAGCGGATCTCCTACGCCGAGGCGCACGCCCAGGTGGCCGCCCTGTCGGCCTACCTGGCCGCGGAGGGCGTCGGACACGGCGACCGGGTGGCGCTAGCCATGCGCAACTACCCCGAATGGGTGATGGCCTACTGGGCCACGGCCTCCCTGGGAGCCGCGGTGGTCGGCATGAACGCCTGGTGGACCGAACCAGAGATGGAGTATGCGCTCGACGACTGCGGAGCCGAGGTCCTGGTCTGCGACGGGGAACGGCTTGAGCGTGTTCTCCCGGCGCTGGACAGGATCCGAGCTGAACGGCCCCTCCACATGGTCACGGTGCGTGCCGGAAAAGAACTACCCGGGGATGCCGTCGGTTGGGAGGATGCCCTGATCGCTGGCCGCGCCCTCCAGGATCCGCAGCCAGTTGAGATCGACCCGGACGACGACGTGTGCGTCTTCTACACCTCGGGAACCACCGGACGACCCAAGGGAGCGTTACTCACCCACCGGGGGGCCGTCTCCAACCTGTTGAACCTGGCTTTCTGGCAGACCATGGCCCTCGACGCCCAGCAGCGGGCCGTCGACGCCGGAGAGCCGCCCCCGGGCTCCGACAAGAAAACCGGCGAGAGCGAAGTGGGCTCGTTACTTGCCGTGCCCCTGTTCCACGTCACCGGGTGCAACTGCTGCGTCCACCCGATAACCGCCGGCGGCGGCAAGCTCATCTTTATGCACAAATGGAACGCCGAGGAGGCGTTGGAGTTGATCGAACGGGAGCGTCCCTCGACTTTTACCGGGGTGCCCACCATGGTGCGCGAGCTCCTAAATAGTCCGGACTTCGCCCAGCGCGACACCAGCAGCCTCCAGAACCTGGGCGGGGGTGGTGCGCCCGTCCAGCCCGACCTGGTCCACAAGATCGAGGAGCGGGCCGAGGGTCGGCCGGCCACCGGCTACGGCCTCACCGAGGTAAACGGAGTGGTCACCATCAACGCAGGCCACTTTTTCCTGGCCAAGCCGGAATCAGCGGGCTCGCCCTGCCCGATCATGGAGAGCCGGATAATCGACGAGGACGGTCACGACCTCCCAGTCGGAGAGACGGGCGAACTGTGGGTGAGGGGTGGCAACGTGTTCCGCGGGTACCTGAACCACCCAGAGGCCAACGCTGAGGTGCTCACCGACGGTTGGTTCCACACCGGCGACATCGGCTACTTCGACGACGACGGGTTCCTGTTCCTGGTCGACCGGGCCAAGGACATGGTCCTGCGGGGCGGAGAGAACGTCTATTCGGCAGAGGTTGAGGCGGCCATCTACGAGCATCCTGCAGTCGCCGAGGCCGCGGTATTCGCCGTGCCCGACGACCGCCTCGGCGAGGCAGTCGGGGTGGCCGTGGTGCTCCTGGACGGTGACTTCTGTACCGCCGACGAGCTGCGGGACCACACCCGCCAGTTGATCGCCAGTTTCAAGGTCCCCGAATACGTCTGGTTCCTCGACCAACCCCTCCCCCAGAACGCCAACGGCAAATTCCTCAAGCGAGAGCTCCGTGAAAGATTGGTTGGCACTCCGGCAGACTGATCGTCCCGATAGGACAGGAGGCAAAGACAGTGGGAAACGTCTACCTGGAAGGAACTCGGGCGCCAGTCCAAGAGGAAGTGACCGCCACCGATCTTGCGGTGACCGGTGAGATTCCCGAGGAACTAGAAGGGCGCTGGCTGCGGAACGGACCCAACCCGCGGGGAGTCGTCGACCCGGCGACACACCATTGGTTTCTCGGCGACGGCATGATCCACGGAGTGCGGCTGCGGGGTGGTCGAGCCGAGTGGTACCGCAACCGGTGGGTACGAGGTGCCCGCATGGCGGCCGAACTGGGCGAAGACCCACCAACGGGCCGTTCGTTCGGCGACCGCGACTTCGGCCCCAACACGGCAGTGGGGGGCTTCGCCGGGAAGACCTGGGCGATGGTTGAGGCCGGCACCACGCCCATGACCCTCACCTACGACCTCGACACCATCGGGTACGACGGCTTCGCCGGCACCCTGCCCGCCGGCTTCACCGCCCACCCCAAGTACGACCCTGCGACCGGCGAATTACACGCCATCTGCTATGCCTATCCGGACCAACTCGACCGGGTGCAGCACGTGGTCGTAGGCGGCGACGGCCGGGTGGCGAAGATGACCGAGGTACCGGTAGGCGGGATGCCGATGATCCACGACATGTCGCTCACAGCCCGGTACGCCCTCGTCTACGACCTGCCGGTGTGCTTAGACATCGAGGCCGCAATGGGCGGAGCCCCGTTCCCGTTCGCCTGGAATCCCGACCATCCAGCACGGGTCGGGCTCCTCCCACGTGACGGGACCG
>UINC01002009.1_pt1 | contig 12032 bp, 6 predicted proteins | sample 5385821 | NCBI WGS metagenome assembly UINC01 (sample SAMEA4666929, study PRJEB26691) | marine metagenome | isolation source: Pacific Ocean | place: Pacific Ocean | collected 2011-10-13 | reverse complement strand
CGAGAGCCCACCGGCCAGGCCGGTGGCGAGACGGCGGCGGCGTGCCCGGGTTGTCTGCCATGCCTCGGTTCCGAGCACGACCAGGACCGCCGGGCCGAGTACGACCTGGTGGAACACGGCCAGGCCGAGCAGGCCAGCACCGACCGCGGTCGACCGGCGTGCGCCTCCGTCGATCACCAGGGCGGTCCCGGCACACAACAGCGCTAGGCCGCACAACCAGGGGTATGCGAACAGGCCGAAGGGCGCAAGCAGTACCCAGGTGGTGAGGGCCGCAACGGTCGCTGTGCCCCGGCCCCACGGTCGGGCCAGCCGGTACAGGCCCCAGATCAGAAGCGCCCGGTAGGCGAGGCCAACGAGTCGCTCGACGAGGACGGACGGCCCCAGAGCCCAGAAGGCGGCGCCGACCGTCCAGACGTTGCCGGGCGCATAGACGTATTCGACATCGCCGTGGGGCCAGCGGCCGTCGAGGAACAGGTCTGCCACGACGAGGACATTGCCTTCCTCCATCGTCGTGGCGCCCATGGCCAGCATTCCCGGGAGGGGGACGATGACGGCGGCAGCGGCGATCAGGAAGGGCAGCGCACGTACGAGTCTCGCCCCCACAGACCGGAAGTCTAGGCGTGGTACCCGGATCGGTACCGGCGGCCGGCGCAGGCCCGGCCCCGGCTCTGGCGGTCGGGGCGGGTCGGGGCTACGGTCACCATCGCACGATCGACGAGGCTGGCGACACCCGGGGGGACCGAGGTGGCTGTTGGCGGAGGAGGTGCCGCATGAAGGCGTTCACGCCCGACCGCATCCGGAACGTCGCTCTGGTGGGTCCACCCGGTTCGGGCAAGACTTCGCTGGCAGAGGCGATGCTGTACCGGGCCGGGGCCATCCCCCGGGTCGGCAACGTCGAGGACGGTACGACCGTCTGCGACCACGAGCCCGAGGAGAGGTCGTCCGGCCACTCGCTGACCACGGCGCTCGCCGTCTTCGAATGGCAGGGCCACAAGATCAACCTGCTTGACACTCCGGGCACCTTCGACTTCGCCGGCGAGGCTGTGGGAGCGGTGCACGCCGCCGACCTGGTCGTCTTCGTAGTCGACGCCTCGAGCGGCCTCGACCACGCCACCGTGGTGCTCTGGCGCCAGGCCGTCGACCGTGGCACCCCCCGCCTCGTGTTCGTCAACAAGCTCGACCGCGAGTACACCAACTTCGAATCGGTTCTGGCCGAGCTCCAGGACGTATTCGGGTCGGGCGTGGCGCCGCTCGAGATCCCGATCGGCGAGGCGGAGTCGTTTCATGGCATCGCCGACCTGCTCACCGACAGCGCGTGGATCTACGACAGCGGCCATGCCGAGTTGGGCGAGATCCCCGAGGAGATGGCGGCCCGCGAGGCCCAGATCCACGAGTCGCTCGTCGAGAACATCGTGGTCGCCGACGACGACCTCCTCGAGCGCTACCTCGGTGGCGACATCCCCAGCGTCGACGAGCTGGAGAAGGTGCTCGGCAAGGGCGTCGCCTCGGGCAACGTCTTCCCCGTGGTGTGCGGTTCGGCGACCATCCCGATCGCCGTCGACCGCCTGTGCAACTACATCGTCGAGGTCGGGCCCTCGTCGCAGGACCGGCCAGGCATCCCCGTCATCGTGGGAGGCCTGTCGGTCGATGTCGTGCCGGACCCGGCGGCGGATGCCCTGGTACAGGTGTTCAAGACCTCTGTCGATCCCTATCTGGGGCACATGTCGTACTTCCGGGTGCTGGCCGGCACCGTCGCGAGAGACATCACCCTGGTCAACGGGCGCACCGGTGACACCGAGCGGTTCCGGGGGATCATGACGGTGCAGGGCGGTGAATCGGTCGACGTGCCCGCCCTCCAGGCCGGAGACATCGGTGTCGTGAGGAAGCTCCACAACACGTTCACCGGCGACACGCTGTCCTCTTCGGGCCGGGCTGCGGCCCCCGCCATCGAGTTCCCGCCGGCGGTGCTCTCATGGGCCGTAGTGGCCAGGAGCCGCAACGACGAGGACAAGATGGCCGAGGCGCTCCACCGGATCCTCGACGAGGACCCTGTGCTCGAGATGCGGCGTGACGACGAGACCCGTCAGACGCTCCTCTCCGGACTCGGCGAAACCCACCTACGGTCGGTGATCTCGCGCATGGAGCGCAAGTTCGGCGTCCATGTCGACACCGAGGACGTGCGCGTCGCCTACCGCGAGACCATCCGCGGGACCGCTCAGGCCGATGGCCGATACAAGAAGCAGTCAGGCGGCCACGGCCAGTTCGGCGTGGCGTCCGTGCGGATCGAACCGCTCGAGAGCGGTGCCGGCTTCGAGTTCGTCAACGAGGTGACCGGGGGGGTGATCCCGCGCCAGTACATCCCTGCGGTCGAGGCCGGCGTCGTCGAGGCGATGGCCCAGGGCGGCAGTTCGGGCTACCCGGTCGTCGACGTGCGGGCCGCCGTGTACGACGGCAAGCACCACTCCGTCGACTCGTCGGAGATGAGCTTCAAGATGGCCGGGAAGCTGGCGTTCCAGGAGGCCATGGTCCAGGCCCAGCCGGTGGTGCTCGAGCCGGTCGCCGCCGTCGAGGTGACCGCACCTGGTGAATGCCTCGGCGACGTGATGGGAGACCTATCGTCCCGGCGGGCCACGGTGCAGGGTTCGGAGATCGACCGGTGGGGCGACCAGGTGGTCAGTGCCCAGGTGCCAGAGGCCGAGCTGGTGCGCTATGCCATCGACCTGCGTTCGCTGACCGGCGGCCGGGGTCGGTTCACGGTGGTCCACGACCACTATGCCCGGGTGCCCCACGGGTTGAAGATCCCGGAACCGCCCGAGCGCTAGTCCGGCGGATGCACGGTCTGCCGGCGATCAGGCGTCGGCGGGGATGGGCACCGTTTCGGTGTGGGTGCCCGAGCGCAGCACCGTGCCGGCGAGAGCCTCGGTGTTGGCACCGTCGACGACGGTCAATGTGCCGTTGACGTAGACCCGCTCGACGCCGATGGGGGCCGACATGAGGCGCGGGCTGTCGCCGGGGAGGTCGTGCTCGAGGAGGAGTTCGTCGGCTCCTACGATTGCAGGATCGAGGACGACGAGGTCGGCGTGCCATCCCTCCTCGATACGGCCGCGCTCGCGAAGGCCGAAGAAGCGGGCGGGAACGTCGGTCATGTGGGCGATGGCCGACTCGAGGCTGGCCAGTCGCTGGCCGCGCAGGCAGTCGGCCAGCCATTCGGTGGTGTATGAGGCACCGGCCATCCGGTCGAGGTGTGCACCGGCGTCCGAACCGCCGATCATGACGTGGTCGTGGTCCCAGACGGCCTGGCGCATCAGCCAACTGGCCGGGTCGTCGTCGGTGGGACCTGGCCACAGCACGGTCCGCAGGTCGTCGGCCACCACGATGTCGAGCAGGGCGTAGAAGTCGCGAACGCCGCGCTCGCGGGCGATGTCGCTGACCAGTCGGCCCTTGAGCCCCTCGTTTGCGGCCGAGTAGGTGTCGCCGATGCGGTAGCGGCCCCAGCCGGTGAGACGGGAGAAGACCCCGGCATCCGGTGAGGCGGCGCGGTCCTCGAGGTGGCGCCGGGTCTCGGGGTCGGCCAGCCTCGCCACCTTCTCGTCGTGTGGCAGGTCCATGACCCCACCCCAGTCGGGGAGCAGGTAGAGGGCGCAGAATGTGTGGAAGTGCATGTTCATGCCGACGAGGATCGGCATGGTGAGTGCCATGGCCTTGCCGCCCCTCTCGGCCACCTGCTCGCAGGCGGCGAGCTGGTTGCGGTAGTCCTCGGGACGGGCGGAGTCGACGGTGAGGACGTTCCAGTTGAGGGGGCGTCGGCCGGCCAGCGACATGCGGGCCATGAGGTCGATCTCGTCCTCCCGGAAGCCGTTCATGCAGCCGTCGGCGACCCACTCGAGGGTGGTGCCGGGGTGGTCGGCGACGACCGACGACAGTGCCACGACCTCGTCGGCGGCCGCGACTCGCGACGGGATGGGGGCACCGTCGCCGTCGGTGTGGGTGAAGGAGCGACTGGTTGAGAAGCCCAATCCGCCAGCCTCGAGCCCCAGGTGGAGGAGGTGCTGCATCTCGGCGACCTCGGCGTCGGTGGCCTCGCGGCCGACGGCGTCGTCCTTCATGACGGTGCGGCGCAGGGCGCAGTGGCCGACCATGGCGGCGACGTTGACGCCGATGTTGCCGTCGAGGCGGTCGAGGTAGTCCGCGGTCGAGCGCCAGTCCCAGTCGACGCCGATCTCGAGGGCGGCCGGGGACATGCCCTCGACCTTGACCATCATGGCGCCGATGTATGCGGCGTCGGACTCGTCGCCGATGGGGGCGAGTGAGAAGCCGCAGTTGCCCATGACCAGGCTCGTGACGCCGTGCAGGCTCGACGGGGTGGCCCAGGGGTCCCAGAAGATCTGGGCGTCGTAGTGGGTGTGGGGGTCGACGAATCCGGGGCAGACGACCTTGTCGGTGGCATCGACGGTCTCGACGGCCTCGGCGCCGGCGAGGTCGCCGACGGCGGCGATGCGCCCGTCGGCCACACCCACGTCGGCACGCACCCCGGGCGTGCCCGTGCCGTCGATCACCGTGCCGCCCGTGATGACCAGATCGAACATGACGCCGAGGCTACCCGTCGTCCCCTGCCGACACCTGACGGAGCATCAGGGCTTCCCGATGTCTGCTCAGGCCCGTCGATGCGAAAGGGTCAGCGGATGGGAGTACCGCCGACCGCACGCATCGACATGCTCCTGACGGAACTGACCCTTGAGGAGAAGGCCGCCCTCATGACCGGCCGTGGCATCTGGGACGCCAATCCCGTCGAGCGCCTCGGCATCCCCGCCCTCAAGGTCACCGACGGACCCAACGGCGCCCGCGGCGCCGGCATACTCGGCACCGGAGCGCCGGTGCTCTGCATCCCCTGCGGCTCGGCGCTAGGCGCCACCTGGGACCAGGACCTGGTCGAGGAACTCGGCGCAGTGCTGGCAGCCGAGACCCGTGCCCGTGCCTGCCACGTACTGCTCGCCCCGACCGTGAACATCCATCGGACGCCTCTTGGCGGCCGCAACTTCGAGTGCTATTCGGAGGATCCGGTGCTCACCGGCAGGACCGCTGCGGCGTTCATCCGCGGCGTCCAGGGGGGCGGCGTCGGCACCACCATCAAGCACTTCGTTGCCAACGACTCAGAGTTCGAGCGCAACAGCATCGACTCGGTCGTCCCGGACCGGGCCCTGCGGGAGGTCTACCTGCGGCCCTTCGAGATCGCCGTGTCCGAAGCCGCACCGTGGGGCCTCATGGGTTCCTACAACCGGGTCAACGGCACGTTCGCCTGCGAGAACCGCTGGCTGCTCACCGAGGTGCTGCGCGATGAGTGGGGGTTCGACGGCATCGTCGTCACCGACTGGTTCGCCGCCAAGTCCACGGCGGTCATGGCCGGGTCCGGACTGGATCTCGAGATGCCCGGGGCCGGCCGCTTCTACGGCCCGACGCTGGTGGCTGCGGTCGAGGCCGGCGAGGTCGACGAGGCGCTGCTGGACGAAGCGGCCCGCCGACTGCTCACCCTGCTCGAACGGACGGGGGCCTTCGACGATCCGTTTGACCGGCCCGAGGTCGAACTCGACGACCCGGTGCACCGTGCGCTCGCCCGACGGGCGTGTGTCGGATCGATGGTGCTCTACCGCAATGACGGGGTGCTGCCGTTCGACGCCGAATCGATCGGCACGCTGGCCGTGATCGGACCCAATGCCGCCGACGCCATGCTCATGGGAGGAGGCTCGGCGTCGCTCGTGCCACAGCACGCCACGTCGCCGCTCGAGGCGATCACCGCCCGACTTGGTGGGGGCTGCGAGGTGCGCCACGAGCAGGGGGCGTTCATCGAGCGCACCACCCGCCCAGTTCGGCGCCGGCAGTTGACGGGAGCAGACGGCTCGCCGGGTTTCACCGTCGAGTACTTCGACGGCACGGAGTGGGAGGGCGAGCCTCGACGTGTTGCCACCGGTCGCGATGGGCGTCTGCTCACGATCGACGGGGAGCCGTTCTCGTTCCGCGCAGCGGCCCGACTGACACCGGAGGAGTCCGGCGAGCACACGCTCACGCTCGTGCAGGCCGGGCACGCTCGAGTGATGGTCGACGGAGAGGTGGTGCTGGACGGGTTCACCGACCCGCCCCCGTTGGGCGAGGCGTTCTTCGGGACGGGGAGCGTCGAGGTCGGGGCTGGCGTGTCGCTGGTCGCCGACGAGACGGTGGAGGTTGTAGTCGAGTACTCGAGCGCCGACAGTGGCTTCCTCCACGGTGCCCAGGTCGGCCTCCGTCCACCCGAGGTCGACGACCTCGTGGACCGGGCCGTGGCGCTGGCCGCCGAGGCCGACGCGGTCGTCCTCGTCGTCGGCACCAACGACGACTGGGAGACCGAGGGCCGCGACCGTGAGTCCATGGACCTGCCGGGCGCCCAGCCGGAGCTGATCCGCCGGGTGTGCGCCGCCAACCCCCGGACCGCCGTGGTCGTGAACGCCGGGTCGGTGGTCACGATGGACTGGGCCGACGGGGCACCGGCCGTCCTGCAGTCTTGGTTCGGCGGCCAGGAGATGGGCGACGCCCTCGTCGACGTCCTGTTCGGCGACGCGGAGCCCGGTGGACGCCTGCCGACGACGGTCCCGCACCGTCTGTCGGACACGCCGGCGTTCACCAACTACCCGGGCGAGTCGGGCCGGGTGTACTACGGCGAGGGGGTCTTCGTCGGGTACCGCTGGTACGAGGCCCGCGACATCGACGTGGCCTACCCGTTCGGACACGGCCTCGGTTATACGGCGTTCACCTGGGGTGCCGCCCGGCTGGGTGACGTCCCGAGTGCTGCAGCATTGGCCGCCGGGGCGACCGTCACGGCCACCGTCGCCGTCACCAACACCGGTGACCGGCCGGGCAGCGAGGTCGTTCAGTGCTACGTGGCCCACCTCGACCCGGTGGTCGCCCGACCGCCCCAGGAGCTCCGGGGCTTCGCCAAGGTGCACCTGGAGCCCGGCGAGACCGCCGAGGTCGTGATCGAGCTCGACCAGCGGGCCTTCGCCTACTGGGACCCGGCCGATCCCGGCTACGCCGACCGCAACCACCGCGTCCCGGTCGCCGCCGGTGGTGGGCACGTGGGGCACCGTGAAGAGGCAGGCTGGTACGCGGACCCGGGCGACTACGAGGTGCGACTGGGCGCATCGTCCGCCGACATCCGTGCGGTGATGGCACTCACGCTCGAGGGCTAGCCTGCGCATCGACAACCGACCGGGGAGCTCGGACCTGATGCCGGGCTGAGAGGGCAGCGTCGGCCGCGTGTGCAGCCGGGGTGCTGACGACCCGAACCGACCTGAACCGGGTAATGCCGGCGGAGGGAGTTTCGATGCGACGGGTTCTTCTCACTGTCGGCGCCGGGGTGCTTGCGGCCCTGGGTGCGATCACCGCCTGTGGAAGCGACCCGCCGTCGGCGTCCAGCCCCGAATCCATTGTGGGACAGACCATCACGCTGGTCACGCACGACTCCTTCCGGGTCTCGCCGGGCACCCTCGAGGCCTTCACCACCGAGACCGGTGTGGCCGTGGTCGTCCAGAGCGCCGGCGACACCGGCCAGATGGTCGCCACGTCGATCCTCACGGTCGGCAACCCGCTCGGAGACGTCATGTACGGCGTGGACAACACCTTCCTCCAGCGGGCGCTCGACGCCGAACTGTTCGAGGCCTACGAGTCGCCGGCGCTGGTCAACGTGCCGATGTCGCTGCAACTCGACCCCGGGCATCGGGTCACGCCGATCGACTTCGGCGACGTGTGTGCCAACTACTGGATCGACCGGTTCGACGACGACCTTCCGGTGCCCGCCACCCTCGATGACCTCGCCGACCCGGCGTACAGGGGCCTGCTGGTCGTCGAGAATCCCGAGACCTCCTCACCGGGACTCGCCTTCCTGCTTGCCACGATCGCCGAGTTCGGCGACGGCTGGGAGGATTACTGGAAGTCGCTGCGCGACAACGACGTGGTCGTCACCGCCGGCTGGGAGGATGCCTACTACGGCGAGTTCGTGTCGGGTGGGGGCGACCGGCCGATCGTCATCTCGTATGCCTCCAGCCCACCTGCTGAGGTCATCTATGCGGACCCGCCGGTCGACACTGCGCCCACGGGCGTCGTCATCGACACCTGCTTCCGGCAGGTCGAGTTCGCCGGCATCCTCGCCGGCACCACCCACCGGGCCGCCGCCGAGGCGCTCGTCGACTTCCTGCTCTCGGACACCTTCCAGGAGGACGTCCCCCTGAACATGTTCGTGTTTCCGGCATCGACGACCGCCGGCCTTCCCCCGGCGTTCGTCGACCACGTGGTGCTCCCGGAGGACCCGCACACACTCGCCCCCGCCGACATCGGGGCCAACCGCAACGCCTGGACCGAGCGGTGGACCGAGATCGTGTTGCGGTAGCCGGCACATGACAGGAGCCCACAGGAGTGCCCGGGTGGTTGCGGTCGTGTTGCCGGCGGCGTTCCTCGGCGTCTTCTTCCTCTATCCGGTGGCGGCCATCGTCGGCCGGGGGCTCACGGGCGAAGGCCTCGACCGCCTGGTGGGCCTTCCCGCCTCGGCCTCGTTTCGCAGCGTCGCCTGGTTCACGCTCTGGCAGGCGGTGGTCTCGACGGTCCTGACGGTCCTGGTCGCCCTGCCCGGTGCACACCTGCTGGCCCGGTACCGGTTCCGGGGCCGGGCCGTCCTGCGGGCGCTGACCACCGTCCCATTCGTGTTGCCGACGGTCGTGGTCGGCAGCGCCTTCGCCGCCCTGTTCGACCGCTTCGGCCTCGACGACGGCGCCTTCCGGCTGCAGCACACGGTGTGGGCGGTCATCGCCGCCCACGTGTTCTTCAACGTGGCGGTGGTGCTGCGGACCGTCGGGGCGTTCTGGGAGGGTCTGGACCCGGCGGTCGAGGAACAGGCAAGGGTGCTCGGCGCCGGCCCCTGGCGGACCTTCTGGTCGGTGACGCTTCCTAGGCTCTGGCCGGCCGTTGCCGCAGCGGCGTCGATCGTGTTCCTGTTCTGCACGACCTCGTTCGGTGTGATCCTGATCCTGGGCGGTCCGACGAGGGCGACCCTCGAGACGGAGATCTGGCGCCATGCCGTCTGGCGCGGCGACCTGGCGTCGGCGACCGCACTCGCCGTGGTGCAGCTCGTGGCCGTCGTGGCGATGGTCGTGGTGGCGAACCGGCTCCAGCGGCGCCGGGCCATAGGGGGACGGCCTTCGTCCCGGCGTCCACAACGCCCGACGAAGCGGCTCCTCGGTGCCAACCTGGCGCTGCTCGCCACGGTGCTCCTGCTCCCGGTGGCGGTGCTGGTCGAGCGCTCCCTGGCGGTCGGCGACGGCTACTCACTGCGCCACTACGGCGCCCTCGCCGACCGGGTGAACCTGCTGCCGGTCTCGGCCCTCGTGGCGCTGCGCAACTCGCTGCTGTTCGCCGTGGTGGCGACGGCGCTGGCCCTCGTCGTCGGCGGGCTCGCCTCGCTGGTCGTCGTGCACGGCCGTGGCTCGGTGTCGCGGATCTTCGACCTGGGGCTCATGCTGCCCCTGGGGGTCTCGGCGGTGACCCTCGGCTTCGGCATGCTGATCGCCCTCGACGATCCGCCTCTCGACCTGCGCACCTCCCGCTGGTTGGTCCCGGTCGCCCACGCCCTCGTGGGGATTCCGTTCGTCATGCGCACCCTCGTGCCGACGCTCCGCAGCATCGATGATCGCCTCCGCGAGGCAGCGGCAGTCCTGGGGGCCTCGCCGACACGGGTGTTCCGCGAGATCGACCTGCCGATCGCCGGTCGGGCCGTCGCCGTCGGTGCCGCCTTCGCTTTCGCCATCTCCCTGGGAGAGTTCGGGGCCACCTCGTTCCTGCCCCGTCAGCCCGATCGGATGACCGCCCCGCTGGCGCTGTTCCGCCTGCTGGGCACCCCGGGCGACCTCCTCCGGGGCCAGGCCATGGCGCTGGCCGTGTTGATGATGCTGCTGACGGCGGCGTGCGTGCTGGTGATCGAGTCCCGCGGCCGGTTCGGCTCGGGTGTGGTCCGGGGGGACCTGTGAGCGGCCTGGCCGTCGATGGCGCCTCGGTCGGTTTTGACGGGACGACGGTGCTCGACGACATCGACCTGACGGTCACTCCCGGCGAGGTTGTGGTACTGCTCGGCCCCAGCGGCTGTGGCAAGACGACGCTGCTGCGGGCAGTGGCGGGACTCGAGCCCACGGTGGCCGGAACAATCTCCTGGGGTGGCGAGGATCTCGCCGGGGTGCCGCCCCACGAACGGGGCTTCGGGCTCATGTTCCAGGAGCAGGTCCTGTTCCCGCACCGGGACGTGGCGGGCAACGTCGGGTTCGGGCTCCGCATGGCGGGAATGCCCGAGGTGCTGCGAGCCGAACGGGTCGGCCGCGTGCTCGACCTGGTCGGGCTGTCCGGCTACGGACAGCGGTCCGTGGCGACGCTGTCGGGCGGCGAGGCCCAACGGGTGGCCCTGGCCCGGTCGCTGGCGCCGGGGCCGCGGCTGCTCATGCTGGACGAGCCGCTGGGCTCCCTGGATCGGGCGCTGCGGGACCGGCTCGTGGACGAACTCGGCCTCCTGCTGCGGCGCCTGGGCCAGGCGGCGATCCACGTCACCCACGACCACGACGAGGCCTTCGCCCTGGCCGACCGCATCGCCGTGATGGCCGACGGGCGGATCGCCGGGATCGGGACGCCGGCAGAGGTCTGGGCCGATCCCGGGACCGCCGCCGTGGCCCGCAGTATCGGACACCGCAACCTGGTGGAACTGGACGCCGACGGCGCGTGCCCACTGGGACGGCTGGGGGCCGGTCCCGGCACGGTGCTCGTGCGCGGCGACCGGTTGGAGTTGAGCGACGGCGGCACACCGGCCCGGGTGGCCGGCGTGGCCTTTCGGAACGGCCGCACCGAAGTGACGGTCAGGGTCGGCGACGTCGAACTGCACCTGTTCGCCGATCGACCGGTCGCCCGCGGCGACACCGTCGGCCTGCACATCGCCGACGACGCAGTCGTCGGACTGGATGGTTCCTGAGCGCTCAGCCCCCGAACAGCGGGAGCAGGTCCCGGGGTACCACCTTGCCCATGGCGTTGCGGGGCAGTTCGTCGACGACGAGGAACTTCTCGGGGACCTTGTAGCGGGCCAGATCGACGGCGCAGTGGGCGGACAGGTCCGCCGGATCGGGGCTGCATCCGGCCACCGGGACCACGACGGCGACGACCCGCTCGCCGAGCCGCTCGTCGGGGAGTCCGATGACGGCGGACTCGGCGACATCGGGGTGCGTCAGCAGGACGCGCTCGACCTCGGCCGGGTACACGTTGGCGCCGCCGCGCAGGATCAGCTGGTTCTGCCGGCCCCGGACCACCAGTTGGCCGTCGGCATCGAGGTGGCCGAGGTCGCCGGTGTGGAGAAGGCCACCCCGCAGCGCCTCGCGGGTCGCCTCGGGCCGGTTCCAGTAGCCGAGCATCGGGGTCCAGACACCGGCCCACCGGCCCCCGCTGCGAGCCCGGAAGCACACTTCGCCGACCTCTCCGTCGGGCAGGTCGACACCGTTCCTGTCGACGACGAGCACCTCGACGGGGTCTAGCGGGAAGCCGGCAGCTGTGCTGTTGGCTCGGTGGCCGGCGCGATCGCGCACCATCCCGGACGGCGCCTCGGTGAGCCCGTAGCCGACCAACGGCCAGGTCCCGAACTTGTCGTACCAGCGCTGCCGGAGCTCCGGCGGCGTGTGGGCAGCACCGATGATCATGTGCGTGAGGCCGGAGAGGTCTTCACGGTGCACGTCGGGGTGCTCGACGAGGTCGTGGACGAGCGTCGGAACCAGCGTGATGCGACTTACGCCGTCTGTCCGGATCGCCTCGGCCAGGCCGACGGGGTCGGTTCGGTCGATGAGCACAGCGGTGGTCCCACGCACGAACGACCACACCGGTCCCAGCAGCAGGAGGTTGAGGATGGTGCACGACAGGGCGGTGCCGTGGCGTTCATCGGGGACGGCCGGGTAGCTGGTTCGGCTGGAGATCCCCGACCAGATGACGTTGTG
>UINC01002007.1_pt1 | contig 12034 bp, 7 predicted proteins | sample 5385821 | NCBI WGS metagenome assembly UINC01 (sample SAMEA4666929, study PRJEB26691) | marine metagenome | isolation source: Pacific Ocean | place: Pacific Ocean | collected 2011-10-13 | reverse complement strand
GAGGTGGACGACCGCATACGCGTAGCCCTGCAGCAGTTTGCCACCCGTAGCTGAGTGCCCGTTGAGAAGCCGGGCGTGCGGCAACCCCCGGTCACCTTATATAATATTCGAACGATGAATTTGCGAGGGACCCTTTAGAGGATGGCAACCCACGCCCGTGGCAAGAAATGGGCCGACGCCGGCAGCGAGATTCAGAAGGTTTGGAACGCCGATATCCAACCTGAGGACCGGAAGTTCGAGCTGGTCGCCGATTTCCAGATGACCGGCGACCAACCCACCGCTGTGACGCGCCTAGCGGAAGGCGTGACCAACGGCTCCGCCCGCCAGACCATGCTCGGCGTTACCGGCAGTGGTAAGACCTTCACCATGGCCAACATCGTCCAACAAGTGCAGCGGCCGACCCTGGTCATGGCCCACAATAAGACCCTGGCCGCCCAGTTGGCATCCGAGTTCAAGGAGTTCTTCCCCCACAATGCGGTGGAGTATTTCGTCTCCTATTACGACTATTACCAGCCTGAGGCCTACGTCCCCCAGTCGGATACCTACATTGAGAAAGACTCCAGCGTCAACGAGGAGTTGGACAAACTCCGGCTTTCATCGACTACATCACTACTGACCCGTCGCGACGTCCTGATTGTTGCCTCGGTGTCTTGCATCTACGGCCTCGGAGATCCCAACGATTATTTCAACCTGGTGGCCCAAGTTAAAGTGGGCGAGACCCGCAACCGCAGCCAGTTGGTGCGCCAATTGGTGGACATGCAGTACGAACGCAACGACATGGACTTGGCCAGGGCCAAGTTCCGCATCCGCGGTGACACACTGGAGCTGGTGCCCGCCTACGAGGAGGCCGCCGTGCGCATCCAGTTCTTCGGCGACGACGTGGAACGAATCGTACAGGTGGACCCCCTGACCGGCGAGGTACTGGCCGATATGGCCGAGGTGTCCATCTATCCGGCCAACCACTTCGTAACCTCCAAAGAGAAATTGGAACTGGCCGTTACCGGAATCCGGGAAGAGCTAGAGTGGCGCCTGAAAGAACTGAAGGACACCGGGAAAATACTGGAGGCCGCCCGTCTGGAGAGCCGGACCCATTATGACCTGGAGATGCTCCAGGAAACCGGGTTCTGCTCGGGCGTGGAGAACTACGCCCGCCACCTCTCCCAGCGTCCCCCGGGAAGCGCCCCCTGGACTTTGCTGGACTACTTCCCCGACGACTACCTGATGTTCGTGGACGAGTCCCACATGACTCTGCCCCAGGTTCGTGGCATGTACCGGGGCGACATCTCCCGCAAGACCACCCTGGTGGACTTTGGGTTCCGCCTGCCGTCGGCGCTGGACAACCGGCCACTGAACTTTGAGGAGTACGAAGAACACATCAACCAGGTGGTCTACGTATCGGCCACTCCCGGACCCTACGAATTGCAACAGAGCAGGTCGGTGGTGCAACAGGTGATCCGCCCTACCGGACTACTTGACCCCACGGTGGAGGTCAAGACCACCGAGGGCCAGATCGACGATCTGCTTCAGCAGATAAAAGAACGGGTTGAACGTGCCGAGCGGATACTGGTCACAACTCTCACCAAGCGGATGGCTGAGGAACTGGCCGACTATCTTTCGGAGATGGGCATCCGGAATACCTACCTGCACTCGGACATCCAAACCCTAGACCGCATCGAGATACTCCGCGACCTGCGCATGGGCGTCTACGACGTTATCGTGGGAATCAACCTGCTGCGGGAAGGGCTGGACCTGCCCGAAGTCAGTTTGGTGGCCATCTTGGATGCCGACAAAGAAGGATATCTGCGCTCTGAGACGTCCATGGTCCAGACCATTGGCCGAGCGGCCCGCCACTCAAACGGCCATGTCATAATGTACGCCGACCGGGTGACCGACTCCATGCAGAAAGCCATCGATGAGACCAACCGCCGCCGCACCATTCAGGCCGACCATAACAAACAGCACGGTATCGAACCCACTAGTATCCAGAAAGAGGTCCATGACATCACCGAGGGCATCAAGGCCATTGCCGAGAGCCGGAACCGCTACAACGTGGTCCGCAAAGAAATGTCCCGCGCCGACATGTTCAAGGTAGTCAAGGACCTGGAATTGCAGATGAAGGAGTCGGCCAAGAACTTGCAGTTCGAGAAAGCCGCCCAGTTCCGCGACGAGATCTTCGAGTTGCGCCGACTATTGGCCCTGGAAGAAAAGACGATCGGCCCGGGCGACCTTATGCCCGAAGATGTAGCCGCCCGGGAAGAAGAGCTGGTCTAGACGAACTTCCGCCCACGATCAGCCTAACAAAAACGTAGGGGTATCCAGACAGAATTGGGATACCCCTACGTTGTTAACCGGTCATTTTGAGGCGCAAGCCCAAGAATCTCGTTGTCGGCCACAAACGCGCTTCACCGAAGAAAAGAGGCCTCTCGCTACCGATCGAGATGGCAGTTCTATGGTTCTGCGACCAGGCACAACAAAGTCCCGGAACTACTCGGTAATATCCCACCCCAAGAAGTTACAAACTGCCTTGCCCATGATGAGATCTTTGTCCGCCTCGGAGAGCCAGGGCAGCTCCTCGGTGAACATGGTCACGCACTGTTGCCAGGAGCAAGGCATGCGGGTGATGTCGGTGCCCCAGAACATGCGCTCCGGGCCGAAGGCGTCATAAATCTGGTGCAAGTAGTCGTGGATGCTGCTGAAAGGATAGTTCCCGCTGGAGTAGCTGGGCGCGCCGGTGGCTTTGATGGCCACGTTGGGGTACTTGGCCAGTGACAACATCTCGGGTAGGGTGGCAAAGCATTCAGCGTCGACGGTGCCGCCAACTCGACCCAGGTGGTCAACTATCAGTTTTAGGTTGGGGTGCTTCTCGGCGATGGGGGCGACCATCGACATGTAGTTGGAGGCCATCAGTGCGATCGGGATGCCGAGCCGTTCCGCCTCCGGCCAGACCCAGTCCATGGTGCCGTCGGACGGCCAAGTCGCTTGGTGGGGCTGGGTAAAACTGAACCGGAACCCTAGCATGCCTGGCTGTTTTAGCCAGCCGTCGACCAGTGACTTACTTTCCGGCTTGTCCAGGGGGATCTTTCCCAGGATGGAAAGACGGCTGGGGTGCGCTTTCGCCGCATCAAGGGCCAGCGAGTCTGAATCGGGGTCCCAGCTTGGCGGATGGATGATGGCCGCATTAATACCTCCCTCGTCCATCTCCTTGAGCAGGTCAGCGGCCTGGAAATCGGGTATCTGCCGGTGGCCGGGATTGGCCGGAACGTGGCCGGCCCAAAGGTGCACCTGGGCGTCTACAATCAGCATCTGTGTCTCCTAATAAGTCTCTGCCCTTGTGGATTTGGCCTGTGCAAAATGTCATTCCGAGGCGTCGGCCGAAGAATTCCGTTGCCGGGCACAAACACGTTTCTCCAGAGCTATGAAACCCCTTCCCATCCCTGGAAGGATCTGAGTGACAATCCCAGCAACAGCTAGGTGGTTCCAGCGCTTTCCACCGCCCGGTGCAGCCGGTCCAGCAGTGCTCCATTCTCTTCAGCCGAGAAATTGTCCACTGTGGGCACGGCGTTACCGGTGGTGCCGTCCACCACCCCAGCTTCGATCATGCCGTGGAGCATGGCGGTCTCGGATTCCACCGAGGGCAGCAAATTCTTGCCGGAGATGCGGGACAGCGCCGCCACCAGGCCGTACCCGCCCCAGTTGGACACGCTGGCGATGACCAGCCGGTCCACCTGGTTCACGGCCGGATAGTCGGGCAGCGAGTCCACGGTTGGTATGACTTCTGCCAGGTTGCCCATGCCGATCTCGTTGCCACCATCGCCGATGCCTACCGAGGGAACTTCCGAGTCGAACAGGTAGTCCAACCGGGCGGTGTTGGGCGAGATGTCGACGTAACGCATGTTCAGATAGGTGTCTTCCCGGGTTCTGCCGCAGCGTTCGATGGAAATTAGCAACGAGGGTTTAACCTTCTTGAGAATGCCTTTGGCGTGTTTCTTGCTGGCGTCGACGCCGTCTATGGGAAACTCGATCACATCAGAGCCATTGGCGTAACGGCGCAGCACCGGGGTGGTGTATTCGTCGCTGACGTAGGTCACGGCGCGGCCCAACCCTTTCAATGCTTCTCCGATGGCGATGGCCCCTGGCGGACCGTCGGTCTCCGGTTTTCCAGCCATAACCACATAGAAACCAGTGACGATGATAACGCCGCCGGGATTGTCCATGATGAACTGGGCGGCCTGGGAACAATAATCATCGGGAAGATAAGGCCGCAAAGCCATCATCCCCCGCTTGTCCTGGTCCAGAATGATATCCTCGATAGTCTCGCCCAAATCCACCTCAAAGAGCTGAAAGTCCTGATTCGTCGGGACTATAGCACCGCGTAATCGGCGTCCCGCTGGTCGGTGATGAACATCCTGCCCGGGGCGTGGGTGATCATCAGCGGCGGTTTGCAGTTGAGGGCCACGGCCTGGGGAGTCACTCCGCAGGCCCAGAACACCGGCTCCTCGTCGTCCTTGATCTCAACTGAGTCCCCGAAGTCTGGTCGGAAGATATCCTTGATGCCGATGTCACCGGGAGTCCCTATGTGAATCGGTGCGCCGTGAGTGGCGGGGAACCGGGAGGTCACCTGCACAGCCCGGACCACCTGCTCCCGTTTCACCGGCCGCATGCTTACAACCATGGGTCCGGAGAAGATGCCGGCTGGGGTGGTGGCGATGTCGGTGATATACATGGCCACGTTGTTGCCGGTCTGCTGGTGGCGCAGCGGGATGCCCGCGTCCACCATAGCGGTCTCGAACGAGAAGCTGCACCCCAGCAAGAAAGAGACCAAGTCGTCCCGCCAGTAGTCTTCGATGGTATCGACTTCCGCGGTGAACTGGCCGTTTTCGTAGATGCGGTACCCAGACGCATCGGTCCGGATGTCTGCGCCCGGTGAGGTAATCACTGGTTCGACCTTGCCCGGTTCGATAACTTCCAACAGGGGGCAGGGCTTGGGGTTCCGCTGGCAGAACAGTAGGAAATCAAAGGCCAGGTCCTTGGGGAGGATTGCCAGGTTGGCCTGAACGTGGCCCGGCGCCACCCCGGAAGTGATTCCACGCCAGGCGTTGGAACGGATCTGCTGTCGGACATCCTGGGCGGAACCGGTGATGGTCTGGGTGCTCATAACTTCACTCCCTAACGGCCCTGGATATGATGCTGAATTAGCTGCTTCTGCGATACCGCCATCATAGTTGAACCCCAATTGAGCGTCAATCGACGCTCATATGCCTCGGATATAGTTCTGAATTAGTCAGTAGTTTGGAGCCCGTTTGGTATACTTTCCCTGGCAACCAAAGACACTTGAGAGTTTTGAGTCGGCCCGTTGTATCACGTTTTTGTCCTGGTCAACCATGGAGGCGGCCCCACCGCGTTGGCGGACACCGTTGACCGCGCCGGTATGTCATGCCAGGTGGGCGTCGAACTGGAGCAGCTCTACGAGGACGGTGACACGCCTCCGGACGCGGTCCTGTTGGACATGTCTTCTTTGGAACAGTCTGTTGCCCGGCGCATGGTTGAAGAATGCCATGACCGCAAGCTCCCGGTGCTGGCCGCCGTGCCCAGAGAGGTGATCACCGACTACGACCCATCCCTCAATCCCGACGAGATGTTGGTTGGCCATGTGTCCGAGGGTGAACTGACCGTCAGAGTGGAACAGGCGATGTTCCGGGTGCGCGGTCCCGCCGGCCCCAAATTACTCAAGGTTGGCGACCTTTCTATCGACCAGGAGCGCTATGAAGTCACCGTGTCGGGACGCAGGGTGGCGCTGACCTACAAGGAGTTCCAGCTTTTGGTGCTCCTGGCCTCCAACCCCGGTCGGGTCTACACCCGTGAGGCCCTGCTCAACCAGATCTGGGGGTACGATTACCTGGGCGGTACCCGCACGGTAGACGTGCACATCAGGAGGCTCCGGTCGAAGGTGGAGTCCCCTGGCTGTTCGTTCGTGGAGACCATCTGGAATGTCGGCTACCGCTTCAAAGCCACCGCTACGTTCTAGCCGAGAACCCCTAGCCCATTCCCCAGTTTGCCAAAGTATTCGGAGTCGACTAGCATAACTCGTTGCTTGCCTGTGTAATCGAATACTGAATCTGATTTCGAAAACGTTGGGAAGGGCGAAAGAAAACAAACATGACTATCTATAACTTTGCCGCAGGCCCGGCCACCCTGCCTGCCGCGGTGCTTGAAGAAGCCCAGAGAGACCTGGTGTCGGTCACCGGTGTTGGCATGTCCTTGTTGGAGATGAGCCACCGGTCAAAGCCCGTGGTGGAGATGATTGACGCCGCTGAACAGGGTGTCCGTAAGTTGGCCGGAATACAGGACAATTACCGCATACTATTCCTTCAGGGTGGCGCTTCTCTGCAATTCTCCATGGTGCCGATGAACCTGTTGACTCCCGGCGGCAGGGCAGACCACATAGTCACCGGAAATTTCGCGAACCTGGCGTTACAAGACGCTCAAAAGGTCGGCGATGTAAGAGTGGCCGGTTCCACCGAGGAGTGGAACCACGACCGCACCCCCAGTCAGGATAAACTTGACCTGGACCCCAAGGCCGACTACGTGCACATCACGGGGAATAACACCATCTACGGCACTGAATGGCCCACAGAACCGGACGTGGGGGGCGTGCCGTTGGTGGCGGACCTTTCCTCCAATATCTTCAGCAAGCCCATTGACGTCACGAAATACGGCCTGATCTACGCCGGCGCACAGAAGAACCTGGGTGCGGCCGGCGTCACACTGGTGTTGGTCCGGGAGGACCTACTCCCCCGCAGTCCGAATAGCCTTCCCACCATGCTCAATTACAGTGTGCACGCCAAGGGAAATTCCGCCCACAACACACCGCCGGTGTTCGCGATCTACATCCTGGGTCTGGTGGTCAAATGGCTGGCCCAACAGGGCGGCCTGGAACACATGGAGCGTCAGAATGAAGGCAAGGCCAAGTTGCTCTACGACGAGCTAGACTCGTCTGAGTTTTTTACCGGCCACGCTCAGCCTGGGCATAGATCCCGAATGAATGTGACTTTCCGCCTGCCCAACCCTGAATTGGAGACCCGATTTGCGGACGAGGCGACGACCGAAGGGCTGGTCGAACTCAAGGGACACCGGTCGGTGGGCGGCATACGTGCATCAATCTACAATGCCTTTCCTACTGAGGGCGTTCAGGATCTGGTGTCATTCATGAAAGAATTCGAACGGACTCACGGCTAGACCTGTGACCCTGAACCAGATAAATCGGAGCCAAATATGACGACCATAGTACTGGCATCTGGAGCGCCTGTCGACATCGATGAAACCCTGTATGCTTTCGTCAGAGACGAGGTTGTTCCCGGCACCGGCAAGACCGTCGATGAGGTCTTTACCATACTTGGCGAATTGGTCCAGCGATTCGGTTCCAAAAACGCTGAGCTATTGAACAAGCGTACCGCTCGGCAAGCGTCAATCGACCAATACTATCTGGAAAAGCGAAAAGCAGGCTGGGAGCCCACCTTGGAATCCGCATCCAGTGACGCGTCGGCCCTAGGGCAATTTCTGGTGGACCAGGGTTATCTGGAGCCGGAATCGGCAGTCCAAGTTGGCATGACGACCCCTGACCTCGACTTTGAGATGTCTCAGAACGGCCCCGAGTTGGTCACCCCGGTCAACATCGCCAGCATGGCTGTCGGTGGCGCCAATGCCCGGTGGGGCAGTCTCTATGACGCCTATTTTCTCAGTGATATCAACGCGGAGATTGACCGTGAATCGAGTCGTAACGAGCGCCTGCAGATGGTGGTCGACCGCACCAACGAGTACCTCGACAGCCACGTTGCCCAGTGGGAGAACGGCCTCAGTTTCAATGATCTCGTGTCCTATTCCGTTGGCCGACGCGCCGGTGGCGTATACATACTTACGGGCCATACCTCGGATGGGACCGAAGCCAGACTACACGACCCCGCCAAGTTCGTAGGGTTCAACCAAGACGGAGATAAACTGACCGAGTTTTTCCTGGAGGACAACGGCCTTAAGATTCAGTTTCAACTTTACGAGGGCGGCAGGGTCAACGCGGACAACGGGCAATTCAAGGACCTGCTGGTGGAATCGGCAGTCACCAACATCGTAGATTTTGAGGACGCCGTTGCCATCGTTGACGCCGAGGACATGGTTCTAGCCCTTCGGAATTACCTTGGTCTAATCAGGGGAGACATCCAAGCACACAGCTCCCGCGGCACTCTGAAGACAGTGAATCCAGACATCGGCTACACGGGCGTTGATGGGTCCTCCCGGACCGCGAAGGGCACCAGCTTGATGTCGGTGCGCAACGTATCGCTGCACATGTACACGGAAATGGTGAAGGTGGATGGCGACGAGGTCTCAGAGCGAATGCTCGGCGTGCTGCTCACTACATTCATCGCCACCGCCCACGATAAAGGGTCAGACGTCAGGGCCCCCAATAGCAGGAAGGGCTATGTCTACCAGGTGACGCCCAAGCTGCAGACAGCCGAGGAGGTTGGCGAGCAGGTGCGCATATTCGAGGCGGTGGAAGACCAATTGGGCCTGGCCAGGAATACCATGCTCATTGGCATCATGAACGAAGAGCTTGGCATGACCTTGCAACTGGCGGAAGCGCTCCGGGCGGCCCAAAGCCGGGTATTCTTCACCAACACCGGGTTCCTTGACCGAACCGGCTCCCAGATAAGGGTGCAGACCCATGCCGGGCCAGTTGACCTGAGGGACGATCTGACCAGGTCTGTTTTCAACACCAGCTATGAGCTGCACAACGTGGACGTGAGTCTCCGCGCCGGCGTCCACAACCAGGGGAAAATTGGCAAGGGGATGCAGGTCCGGAATCGGGCCATGGTCGAGATGCTGGAAAACAAGATCAACCACCCCAGGAGCGGCGGAAACACGGCTTGGGTACCGGCGCCCAATCCTAGCCATCTCCATTCCATGCACTACCACATGATTGATGTCGACCAGGTGCAGCGGACCATGGAAGACTCTCCCTCGCCGAATATATCCAGGCGAGACCTTTTGACTTTCCCAGTCTTGGATAGCAGGAAGGTGGCCGATTCCGAGGCCAAAGAGACCCTGTTATTGAGCTACGCCCACAGTATGGTCGCCTATGTTGAGCCATGGGTACACCGCGGAATCGGCTGCAGCGGCGTGCCGAACTTCAGCCAGATCGAAGAGATGAAAGACCGGGCCACTGAGAGGATCGACGGCGCGATCATCGCTAACTGGAAGCTGCACGGCGTGGTCAGCCAATCAGAGATCGAAGACGCGGTTACCAAGGCGACCGAAATATTAGACCAACAAAGCCTCGGCAATCCCGATTACGTGCCGATGACTGACACCCCCGAAAAGCGGTCCGGCCTATTGCAGGAGCCGGTGATTTCCGCCGTGTTGGAGATCATTGATGATGCTCTGGCATCCCCCAGTGCCTACGTGGAGCCGGCCCTCTTCAAGTATCGCAAGGCGGTCAAAGCCGCCGCCAAGTAGCAGACTGGGCCGTATCTGTTCAACCGCCACCATGTTTAAGGGAACTTAGGTGGAATACTCCTCTTCACGGATGCTGATCATCCATATGGGAAGCTTCGACCGGTCGCCTGAGATTAAACATGATGCAGGATAAGGAATTGGGCTAGCCGCACGACTGGGAATAAATGACTGAGAGCACCCCTGCAATCCGCTCAGCGCTATTGCAAGCGCCCTGCGGTCGTCCGCAGAACGAGTCCAGATATTATTAGGCCAAGAGCTACAGAGGCTAGACTAGGCTACGTTGGCGCTGGCTTGGTCGACGAACCGGGCCACTTGGGCGGCGATGGACGCGTTGCACGGCAACTTCAACTCCGGGTCTTTCTCCATCAGCATGGCGGCCTCGTTTCTGGCCAACTCCAAAAGCTCGCGGTCTGTGATGTGGGCCATCCTTAGACTGGGCAGACCGCTCTGACGGGTGCCGAAGAAGTCGCCGGGGCCGCGCAGTTCCAGATCTACCTCGGCTAGCTGGAACCCATTGTGTATCCGTGCCAACGCCGAAAGCCGCTCCTTGGCGGTCTCCGAGGCGCCGTCCGACAAAAGCATGCAGTAGCTCTTATGCTCTCCCCGGCCGACACGGCCCCGGAACTGGTGTAGCTGAGCTAGTCCGAACCGGTCCGCTCCATCGATCATCATCACCGTAGCGTTGGCCACGTCAATCCCCACCTCTACCACCGGAGTGGATACCAGAATGTCCAATCCGCCATCCCGAAATTGGCGCATCACTTTGTCTTTCTCCTTACCGGACATCCGGCCGTGGAGCAGGCCCAGCGACAGGTCTGGGAACACGCCTTGGGACAGCCGCTGATATTCTTCGGTGGCGGCCTTCGACTCGATGGTTTCTGACTCGTCCACCAGCGGGCAGACCACAAAGGCCTGTCTCCCTTCCTCCACCTGCTTTCGAATGAATCCGTAAGCGGTGTCCCGTTGTTCCGGCTCCAACAACTTGGTCGCCACCTCCTGGCGCCCGGAGGGCATCTCGTCGAGGATGGAAATGTCCAGGTCACCGAAGAGTGTCAGTGACAACGTCCGGGGTATCGGCGTGGCTGACATGATCAGCGTGTGCGGGACGTTTTGGCCTCGTTCCTGTAGGGCGGACCTCTGCATCACACCGAACCGGTGCTGTTCGTCGGCCACCGCTAAGGCCAGATTGGGAAGGGACACTCCTTCCTGGATCAGCGCTTGTGTTCCCACCAGGATATCGAGAGTTCCCTCTGCCGCCATCCTGGTCAGTTCGCGTTTAACGGGAGCCCGGGAGCTACCCGTCAATAGGCCGATGGACACCGGCCGGTCCATGTGTTCCAAATACACCGATAACAGATGCGGCTCTTGCACCGGGCAGGCCAGCCCCCTGAGCAGGTTGCCAATACTCTGGAAATGTTGCTCTGCCAGCACCTCAGTCGGCACCATCATGGCGCCTTGGTGCCCGGCGGCGGCAACTGAAAGCAGGGCAGTTAGAGCCACAACCGTCTTGCCGCTGCCTACCTCACCCTGCAGCAGGCGGCTCATGGGCGGGGTGCCCCGTCGCAGGTCTGATTCTATTTCCTGGATACACCGGCGCTGGGCCTTGGTCAAGGGAAACGGCAGGGTTTTATAGAATCCCTTTATCACGTTGGTCGGCGCGATGATCTCGATGCCCTTCACGTTGTCGTGTTGTATCCGGCGGCGGGCCAAGACCGCCAATTGTAGGGTAAAGAGTTCATCGAATGCCAGACGCCGCCGGGCCAGCTCCCAGGTTTCCATCGCTTTAGGGTAATGAGCCTGGTAAACGGCGTCCAATAGAGGCATCAGCTTGGTCCGGGCCAAAATATCGTCCGAGAGAGCGTCCTCCAGTCCACCAACCCAATTCTGGACGGCCTGCCAGGTTAGACGGCGCATGTTGCGCCGGGTCAGCCCTTCAGTAAGTGGGTAGACCGGCACCAGGCGCCCGGTATGGACGCCCGACCCGGTCGTATCCAACGTTTCGTGCTCTGGGTTCTCGAAGACAAGTTGACCCCGGAATACGGAGGCCTTGCCGCTGATGGCGATGCGGCTGCCCGGCTTGAGCGAGCGGGCCAGATACCGCTGCCCGAACCAGACGACCCGCAGATTGCCCGTCTCGTCACTGAGGACCGCTTCGGTGTCCCGTCGGCCTCCCCTTGGTCCCTTGGCCACCTCATGGGCTTCCCAGACGGTGGCGACCACCGTGCATTCTTCGCCGGGCGACAGCGCGGAGATCTTAACTGCGGTAGAAAAATCATCATGGCGGCGGGGGAAGAGGTAGAGCAGGTCGCGGATGGTCTCCACGTCTAACTTTTTCAGGCGCGCGGTCAACTTGGTGTCTACCCCTCGCAGGCGGTCTATCGGAGCGTCGACCGTGGCCTCGGCTGGCGGGGTGCTGTAAGCTGTCTTCTTCTCAGGAGCGGCCTTCTTGACGGCTAGTTTCTTTTCGCCGGTTGCCGGGGCCGGTTTTCGCGGTCGGTTGGAGTCGGGCGGCCTGCCTAGGGCCTCCCGC
>UINC01002003.1_pt1 | contig 12045 bp, 12 predicted proteins | sample 5385821 | NCBI WGS metagenome assembly UINC01 (sample SAMEA4666929, study PRJEB26691) | marine metagenome | isolation source: Pacific Ocean | place: Pacific Ocean | collected 2011-10-13 | reverse complement strand
ACCTGAAGGCCATTTTACAGCCTTACCTTGTCTGTTTTGCGATTTAAATGGGGTAATTTTAGTTTTGAGGGGCGAAAATTTAATTTTAAGCTTTACAAGAGCCATAACTTACATAAAATAGCAGGCTTAACCCATTTTTTTACTAGTAAGCGTAAGTTAGCACGGAGTGTGGCAATGCTTGATGATGAAGTCAAAGATATAGACAGTATTATTGATCAGGGTTTGAATGCGGAAAATAATGAACTCGATCTTAGGGAAAAAGAGTTGGATGATGAAGATCTGATTAAGGTTATGCAATCGGACAAGATCAAAGGTGTTACCGCTGTTTTTCTTGAGTTCAATGAGATTAGTGACAAGGGGCTTGAGGCACTTCTTGAATGTGAACATATGAAGTTTGTGACCGCCTTAAATCTTTTTAAAAACAAGGTGACGGACAAAGGAGCTGTTGCTCTGGCGAAATCTAAAACAATGCTCAACTTGTCGGAATTGATTTTGAGCGATAATGAGATTGGGGTAGAGGGTACGAAAGCCATTGCGAGTTCCAATTTATTGGGCAACCTCGTATCACTTTGGCTGGGTGATAAGTTAGGTGATGAAGGAGTTAAGGCGATAGCAGAATCAGAATCTTTAACACGATTAACGCAGCTTTCTTTATATAGGAATGGTATTGGTGATGAGGGGGCAATTGCAATTGCGAATTCAAAAAACCTGGCAAAACTGGAAGAGTTAAATCTTAATTGGAATTTTGTTGAAGAAGAAGGAATAAAAGCACTGGCCAACTCAGATACTTTGAAAAATCTAACGCAGTTAACAATGACATATAATCCTCTTGGTCTTCGAGGAGCTGAGATCATAGCCGAATCAGAGAGTTTTAAAAATGTGACATTGATGGATCTTTACGAAACTGGAATTGGTGATCTTGGGGCGAAAGCGTTGGCGAACTCGGCAAATTTGTCAAACCTTCAGACTCTGGTTCTAATTCATAATGATATTGGCGAAGGAGCACAAGCGTTATTTAAGGACAACAAAAACTTTCCCAAATTAGAGAATATCTATTTTAATAAACCCAAGCAGACGGAAGATTAATCTTGAAGGTTTGCAAAGGGGGTTTCCGGTTTGCTCCGGGAACCCCTTATTTTTTTGAACACTACAAATATTGAATTATGTTTACAGGTGAAAAGCCGGATTTATTGGATCTAATGCCTTTCCGAGAAGATAGCATTTATGTTGTTGGAAAAGATGGTGTTCCACAACACTGGGACGGGGAAGAGTGGCTTCCGGTAAGAACGGAAAATACCAATCCCTTGATGGGAATTTGGGGTCCTCATGAAAATTGTATCTATGCTGTTGGAATAGGTGGAGTGGTCCTTTTTTACAATGGGAAGGAGTGGCAGCAAGTCGACACGGGTAGTTATGATTCCCTGAACTCTGCCTTTGGTTTCGATGAAAGTAATATATTCCTCTATGGGGTAGGCGGACGGATGCTTTACTGGAATGGAGAGAAATGGGATTACCGAGAACCTAACACTATTCATGACCTCTTTGGAATGTGGGGAGAGGATATTGAACATATATATACGGTGGGAGGTGAAGGCATCTTCCGGTTTTATAATGGCAAAGAATTTCTGAGAAAAGATGAATTGACCGAAGAAACTATTTCCCTTTTTGGGGTGTGGGGAACGAAAACAGACAATGTCTATATTTGCGGCTCGCATGGAACCATTCTTCATTTCGATGGGAAAGGATGGAAGACCATGGAAACGGATACAGAGGAATACCTGCTAAGCATTTGGGGAACTTCCGATGAAAACATTTTTGTCGTCGGCGATAACTCTGCCATGCTGCATTACGATGGCAAAGCCTGGTCAAAAATTGATCCGATTAAAGAGGAATATTTTACAAAAGTAAAAGGGTTAGGCGAGGACAGTGTATATGTGGCGGGAGAAAACGGCACGGTTCTTCGATACGATGGAAAACAGTGGCACGATATGTCTTTGTAGGTAGTAAATCCTTTTGGAGTTTTTATGTCTGAATTGACCAGCAATCATCTACTTTCAATTTTTGGATTGGATGAGAATAATATTTTTATAGGTGGAGCCGATGGCACCATGTTGCATTATGATGGCACCGCATGGTCTTCCATGGAAACAGATGGACGCTGGACGTTTAAGGATATTTGGGGCAGTGCTCCCGATAATGTATTTGCAGTGGTTACCGATGGTAGGATTCTCCATTACGATGGGAAAACCTGGTCGCCCATGGAAACTGAAAAACTACCACCGATGACAGGAGTTTTCGGTCTAGCTCCGGATCAAGTCTATGCCTGCTCTCGGTTAGGTAAGATTCTTCGTTACGATGGCAGTTCATGGAAGTTCACCCAAACAGGAACTGATACGGATGTGACACGGCTCTGGGGATGCAAAGAAAGTGGAATGATTGCCGTTGGGTATGATGGGTTGGTATTGAAACAGGATGGAGATAAATGGCATCGCATGACCTTTAACTCGAACGCAGAGTTTTATGGTGTTTACGGATTTTCCCCCGACAATATCTATATGGTGGGTTCAGAGGGGGCCATTTTTCACTACAATGGAGCTGACTTCATCGAAATGCCTTCGCAGACGATGGAGTTCTTTCTAGATGTATGGGGGCCTTCGCCGGAAATGATTTTTGCCGTTGGCGATGAAGGAATGATTCTTTACCTGGATGGCGATCAATGGACGCGAATCGAATCCAACACCAAGGAATATTTTTCATCGATTTGGGGAAGTTCCGATGAAAATATTTATGCTGTTGGAGACAACGGCTTGATCCAACACTGGAACGGAGAAGACTGGAAACCGGTGGAGGGATGATGGCCGGTCACCCTATGTTCCTTCAGGGTAAAACTCTGCAAACTTCTTGACACCTGCTTAGGACCGATGTTAAGGTTCTAACTCATTGAAATTATTCCATTTTATCAATTAGGTATCCATCACCCGAATGGCTGAAAGGGCACAGGTTTCCTGTGCTTTTTTTATTAATGAGATTTTTTGTCATAGTCCATGATTGGTATTAAAAATGTTTAAACCTTCATTAGAAGAATTTAAAAAGCTGGCCAAGTCTGGGAATCTCATTCCTGTTTATAAAGAGATTCTTGCTGATCTGGATACCCCGGTCTCCGCTTATATGAAAATCGGAGATGGCGATTATTCTTTTCTTCTGGAAAGTGTTGAAGGTGGAGAAAAATGGGCGCGATATTGTTTCCTCGGTTGCGATCCTGCGGTGGTTGTCAGTAGTAAGGGTCGAAACATCACCATAGATGAAAATGGTAAACGGCAACAGAGTAAAATCGAATCAGGAACTCCTTTAAGTGCGATTAAAGAAATATTGGCTCGATACAATCCAGTCGATGTTCCGGGTTTGCCAAGATTTTCAGGGGGAGCGGTGGGGTTCATCAGTTATGACATGGTGCGTTTTTTCGAAGACCTGCCTGAAGATACCGCGGATGATCTCAATGTGCCGGATTCACAATTCATAATCACGGACACCATGTTGGTGTTTGATAATGTTTCGCAAACCATCAAAATGGTTTCAAATGCTTTTATTGAATCAGATGATCTGGATGAAGTTTACGAACAAACTATAAAGAAAATAGGGCTATTAGAAGAAAAATTAAAAACGCCTCTAAAAATTTCAACTCAAGCTAATGAAGAAGTGGTCCAACCAAAATTCGAGTCGAATTTTGAAAAAGAAAAATTTAAAGGAGCCGTTAATAAGGTTAAACAATATATTCTGGAAGGCGACGCAATCCAAGTTGTCCTTTCACAACGCCTGAGTTTTGATATTAAAAAGAAGGCTTTCGATATTTACCGGGCTTTGAGAACAGTAAATCCTTCCCCCTATATGTATTTCCTGAAGTTTGGCGATATTGAGGTGGTGGGCTCTTCCCCTGAAATTCTGGTGCGGTTGGAAGATGAAAAGGTGGAGGTAAGGCCCATCGCTGGAACTCGAAAGCGCGGTAAAAATGAAGAAGAAGACGTGGCTTTGGAAAAAGATCTTTTGCAGGACGAAAAAGAGCTCGCTGAACATATAATGTTGGTAGATTTGGGTCGCAATGATTTGGGCCGAGTTGCCAAAATCAGTTCGGTGGAAGTCAATGAAAGTTTTACTGTGGAGCGTTATTCCCACGTCATGCATATTGTCTCCAATGTTCGCGGAATATTAAAAGAGGGACTCGATTGCTTTGATGTGTTGGAGGCTACGTTTCCCGCAGGTACGGTTTCAGGCGCTCCAAAAATTCGTGCCATGGAAATCATTGAAGAGATGGAACCCAATCGGCGTGGACTATATGCCGGTGCGGTAGGCTATATTGGTTTTTCAGGTAATATGGATACAGCTATAGCCATCCGGACACTTGTTGTCAAAGAGCAAATAGCTTATTTGGGGGTTGGCGCAGGCATTGTGGCTGACTCAGTCCCGGAAAGTGAGTTTGAGGAGACCATGAATAAAGGCCGTGCATTGTTAAAGGCCGTCGAGTTGGCTGAGAAAGGGTGGGTCGTATGATTTTGATGATCGATAATTACGATTCGTTCACTTACAATCTTGTACAGTACATGGGTGAATTGGGTGCCGATATCCGTGTAGAACGTAATGACCGTATTTCAATTGATGAAATAGAATCTTTGGCGCCGAAAAAAATCGTTATATCCCCTGGACCCTGTACCCCTGCTAAGGCTGGAATATCCGTTGAAGTGATTAAATATTTTTCGGGTAAAGTTCCAATACTGGGAGTTTGCCTCGGACATCAATCGGTAGGCGCTGCATTTGGAGGAGAAATTATCAAAGCCGGAAAGCTGATGCATGGTAAAACATCAGAAGTTCGGCATGATGGTAAAACATTATTTAAGGATCTACCCAATCCCTTCACCGCTACCCGTTACCATTCATTGGTGTTAAATCGAAAAACTTTGCCGGACTGTTTTGAGATTACGGCTGAAAGTGATGATAATGAAATAATGGGAATTCGACACAAGGAGTTACCTGTTGAGGGAGTTCAATTTCATCCGGAATCAATATTGACTCCTAACGGAAAAGATCTTTTGAAAAATTTTATTGAGAGTAGTTGAGCATGTCTTTTCAGAAAACTCTTCATACTGTTGTGTCAGGGGAAAACCTAACTGAAGATGAAATGATGGCTGCCATGACTCAGATCATGGAAGGGAAGGTGGTTGACTCGCAATTAGCTGCTTTTTTAACTGCTTTGCAATTAAAGCATGAAACCGTTCCCGAAATTGTTGGTGCGGCCAGAGTGATGCGCGCAAAAGCAGAAAAAGTAAAAGTTAATGCTTCGCACATTGTCGATACCTGTGGAACGGGTGGCGATGGTGCCGACACCTTTAATATTTCAACGGCGGTTTCTTTTGTCGTTGCAGGAGCTGATATAACAGTGGCAAAACACGGCAATCGGGCTGTTTCCAGTAAGTCTGGTAGTGCGGATGTTTTGAAATGTCTCGGCGTAAATATTGATGCCTCTTTGTCTACGGTTGAACGCTGCATTGAAGAAGTGGGGATAGGTTTTCTTTTTGCACCTTTAATGCATAAGGCAATGAAGCATGCTGCAAAGGTGAGAAAAGAGCTTGGGTTCCGCACTATTTTTAATCTGTTGGGGCCTCTTACAAATCCTGCACATGCTCATGGCCAAGTGTTGGGCGTTTACGATTCCAGATGGGTGAACCCTCTTGCTGAGGTTCTAAGGGATCTGGGAAGCCGTCGTGCTCTTGTAGTACATGGTTTTGATGGATTGGATGAAATCACTTTGACGAGTGAAACGCAGGTCTCTGAATTAAAAAATGATACTGTAAGTGCTTTCACTATTGATCCAAAGGAGTTTGGCTATTCGCTTTGTTCTGCGCAGGATTTGAAAGGCGGCTCCCCGGAAGAGAATGCAGAAACCATACGCGGAATCCTCCAAGGAGCTTCTGGTCCAAAGACAGATATTATTGTTTTGAACGCTGCAGCAGCAATTTATGTGGGTGGCAAAGCAGAATCGATAGAGCGCGGTATATTGGTTGCGGCTAATTCGATTGGCTCAGGTGCGGCGAATAAGAAACTAGAGGAATTGTGTCGGGTTTCCAATTCATAAGATGTCAAATATTCTTGATCAAATTTTTGCCGACAAAAAGAAAGAGCTTCCAGGCACCCAGCGCCAATCTCCGTTGTCAGAAATCAAACAGCGGATTGGAGATCAACAACCGGCTAGAGATGTATTCAAAGCATTAGAGAAAGGCGACACCTCTCGAATTATAGCCGAGATAAAGCCAAAGACACCATTTAAAGGAGAATTACGAAAAGGGTTTGATGCAAAAACCATAGCTGAAGATTATGTGGAGCATGGAGCGGCGACTCTCTCTATTTTGACAGAGAGTAATTATTTTGGCAGCAGTATTAAAGTTTTTCAAGAGATTCGAAAAATTGCAGCCATCCCGCTGTTGAGAAAAGATTTTATTTTTGATGAATACCAGGTTTATGAATCGCGTGCTTATGGTGCGGATTTATTTTTGTTAATTGCCACCTGGCTCGATCAAAGTTTGATGAGCGATTTGCTGAGCCTGGGTGAAGAATTGGGAATGCCCGCTCTCATTGAAACCCATAATGAATGGGATATGGAAAAAGCTTTTGCAGCAAATGCAAAATTAATAGGAATAAACAATCGTGATCTGACAAATGGAAAAACAGATTTAGGAATCACCAGGCGTTTGGCACCGATGGCTTTACAGGAAAAGGGAAAGGTGCTTGTTTGTGAGAGCGGGATTCATGGCCGTGAAGAAATTGAAGAATTTGAGTCATTAGGTGTGCATGCCTTCTTGATTGGCGAAAGTTTGATGGTGTCGGAAGATATTCCTAATAAATTGAAGGAGCTTTTAGGTAATGAAGGATCGTGACACGCAAGTAAAAGTTAAAATCTGCGGCATGACCAACTTGAATGACGTTAAGGTCGCGGTTGATGGCGGTGTGGATGCCGTGGGCTTTATTTTCTATAAAAAAAGTCCGCGCTCAGTTACCATGCAGACAGTTAGGGAAATTGTTTTAGAGCTACCCCCTTTTGTCGACTCAGTGGGTGTTTTCGTAGATGAAACGGCAGAACAGATAAATAAAATTGCGGATCGTTGTAATCTTGACAGGGTTCAATTGCATGGTGATGAGTCTCCTGCGTTTTGCAAAAAGATTCGCCGTCGCGTGATAAAGGCGATTCGTGTTAAAGACATTCAGTCATTGAAAAAACTTTCTGATTATCCTGTCAGCAGCTTTCTTTTGGATACTTTTTCAGTAGATCAATATGGAGGGACAGGGAAAGTGTTTGATTGGAACTTGGCTTTTCCAGCTAAAAAATATGGTCCGATCATTCTTGCAGGTGGCTTGACACCTAATAATGTTCGACAGGCCATTCAAAGGATTCAGCCCTATGGGGTGGATGTCTGCTCGGGAGTGGAAAGCCAACCCGGAATTAAAGATCATAAAAAGATGCAGGCATTTTTAAAAAATGTTAAGGCGGGGAGGAAAATATGAAAGCCCATAAATTGCCGGATTCAAAGGGCCATTTTGGAAAGTTTGGCGGAAAATATGTCATTGAAACTCTGATGCCGGCTTTGCAGGAGTTGCAAACCCTCTATGAACAAGCTCAAAAGGATCCAAAGTTTAAGGAAGACCTTAATTATTATTTGAAACATTATGTCGGAAGGCCTACCGCATTGTATTTCGCAGAAAGGCTCACGAACCATTTGGGCGGAGCAAAAATTTATTTAAAAAGAGAAGATCTCACTCATACAGGTGCTCATAAAATTAATAATACGATTGGTAGCGCATTGCTGACTCAAAGAATGGGTAAAAAGCGGGTGATTGCCGAGACTGGTGCCGGTCAGCATGGGGTGGCTACTGCTACAGCGGCGTCTTTGTTTGGGCTTGAATGCGATGTATTCATGGGTGAAGAGGACATGAAGCGACAGGCTCTCAATGTTTTTAGAATGCGATTGCTTGGCGCAAATGTAATTCCAGTAACCAGTGGCACTCGGACTTTAAAAGATGCCACCAGTGAAGCAATCCGCAACTGGATCACAACGGTTGAAAGCACCCATTATATTATTGGTTCGGTAGTGGGCCCTCATCCCTACCCGATGATTGTTCGCGATTTTCAAAAAATAATTGGTGAAGAATCCACACAACAAATAATGGAGATGGAAGGCAGATTACCGGATACCTGTGTAGCCTGTGTGGGTGGAGGGAGTAACTCTATGGGATTGTTTTATCCATTTATTGAAAACGAAGAAGTCAGTCTTGTAGGCGTGGAGGCTGCGGGACACGGGGTCGAAACTGATAAGCATGGTGCTTCTCTGACCAAAGGTTCGGCAGGTGTTCTTCATGGAATGATGAGTTATCTGCTACACGATGATGACGGTCAAGTGACTGAAGCCCATTCGATTTCCGCTGGATTGGATTATCCAGGAGTAGGGTGCGAGCATAGTTATCTAAAGGATTCAGGACGCGCCACCTATGCCACTATCACTGATGAAGAAGCACTTGAAGGTTTTAAACTTTTATCCAACTTGGAAGGAATAATTCCGGCTCTGGAATCTGCACACGCAATTGCTCATGTTGCCAAACTGGCACCTGAAATGAAAAAGAATGAGATCATCCTGGTTTGCCTTTCGGGGCGTGGTGATAAAGATGTCAATCAAATCGCGGATAGGATGGGAGTTTCTCTGTGAGTCGAATCAAAAATCGCCTGGCTTCACTAAATGGTAATAAAGCCTTGGTGGCATTTTATACTGCCGGGGATCCAGATATGGATGCCTCGAAAGAAATATTCGCCGTTATCGAAAAAAATGGTGCAGATATTGTAGAAATAGGCGTGCCTTTCTCTGACCCATTAGCGGATGGACCTACGATCCAAGCTTCTTCGCATCGCTCATTAAATAACGGAACGACTCTTAAAAAAATTATTCGGATGGTCGCTGATATCCGAAAAACCTCTGAGTTGCCTGTAGTTCTGATGACCAGTTTTAATCCCATATTTGTATATGGACAAAAAGAATTTGTCGCTGATGCTGTGAAAGCAGGTGTGGATGGCGTGATTATTCCGGATCTTCCACATGAGGAGGCAGAAGAATTTCTGGCAATTGCAGATGGGCTGGACATGATTTTTCTTTTGGCGCCAACAAGCACACCCGATCGAATACAGCAAATAGGGAAAATCAGCAAGGGTTTCATCTATTATATTTCTCTAACGGGTACAACGGGTACTAAGGAATCTCTTTCTGTCGGACTGGAAGAAAAAGTTAGCGAAATAAAAAATTCTGTTTCATTACCGGTATTGGTGGGTTTTGGTATTTCCGGCCCCGAACAGGCGGCCGAGGCGGCCAAAGTTTCTGATGGCGTAATTCTTGGCAGCGCCATTGTTAAATTGATTGAGACAAACAGTAACCCTGTTGAGCGCGATCGCAAGCTTGGTGAATTTCTAACGAGTATTCAAAAAGCCATCAATTCCTGATCCTGGTATCATGGTTTCCCGGATATCTATAATCATTCCTGCGTATAATGAGGAAAAATCTATTGGGCTTGTCCTTAAGGCATTACCTCAGAGAATAATCCACGAAATAATTGTTGTTGATAACAACTCGACCGATGATACTGCTCGTGTGGCCCTAGAACATGGAGCTCGAGTAGTAAAAGAACCTAGACAAGGCTATGGATCAGCCTGCCTCAGGGGGATTAAAGAGTTGGACGCTCCAGATATCGTTGTTTTTTTGGATGGAGATTTTAGCGATTTTCCTGAAGAGATAGTTTCTCTCATAGCCCCGATTGAAAAAAATGATGAAGACTTTGTACTTGGAAGCCGAATGATTCTTCCCCAAAGCCAATTGGCCTTGTTACCGCAAGCGCGATATGGAAACCGACTTGCGGTTTTTTTAATTAAACTTTTTTTTAAACATCAATTCACAGACCTTGGCCCTTTTCGGGCAATTCGCTATAGTTCGTTAATGTCCATTGGAATGCAGGATATGGATTTTGGCTGGACGGTAGAAATGCAAATAAAGGCTGTAAGAAATGGATTGCGCATTCGGGAAGTTCCCGTTAATTACCGGAAGCGGGTGGGAATTTCTAAGATAACAGGCACTGTTTCGGGTACCTTTAGAGCAGGCACAAAAATTATTTACACAATCTTTAAGTATTTGTTACCCTGACTTTATGTTTAAAAAAACCGATGTTATTTTTGTGTTATTTTTTTGCTGTCCAAGTTTAGCTCAGGCAGGCGATCTTTCTAAGCTCGTGGAAAAAAGAATCAGTCAAGATGGTACGACCCTTGACCTTAAAGGTTTGAATATTGGCCAAAAAGGCTCAAAAAAATTGGCGGCAATGGAGTCTTTAGCCTCTCTCGTTACATTGCATCTACAAGGGAATAATATTAAAGCTAATGGAATGAAAGCCTTAGCCAAATCGCCATATTTAACTAACCTTAAACATATAGATCTATGGGGAAACCTGCTAGGAGATCTTGGGTTAAAGGCGATTGCAGATTCTCCCTACTTTAAAAATTTAGAATCTCTGAAACTATGGAAGAATGAAATCAGTGATGATAGTGTCGGGTTTTTGGCTGAATCAAAAAACTTTTCACATTTAAGAACCCTGATGCTGAATAACAACCTTGTTACAGATCTTGGAGCTACCATCCTCGCCAAATCTGAAAATTTTTCGCAATTGAAAACTTTGAACTTGTTCAGAAATGAAATTGGCGATGGAGGCGCATTGGCTTTTGCAAATTCTAGAAATTTCCCTAACCTCGAATCTTTATTTTTGGGTGCAAATAGTATTACAGATAGAGGAGCAGTGGCCTTGATTGAATCGAAAACCTTTCCAGCTCTGAAAATTCTTGATTTGGGGAAGAATTTGCTGGGAGAACCCTCTGCTCTGGCTGCCTTCAAAATCAATCGCAAGGATAAAGTTCGAGTTATTTATAGATAAGTTTTATTCAATTAAACCGGTGTTCGTATGACAGTGGCTAAAATTGCACAAAAGGCTAATTCCGCAGCGTTGATTCTTGCGCATCTTTCTACGGATAAAAAGAATCAGGCTCTTAATGAAATGGCTAATGCGCTTGAAGCGAATTCTGAATCAATTCTTTCAGCCAATAGGAAGGATTTGGTGTTTGCTGAAAAAGAGGGTGTAGCAAGGCCTCTCATTGCCCGTTTGACTTTAACCAAAGAAAAAGTACGCGGTATGGCTCAAGGAATTCGTAGCGTAGTGGCCTTGCCCGATCCTGTGGGTATCAAACAAAAATCTATGGAACTAGATGAAAATTTGACTCTGCATCGGGTGAGTTGTCCCATAGGGGTCATTGGCGCAATTTTTGAGTCTCGACCTGATGCGGTGCCACAAATTTCTTCTCTTTGTCTGAAATCTGGGAATTCGGTAATTTTGAAGGGAGGGCGTGAAGCGCAGAACTCAAATAAAGTGCTCGTAGCTTTGTTGACGGAAGCCATTAAAAAGACAACCGGTGTTCCTGAAGAAGCGGTGCAAATGATTGAAACTCGATCCGAAGTTCGGGATATGCTAAAAGAGGAAAAAAATATTAATCTAATCGTTCCACGAGGTAGCAACGATTTTGTAAAATATATTCAAGATAATACAAAAATACCGGTTTTAGGGCATTCCGAGGGAATTTGTCACAACTATATCGACAACGAAGCTGATTTGGATAAAGCGCTAAGGATTGCACTAGATTCAAAATTGCAGTATCCGGCTGCCTGTAATGCGATGGAAAATCTACTTGTCCATCAGGGTGTTGCATCCAAAATTATTCCGCAATTGGTAGAGAAATTCCTAGAAAAAGATGTTGTATTGCTGGGTTGTGAAAAATCCTGTGTTATTTCTACAGATCTATCGCCAGTATTAAAAAACGAGTGGGACAAGGAATATAACGACTTGAAACTTTCTATTAAAATTGTTGAAAATTTAGATGAGGCTATTACCTTTATTAACGAGCATGGCTCGGGCCACACAGATACAATA
>UINC01001993.1_pt1 | contig 12092 bp, 9 predicted proteins | sample 5385821 | NCBI WGS metagenome assembly UINC01 (sample SAMEA4666929, study PRJEB26691) | marine metagenome | isolation source: Pacific Ocean | place: Pacific Ocean | collected 2011-10-13 | reverse complement strand
ATCATGATAATATAATCAATGAGTGCAGAAAACGAAAGCAGTGATGCGGAAGATATTCTTTCTGAATTTAAAAAAACCCATGAAATAGAAAGTCCTGAAGAGGAACAACTTTCTGAGCCACAGGCAGAGGTAGAACCACAGGCAGAGGTAGAACCACAGGCAGAGGTAGAACCACAGGCAGAGGTAGAACCACAGGCAGAGGTAGAACCAGAACGTCCAGAACAAATACATGACCTGATCATAATGGGAACAAAACCAATTATGTCATATGTGTCTGCGATTCTGGGAAAACTTGCATCCTTACCAATTGTCACAATAGCAGGACGTGGGAGACGTATTACTCAGGCGATTGATGTTTCTCAAATGATTGTAAAACGAATGAAAGATGTTGGTTATGAGATTAGTGATGTTCGTATATCTTCTGATTTATTAAAATCCAAGGACGGCCGAGAGCGTCCTGTGTCAAAAATTGAAATTGACATAAAAAAACTTTAGAACTAGATTTTACACTATTGGGCTTTAGATTTTTTAATATAACCAAACATTGTTTACCGATACATACTTTCACTTAGATCTCGGCTTTCTGTTTCTGCTTGTTTTATACCCTCTTCAATTTGTTTTGCTTCTTTTTCCAATAAAGACAGATTATTTGATATTCCAGGTATCAATTTTGCTAGACTATCACATAGATTAGAAGTGGCTTTCAGGTCAGGCTTATTGCTCTCAGAACCAACAAGCAAAACAATTACATCTTGACCCCTAACCATTCCCTCGTTTAAGAGAACTCCTGGAATTCCTGGTATTGTTGCATGTTCAGCAACTTTAATTCCTGAAGTCACAAGTTTACCTCTTGCTGTTCCTGTAGATGCCACACCAATCACTTCCTTGGAAGTTGATCTTGTTGTAATGCTACTGATAATTGTTGAGCATTTTTTTTCTGCGGCCCAATCAAGCATCATTTTTCCTATAGCACGATGCAAAACGACATCAATAGTGACATATGAGGAAAAAATTGCCACCTTAAGATCATTGTTTACAAAAATTCTTGTAGGATAGTTTGGTGATCCATTTTTTACAATGCTTATTGGTGGAAAACTATCCGAGTCTATGATTGCTGCAGGTTCTAATTGAGACCCATTGATTATAAATTCAGCCGCTATTGCACTTGTTATTCCAGTTGATGGAAACCCGTTAATCAGAAACCCACCCTCAACATCAATAGGCGCAGTTTCTTTTATTCTAAGTTCTGGGTTCATGTTTTGTTTCTTCTGTTATGATAATTATAATTTGCCTATTCAAGCATTATCAATAATCCTAAATACAAAAATGGTAATACTGTTGTTAATTCAGCATGAATTGTTGTCTGTTTTGCATCTTGTGTTACTTTACCCCATGAGATTGCCTCACGTACCAAGGCTCCACTCAAACTTCCATCAAATTCTTGCGCTGTTGTAATGTATACAGCAAAATCTAAACCACTTCTATATTGGTTCCACCATAGCGTATGATGTTTTGAGATTCCACCGCCAAGCATAAGCGCTCCTGATTTTTTTGCTTTAAAGATCAAGCCCGCAAGCGTATCAGAATCTTTAATGATGTTTAATTTGAAATCAGTATGTTTTTGTGAAAACATCCAGATTTGACTACCTACAGCGCCATCAACAATTCCAGGAACTATAACTTTTACATCGTTCTTGTAAGCCCAGTAAAGAAACGAGTCTTCACCCAAATGAGATCCAATCATTCTACAAATATCTTCAGTAGACATTTCTCGTGTTCCTTTGGCATACTCTTCTTCTAAAAATGACTGCATTTTTTCTTCAATTATAGGTCCATAGCTTTCCATTGGAACTAAAACATTGCCTAGTCTGTGAATATTTTGTTTTGTTAGTTCTGCATCATCCATTGTAAATGAACCTTGATTATAATTTGAAAAGTGTCTAGCAATATCATGGTCTAATGCACCACAAGTTGTTATAACAACATCAAACCATTTTTTTTTAATCATATCTTTGATTACACCTCTCAAACCCGTTGATGTGATCGCAGCTACAAATGATAAAAATTTCAAACAATTTTCATCTTTGATCATATCGGTGAGTGCATAGAGACCATCAGCTAAGTTACGTGATTCAAACCCACCAGATTTTGACATTTGCTCAAAAATTTTGTTTATCTGCATATCTTTGGTAATGGAAAAATCCTCTACAGGTTTTCCTGACTTGATCATTATTGTAAAATTATGATTCGACTATAAAATTCTGACTTAAAAAAAAAATCTCCAGTAGTCAGGTAAACCTTAAAAGACTATCACGGGTTGTATCCACAAATGGCTAAAAAAATTAAAGTTGCTCTTGTTGGAATTGGTAACTGTTTTTCTGGGCTAATTCAAGGTATAGAATACTATAGAAAGGATCCCTCTCAGCAAGTAATTGGAATAATTCACGAAAAACTTCAAGATTACGGAATTCATGATATTGAGTTTGTTGCAGGGTTTGATGTGGGTGAAAATAAAATAGGTAAATCAATCAATGAAGCAATTTATGAATACCCAAACATGGTTAATTGGATTCCAAAGGATGAAATGCCAAAAACAGAGTTCAAAGTCTACGAAAGTCCAGCCTTAGATGGTGTAGGCATTTGGGTAGAAAATAGGGTTAAACCAATCGAAAGTGGCAAAGGTGCGACAGAATTGGAAAAAGAGGTCAAAGATGTCTTAAAAGAAACAGGAGCTGAAATTGTTGTTTCATATTTACCAGTAGGCTCTGAAAAGGCAACACAGTTTTGGGCACAGATTTGTCTTGATACAAATACTGCTTTTGTTAACTGTATGCCTGCGTTTATTGCATCTGATAAAGAATGGGCACAAAAGTTTGTAGAGAAAAATGTACCTGTAATTGGTGATGATATAAAGGGGCAAGTGGGTGCTACAATTGTTCATAGAACTTTAGCTAGGTTATGCAATGATAGAGGTACAAAAATTGAAAAGACATATCAAATCAATGTTGGTGGAAATACAGATTTTCTTAATATGAAAGAACAGGAACGCCTTGTGAGCAAAAGAATATCAAAAACTGAAAGTGTACAAAGCCAATTGGATGAGCGTCTTGATGATGATCAAATTTATGTTGGTCCTTCTGATTTTATTCCATTTTTGCATAACACAAAGCTGATGTTCATGAGAATAGAGGGCAGGCAGTGGGCAAATATCCCATATAATATGGAAGTGAGACTAGAAGTCGACGATAAAGCAAACTCTGCGGGAATAGTTATTGATGCAATAAGACTTGCAAAAATTGCCCTAGATAGAGGAATTGGCGGTCCAATCATACCTGCAAGTGCATACTTGATGAAACATCCTATAGAACAGATGACTGACCCTCAGGCTAAGACTGCATGTGAAAAGTTTGTTGCTGGCGAAGACTAAATTTTTCTATTAGTAAAATATTCACAATTATTGTTATCATAGTCAACTAAACTTGTTAGTAGTTAATTATTCAGGGCTCAGCGATCAGTTACATATTGGTTCATATTAAAAAAGTAGACATTTTTGGATTCAAATCATTTGGATTTAAAACCACCACAGTAAACTTTGAACCAGGTCTGATATCTATTTCAGGTCCAAATGGCTCAGGGAAGAGTAACATTCTGGACGCAATACAATTTGCAATGGGGGAGAATAAATGGAAGGTTTTGCGTGGACAGGGCAGTCTTAGGTCTCTTATACACGATATTGAAGGGAAAAGGCATGGGCCTAAGCTGACTCGTGTTCGGGTTCAGCTTGATAACTCTGACAGAAAGATTCCTGTTGATTCTGATACTGTTACTATCACACGTGAAATGGGCGAGAAAGGTGATAGTGATTATTTTCTAGATAGTAAAAAAATCAACCGAAGTCGTATCCTAGATCTACTTGATATGGCAAATGCTGGGCTTGGTCAATTGAACGCTGTCCAGCAGGGAACAGTAACAAAGATTTCTGAATTTTCAAGTGAGGAAAAACGAGAGGCAATAGAAGATTTAGTTGGGCTTTCATATTTTGATGAAAAAAAGACAGAATCACTAAAACAGATGACTGAAGCCGATCAGCGATTAGAAGTAGCAATGGCAAAAATGGGTGAGGTAAAAAAACAGATAGATGAATTAGAAATTGAACGAAATCTCAAACTACGCCACGATCTAATAGGGCAAGAATTAGATCGCTTTAGAGCTGTGGCTGCAGCATCCAAACTTAAAACAATTAAGAATGAAAAAATTGGGAAAGAAAAAACACTAGAATCCAATTTATCCAAAACAAAAGAACTGAAAGAAGAACAAACTGTTCTCAAAAAAGAGATAGATGAATTAGAAAAACAAAAATCAGAATTCTTAACGGACTTCAATGCATATAACAACGCCAAATCTAGCATTGACACTAAACTAAGTGAAGAGCAAGCGAGGTTTAATGATTATGACGGCAAAATAAAAACTTCAGAAAGAAGAATTGATCAAATTAACAAAAGACTTCCTGAGATAGCAAACGAATTTGAACAAATGAAAAAAAATCAAGGAGTAGTAGATAAAGAACTTGAAGAAGCCAAAGAAAATGTTTCTAAATTAAAAAGACAAAAAAATACAAGTGACAAGAAGATTCAAAATCTTGATTCTAAACTAACAACGGTTTTACAACAACAATCAGAGTTAGCAGCAAAAAAAACTGAGATAGACGGAAAAATTTCTGAACTTAAAAACAAGCAACATGATGAAACGATTTCAAGATCACAGAACAAGTCTAAACAAAAAGACATACAAAATAAAATTAATGCAAACATTGAAAAAAATAAATCTCGAACTGATACTTTAACAAAGCTAAAAGAATACAGCCAGAAACTAGATAGAATTGTAACTAATCGCAAGTCAACATCCATGGAAATAAAATCAAGAATACAACAACTTTCCAAACAAAGAAGCAAGATAGAAGATGATATTGTTGAATTAGAATTAATTTTGGAAAAGTCATCTAAAGCTGCCAGTCATTATAACGAAAAGATCAAACTTGTCAAAGGAATAATGCATGAAGATTACACAATCTCTCAACTAAAGGGAGATGCAAAAAAACTTGGAATTGAGGGTCTTGTGTACGAAATACTATCTTGGGATAAGCAATATGAGCATGCAATTTTAGCTGTCAGCTCTGAGTGGCTTAAGGCTATGGTTGTTCCTGATTTTGAAACACTAGTAAGCCTGGCACAAGTAGCAAGAGAAAAAAACCTTCCAAAACTAAAGATTATTCCACTTAATGCAATACCTGAATTCAATCTGAAGATGCCTAAAACTTCTGGCGTGCTAGGTGTTCTATCTGATTATATTAATTGCGATAGAAGATACCTCCCAATTGCCAGATTTTTGTTTGGTAATGTAATTTTAACAAAAACACGTGATGATGCATACAAAATATCCAAGACCGGTTACAGGGCTGTTTCAATAGATGGAGAATTTTTTAAATCCAAATCAAGCGCTGTTATTGTTGATATCAATTCAAAAATCTCCAAGCTAGCAAAAATAATCTCCCAAAGCTCATCAGTTGAAGGCTTGATTCAATCAATAAGTTTGCTGCGTACCCTTATACAGAAAAAGAAATCTTCTATTAGGAAAATTGATCAAAGATTGAAATCCCATCTGGAAAGGCTTCAAATTTCTGAAACGGAATTAGGAAATGTGGTTAATGATAAAGATAATTTAAAATTTCAAATTGATTCAGCATCCAAGATACACAATGAATCTTTGAATAGGAATTCACAATTGAAAATACAGAAAGAAAGCTTGGATACAAGAATCATCCAATTATCCTCAAGTCTTGAATCCATTAAGCAGAGGATCATTCTAGTAGAAGAAAATTATTCAAACGTTGAACAAAAGAGAGTTGCAAGTGAGATTGCCTTGCTAAACAATAACAAAGCCTCATTAAATTCTGAAAATACTAGAATACATAGGGAACTTGGTGATTCCCAAGCAAAGATATCTTTAGTAGAAAACAGAAAGAAGCAACAAACTCGTGCACTTCTGGAAGAGCAGTCTTCTCTTGATCAAGAAAAAATAGAATGCGAGAACACAATCAGTGAATTTGAAGATAAGAGAAACAACTCTGAACAAAACCTCGTAAAATTAAGGGATGAAGAGCAGGACTTGATCAAATCTTCAGGGACATCCGTATCTCAACTTAATGAATTTGATGGTAAACTAGGCGAAAGAAATGGAAAAGTTGGTAATATTACGAAACAAACCGGTCATCTCGAAAGGGAATATGACATGCTTACACGAGATCTTAATGGCATCAAGGGAGAAGAGTCATCACTAAAGAAGATCTTAGTCTCATTTGGATTTGATGAATTGATTGAAACTTTTGACGTTGAACCATTCATTCAGGCACTGGAACAAGAAAAAAACTCTCTAAGTACATCATTGAATGCCATAGCACCACAAAGATATGTAGAAATATCAACTGGTTACCGCTCTATGTCATCCAGAAAAAATGAACTTGAGGAGGAGCGTAACGCAATTTGGTCATTTATTGAAGGTATTGAGAAAGAGAAAAAACAGTTATTCTTAGAGGCTTTTGACACGGTTGATAATGAAATCAAGACTATATTTTCCAAGATGACTGGTGGCAATGCATGGCTTGAGATGGAAAATGAAGATGACATATTTGATTCAGGTATTTCTTATTTCATACAATTCCAAAACAAACCCAAGAGAGAGTCTAACTCCATTAGTGGTGGAGAAAAAACTCTTGCTGCAGTAGTCTTTGTGTTAGCGCTACAAAAGCTTAAACCTTCACCATTTTACTTATTTGACGAAATTGATGCACACTTGGATGCACCAAACTCTGAAAAACTTTCAAAAATTGTAGAAGAAAGATCACATGGCAGTCAATTTATCATGGTTTCTCTTAAAGACTCTGTTGTAGAAAAAGCAAAACTCATCTATGGAGTATTTCCCAAGAATGGTGTTTCAAATGTTGTGACATACAAAGACAAAAGGCTTCCTTCAATAACTAACTAATCTATATCCACAAAACAAGCAAGGGACCTATCACCACTCATTTCAAGCGGTGGAATATCTTTGCATTTTTCAATTGCATATGGACACCTAGCACGGAATCTACAACCTGAATAGACATCAATATCAATCGGTTCATTAATCCTAATTTTTTTTTCTTTATTCAAGTTATCAGGATTTGGTTCTGATATTGCATCAATCAGTGCTTGAGTATATGGATGTCTAGGCCGTTCCAAAACCTGATCTATTTGTCCCGCTTCCATAATTTTACCTAGATACAAAATAATGATTTTTTGTCCAAAATGTCTTGCTGTAGCTAAATCATGTGTTATGTAGATAAATGAAATATTATTTTTTTTCTGCATTTCTTTCATCAGCTCAAGTATTTCTGCTCGTATTGATACATCTAACATAGAGACTGGTTCGTCAGCAATTATTACTTTAGGTCTTAATACAAGCGCTCTTGCTAATACAACACGCTGTCTTTGCCCTCCAGATAACATATGTGGATACTTATTTGCAATATCTTCAGCTGGTTCAAGTTTTACTTCACGAAGTGCATCAAGAATAATTTTTTTTCGTTCTAAATTATCACCAATGTTGTGAATCTCTAACGGTTCAGAGATAATGTCTGCTACTTTCATTCTAGGATTAATCGACTCATATGGATCCTGGTACACCATTTGGCACTGCATACGAATTTTCTTCAAAATATTTGGTTCATCATTAGATTTTTTACCTTCAAAAAATATTTCTCCAGAATCAGAATCTATAGCTCCAAGAATGAGTTTAGCTATTGTTGATTTGCCAGAACCAGACTCCCCAGCAATTACAAGAACCTCACCATTGTAAAGAGAAAATGAAACATCTTCTACAGCTTTTACTACAGAAATGTTTGAACTGAGCATATTTTTTTTAACAAACTGTTTTGATAATCTTTCCACTCTCAGAATCTCTTCCAACAAATCGTCTTTACACATCTACTATATCAAGAATAATAAAAATTGCTTTACTGTACCAGAAGGGCTTTATTTGGTTTAATTTTTGGTCAAATTTATGAGCCTTGAAACAGTACAAAAGGAATTAGGATATACAAAACACGATATTAGTGAATGTCTTAGTTACTTTGTACCAAGCAGAATAAAAACTCAAAAAACATTTGCACAAGAATTATCCTATAGTTTTAGCCAAAAACAAAAAACAATTAACCCAAAATTTTTCTATGATGAAAAGGGCTCATGTCTTTTTGAAAAAATATGCACTTTGCCTGAATATTATATATCAAGAACTGAGGTTGCTTTGCTAAGACAACTAGAGGAAAAATTACCAAATTATCTTAATGGAGATTTTAGATTAGTAGAATTGGGAAGCGGCTCATCAACAAAAACCAGAATACTCATTGATATTCTTGAAAAATCACAAAAACATATAGAATATTTTCCAATTGACATATCTAATTTTATCAGGGAGAGTTGTAAAGAATTACAAAATGATTACAAAAATCTGTGCATAACTGGAATAATTGATGACTATGAGCCTGCATTAGAGTTAGTTAAAAATTATGATGATAAGAATAATCTAATCGTATTTCTGGGATCTAGTTTTGGAAATTATGATCCCAATACTGGTTTAGGGCTTCTACAAAAAATAAATTCCTTGATGAAGAGTGGTGACCTATTTTTGCTCGGTCTGGATCTTACAAAAGATGAGACAGTATTAGAGAAAGCATATAATGATTCACAAGGCATCACAGCGCAGTTTAATCTCAATGTTTTATCAAGAATTAATTCAGAATTGGATGCTAATTTTGACATAAACAAGTTTGTACACCATGCGGTATATAATAAAAACCAGAATAGAATTGAGATGTACTTGCGCTCTTTGGAAAAACAGATAGTGGATATACCCAAGGCTGATCTAGTATTAGAAGTTAAGAAGGATGAGCTTATCCATACTGAAAACTCGTTTAAATTCACAATTTCACAAATCAAAGAAATGTCAGCAATGTCTAATTTTCAAATCCAAGATATGTGGTGTGATGAGAAGAGATATTTTGGTCTGGTTTTACTTTCAAAAAATAACTAAATATCTTCAGCGCATCGGAATCCTGAAAAAAGCCATCTCTCATCTAGTCTGAAAAAGTTTCTATAACTACCACGAATAGAATTTGAAGGCGTGCCAAAGGAACCTCCTCTCAGTACTTTTTGATTCGTAAACCATTTGTCGTTATATTCAGAAAATCCTGATTTAAATCCAGGATAGCCAGTAAATTCTGAGGATGTCCATTCCCATACATCTCCAATCATCTGCTGGCATCCACAATGGCTTTTACCGTCAGGATAAGCACCGATTTCAGTACAGTTCCAAAGATATGATTCTAATAGATTTGCCTTGTTGGTATCTGGCGATTTATTACCCCATGGGAAAATTGTCTTTGTTTTAGTTTTTTCGTCCCAACAAGCAGCTTTTTCCCACTCGGCTTCTGTTGGTAACCTCTTGCCAGCCCATTTGGAATATGCGTCAGCTTCGTAAAAGCTGACATGACAAACTGGTTCATTTGGGTTAATCTCTCGTTTTCCCAAAAAGTCATTTGTCATCCAAACACCATCTACTTTTTTCCAATACATAGGTGCATTCCACTTATCATTTTGAACCTTGTCCCAACCATCTGATAACCAGTACGTGAAATCATTGTAGCCTCCATCTTCGATAAATTCAAGATATTGACCGTTCGTTATTGGAAAAACATCAATTTTGTAGTCGTTAAGGTATACTTTGTGCTCTGGTAACTCAATATCATAACAGTATTGATTTCCAGAGTAACCCATAGTGTACAGTCCTCCATCAATTTTAACAGATTTCAGTTCTTGTTGGGATGGTACTGGAAAAGGATTTGTCGTTATTGGCCTATACCTGCTTGCCAAGAGGTGTTGTAAATCATAAACTAAAAGCTCTTGGTGTTGGCATTCATGGTGTATAGCCATAAAATAAAGCTGACGAGTTTTATCATCCAGCAATTCACTTTGCAGAATATCTGCAACTTTGTGACTTATGATATGGAAGTATTCAAGAACTTGGTCAATAGTGGGTCTTGTTGCCATACCTCTCTTGTCCTTATCATATGGTTCTCCAAATTGGTGATAATACGAATTGAGATATTCGTTAAATTCCTGCGAATAAATTTTATAGTTTTTTATGGTCTTACTCATAACAATTTCAAAAAGCCAGCTAACATGTCCTAAATGCCATTTAGGTGGGCTCATAAAAGGAGCAGTTTGAACAACAAAATCATCTTTTTCTAGTGTTTCCACCAGCTTTAATGTTCTATCTCTAGTTTCTTTGAATTGTTCCAGAAGATTTGATTTTTGTTTAGATACTGTTGCCATTTAGACCACTTTTCACATATGTCATATTATATTTTTGTTCAAGATTGGTAACAACTACATTTCTTTGCCTTATGTGTTATGCATCCAACAAGTCGGTGGTCCTTACAACCACAAATGATACATTTCTTATTGGCACTTGTCATTTTTTATGGCTTGCAATGAGACACAATGGTATAGAATTCGCTCATGAGGCTCTCTAATTCCTGATTAGTTTCCGCCTTGCTAATTTTTTCCTTAAAATCAAATGCCCATTTTTGAGTAAATGAATTTAGTGTGATATCTCCAATAGTTTGTTTCTCTAGACATTGATCAATTTGGTCAATAAATTGGGATTTGTCTATCATACCGATACTGATAGCATCAGTTAGTTCATCCATTGGTTCCGAACTGAAAACATAAGCTGATGCAGTAAACCCTATTACCGCTATTGCAATTATAGTAACTTTAAATCTCATATCAACCCCAGTGGTTTTTTTGTATGGTTTCTTTTTCTCTGGATTGTTATTTGTTCTAACTAGTTTCTCATTAGGCTCTGATTTTTTTTCCTTTTCTAGGAAGAATTCTGGTATCTTATCAGAACCATCAGTTTCCTCATTCATATTATTTTCAATATAGAAAAATATCCAGATAAAACTCTTTCATTAAAAACTCTATTTTTTATATAGCCTCAGTAGCCTCTCGCAAAAAGTGCATTTGTAACACTTTTCTCTTTACAGTAAACGCACACTTCTGATTTTTGTTGATTATCTGAAGGAATTACACGTAAATCTGCAGCAGTTTCTTCCTTGATCTTATCCTCACAGTCTTGCTTTCCACACCATCCACAATCAAGCATTTTTCCATTATCCAATTCTTTCTTGAATTGTTCGTATTCAGTTACTTTAACAACTCTATCATCAAGAATTTTTTTTGCATCTTCAAACATTTGTTTTTGTATTTTTTCCAGTTCTAATGTAACATACTCAGATATCTTCTCAATGGGAAGATTGGTTTTTGTTTGATTATGTCTCCCAACCAGAACTACTTGGTTTTTGGCAACATCTTTTGGTCCTATTTCAATTCGTATTGGTATTCCTTTAAGCTCCCAATCGTGAAATTTGAAGCCAGGCGTAAGTTGGTCTCTATCATCCAAGTGAGTACGTATGTTAGCACTTGATAAAGTATCTTTTACTTGGTTTGCTTCCTTAACCATCTTCTCTCTGTCTTCTTTTGAATAATAAATTGGGATAATTACAACCTGTATAGGTGCTAATTTTGGTGGTAAGACAAGTCCTTTGTCATCACCATGTATCATAATCATGCCACCTATCAATCTCCATGAGACCCCCCATGATGTCTGCCATGCAAAAGTTTCAGCATTATTTTCATCAAGATATTTTATGTCAAATGGTTTGGAAAAATTCTCTCCTAGAAAGTGGGATGTGCCCATTTGAAGTGCTTTGCCATCTGGCATTAGTGATTCAAGTGTAGTTGTGTAAACTGCACCAACAAACTTGTCCTTCTCACTTTTTCGTCCTATTATTACAGGAACAGCAAGTTCTTCCTCTATTATTTTTTTATATATATCTATGATATCGTTGACTTGTTTTTCAGCTTCATCTTTAGTGGAATGTACTGTATGACCTTCCTGCCACAAAAATTCTGACGTCCTAAGAAATGGTTTAGTTC
>UINC01001990.1_pt1 | contig 12098 bp, 10 predicted proteins | sample 5385821 | NCBI WGS metagenome assembly UINC01 (sample SAMEA4666929, study PRJEB26691) | marine metagenome | isolation source: Pacific Ocean | place: Pacific Ocean | collected 2011-10-13 | reverse complement strand
TCTTCCTCTTTCTGCATTGGCTTTTTTCTTATCTGTTAAACGGATGTAGTGATCCAAAATTATTGAAAGAGTCGGAGGCGGTGGTACTTAAACAACTTGGATGGTTATAAGAAGATAAGATTTACAAAATTTGTTCTTTTTTCAGACTGGTGTATACCCTATTTACAAAATTACCCAACCAGTCAGGATATTTTTCGTCATAATCTTTCGTTGGTCTTGCTTCTATAACCTCTTCAAGAGTCTTACCATCTTCGATCATCTTGGATATCCTTCCACGCACTGTTTTCAGCATTTCTATAGTGGTTTGCACGTCTTCTATCGTTGAAATCTGGCCATGGCCGGGAATTACGATTGCACCAGGTTCCAATTGGTTAATCGTATTTTCAAGAAATGTTATCATTCCATCAATGCTTCCACCGCTACTAACATCAATAAATGGATAACCTTCCGTGACAAAAATATCTCCAAAATGAACAGCATTCTGCTTACGAAATATGACTGCAGAGTCTCCAGATGTATGAGCCGATCCGTAATGTAGTAGATCAATTATTTCGTCGTTAAAATACAGCGTCATACCTTTTTCATGAGTAATTACTGGCAAGGCATTAGCGGGATAAGGTTGTTGCAGATACTTTGTGCTGACAAGGTCAATAATTCCTCCTGCCCGCATGCCGGATCTTGCATTAGAGTGAGCTACTATCTGTGTAACGCTGGGATCAATAGCGTTATTGCCCTCCGCATGGTCGAAGTGCCAATGTGTGTTGATGACATAGGTAATTTCTCCTCCGCCTAAATTTCTTATCTCTTGTTTTATTTTTGGCATCATAGCCGGAAACTGGTCATCTACTATCAACACACCATCATTTCCTATTGAAACAGCGATATTTCCTCCTACCCCAAAAAGAACATAAAGATTATCATTAAGCTTTTGCGAACTTATCTGAGCGGCATCAAGATCCCACCCTTGCAACTTAGAAAATTCTTCAAGATTTATAGCGTCTCCGTGGTGCGCAGCAAAACAATTTAAAGAGAAAAATAAACTTATACAAACCGTAGCAATTTTTTTCATAAAACTTCTTCTTTCATGACATTAATAAGTAAATATTATTGTGGATCATGTACTATAAAAGTACAAGCAGATATCATCTGACTTGAGGTTGGGTTACAATAAAATTATAAAGTAAAAAAATGAAGTTGCACTAATACAAGGAGGGCAAGATGGAAGAGCTAGCTGATCGGATAGAAGTACAAGACGTAATGCTACGTTATGCAGCGACCGTAGATGAAAAAGATTATGAAGGCTATAAGGCGCTATTCACGGAGAATGTGAAGGTAGTTGGCTTCGGTTCGGAGGAAATAAATGGTATTGATGATTATTTTTCATGGTGGAAAGATGCGCTTGATAAATATGATGCTACTCAACATATGTTAAGCCCTACCTACGCGGTTATCAATGGCGATAGTGCTAAAACAAGAACCGATGTCCAAGCGTTGCATTATCCTAATGGAGAAAAAGAGCTTACCCTTACTCTATGGGCAACTTACCATACAGATATGCTCCGAGTGGACGGGGTTTGGAAAATCTCACGTCATGAGCTTGTTCGTCGTGGAATTAAGCAACAACCTTAACTGCATATAAAAGGATGAAAATGAATATTGAAGGTTATATAGATCCAAAGTTTGAATCCATCAGACAAGTGTATAAAGACAATTTTGACAATGGCTTAGATATTGGTTCTTCTCTAGCAATTACATGTGAAGGCAATACGGTTGTTGATATTTGGGGTGGTCATAGAGATAAAGCTCAAACACTTCCCTGGGAAGAACATACAATTGTTAATGTTTTTTCAAGTACCAAAAATATGACTTCGTTATGCGCCTTTTTATTGGCTGACAAAGGTGAGTTAGATTTCTTTGCGCCTGTTTCAAGGTATTGGCCTGAGTTTGCAGCTAATAACAAGTCTGAAATTCTTATTAGCCATGTCATGAGTCATTCTGCAGGACTTTCTGGATGGCAAGAACCCATCACAGCACAAGATTTAAATGATTGGGAAAAATGCTGTGAGTTATTATCAAAACAAGAACCTTGGTGGAAACCCGGTGAAGCTATAGCCTATCATGCACTGACTGTCGGTTATCTTATGGGCGAGGTTGTTAGGAGAATTTCCGGACAGAGTTTGGGAACCTTTTTTAAAGAAAATATTGCAGATCCTCTGCAAGCTGACTTTCATATCGGACTTGATGAATCTCATTTTAATAGAGTTGCAGAAATTCATATGCCAGATAATCCAAATCCAACAGATATGCTGGAATTAAAACCCGGTTCTATTGCAGAAAAAACATTTGTTAATGGAATGATACAACCTTCAGATGCTTTAACTGAAGAATGGAGAAAAGCTGAAATTCCAGCTGGCAACGGTCATGGAAATGCAAGATCCATGGCTAAATGTATGGCTCTTATGGCAAATGGAGGAATATCTCACGGTAAAAATTTATTATCTGATGAGATTGTAAAAATGGCTTTAAATGAACAAATAAGAGGAGAAGATCTTGCACTGGGTCCATCTGTGGTATGGGGTTTGGGCTTCTCACTTCAGGATGATAATTCAGACATATGGCACGGATACTTTGGAAATAGAAATGTTGTTTTTTGGTCTGGATGGGGAGGGTCGCTGTCTATAGCTGATATGGATTCTCGCACCTCATTTTGTTATACTCCATATAAAATGGAAGAAGACATATTGGGTGGACCAAGATCAAACAGCCTTGTTAGAGGTTATGTAGATCTCATTAACACAATCAAATAGGGCTTTAACAAGTAAAATTAGTTGGACTGTGTAGGGTAAGAGACGTTTTAAACCTTTGAGTGCACCTGGTTCATTTCGAAAGCGCCTACCAGGTCATAGGCTTGCTGGGGCTCATTATCGTTACCCGCCTGCCAACCATGGAAGCCAAATTCTATGGCGCCATTTTCACGCAATCTGGGCATACCCGTGTCCTCGTTAATTGCCCAGAATGGGCCATGGTCTTGACCTCTTTGCATGGTGATATAGGTTCTCTTTTTCCGGTCAGCGGGGTCGCAATCATACATACCTCCTTTTCCCGTGCCGTTGTTAAAGACCCAGTGAGTTTCAGTGAATGCCGGGGCATTCTTTGTAGGAGCCAATGAATGGTCGTGGGGTGACATGTCGACACCTTTGCCCGCCGACCAAAAATGCACATAGATTATTTCATCACCCTGGGCATCGAGAAGATGAAACCCAGGCAATAAATGGGCATCAAGACCCTTGAAATAAGGAATGCTCTTGCCGATATAACTCTGGTCAAATTGGACCCACTCAAACTCTTCGCTGAATGGCCCTTTGAAAGCAACTTCATTCATGGAGTGGATGTTGTCTGCAACCGTACTTGTTTCTATGATGACAGTTACGAGCGCACCGGCAACACCTGCATCCACAAAATCTGTTGTCACCACAGTATCTCTGACCTGTTTGAAGGGCGCAAATCGCTGTTGTTCAAGGTTTGTCAGGTCACCTAGAATGAGCTTTATATAGATGGTACCGTCAGCCTGGTTGAGCTTCAAGCGTTGACCAGGGCCTATGTGGACGAATTGAATTTTCCATTCTCCCAGAGTCCACACGTCTGAGGCTGCATATGCAACGCCGTCGGGAAGAGGGCTAATTGTCAGGTCCAGTCCGACTCTACTACTGACCTTGGCGGTTATGCCGGGATTCATTTCTTGTATTTCCCGCTGACATAATCATCCAACACGCCGTGAAACTGGCGCAGACGGTTTTCCTGATAGTTGGCGAGAGTGATACCCGGCTTTCGTGATGTCTTCAGCCCTTTGGTCATGCGGATCATATTGGGGGTGTCTTCGTCAAGAATAGGGCCGTAATTAGCAAGTTCAGGGCGCGAAGACCACATATCATCCGGTGCCAGCCGTACCTCTTCACATGTTTCATAGTCTCGACCATCTTCGGGGATGGGATAAAGCATGTACACTTCCATGATGCTTTCATCGACATTGTTGCCGTGGGGTCGGAAACGATACAACAACGGAGCAAACAGGGTTGGCCAAAAGGTAAAGTTTGGAAACAACGTGTATTCCACCTGGTCTAGAACATCCGTGTCACTGTGTTGTGATAGATCAACGCCATACAGGACACCAAGTGTTTTGCGGCTATGTTCAGCAAGGGCAGGACGGGCCTTTTCTCCTTCCTTCAACTGCGGGCGTTGGTCCTCAGGTAGATAGCTTAACATCATATCGATAATGTGCTGTTCGGACCGTCCGTGCTCAGCAACATGTTGGCTTGCGACACCACTTGCCAGGATCATGCGGGTCACATGCTTGCTTTCAGGCCAGACATCATATTGCATCATTACATCATCCATGAACGAGCCAATACCATCTGGGTCAATGCCACCATCAGCGGTATGCTCGTAATGGGTTTCGGCGACATGATAGCCTTCGATAAAGGCCTCTTGGCAGACCTTCCAATTACACGGCATCACCTTCGATAAATGGATGGCCTTATACTTTTTATCAAAATTAAAGCTATCAAGATGCTTGGGGATGATCTCCAGATAGTCTTCCAGAGACCCACAATCCGGGTCGAGATTGACAAAGACAAAACCACCCCAAAAACCAACCTTGGCCTCGGGCAAGGAATATTCATTCTTGTCGACATGCTGGAAGTCCCAGTCACTGGGGATAGATTCAAGTTTGCCTTGCAAAGAATAAATAAAACCATGGAAAGGGCAGCGGAATTTCTCGGCATGGCCATTTTCCAGACACAGAGCATTCCCGCGATGCAGGCAGGCATTAAAATAGGCATGTACTTCATTTTCACTCGTGCGGGTAATGATTAAGCTATCGTCGACAATGTCGTAGACAACGTAGTCGCCGATTTCGGGGATTTCTTCTAATCGGCAGGCAACCTGCCAAACCTTTTGCCAGACATTCTTTACTTCAGCTTGATGCCATTCTTGGGAAGTGTAACGATCGATAGAGATGTCTGCTGTACCCAGTTCCATGCTGGGGTCTTCTCGAAATGTTGCTGGCGGCTGGATGCCGTCACCATCAAAAACTTTTTGCAAGGTGAGACCATCACCGTTGGCTTTATAATTCATATCTTTTGCTTTGATCACTTTCATGGTTTTAGATTCCTCCCAGCCATCTTGCCAACAGTATCATTGATACTAACAACATCACTTTATTTTGTAAATAATTGCAAATCACACGCTTTTTCTTATATGTACAATTCAGTTGAACAAAATATAATTAGCTATAAGGAAAATTATGATTAAAATTATGAGCAAGGAGTCCGCTTATGGGTTTTGAGACAATAGTAATAATTCTCCAGACTGTCGGTCCTTTTACTGTTCTTGTAACGGTCTATTTTCTTGTTACAGAGCTAAAGGAACAAAACAGAGTTGCGAGAGCTAATGCCAGGCAAAATATGGCTGATAGTCACCAAAAACTGACATTAGCTGGGCTTAATAAAGATATCGTAAAGATCAAAATAAAACTGAAAAAAAGTGAAGAACTTACTGAAGAAGAGGAGTCAATATATCTAACCCACTTTTCGGCCATTTTAAGAGCAAGACAGAACCAACACTATCAATATACTATTGGTATGCTTGATGAGGAAGAATGGATTGCAATGTTATCATCATTTAGAACCCTCTTAAGAGATAAAAAGAACCTTGAGATTTGGGATTGGGTAGCTCCAACATTTCCTAAGGATTTTGTTAAGCTTGTAGAAGAACAAAGAAATAAAATTTAAAGGCTCAGAAATGGATTCTTCAAATCACCTAGATTATTTATTCAAATCTTTAATGCATCATCCAAGCCCTTACATTATCTGTGAGACTGATGGAACCATTAAATGGATAAATCTGGCGTCTGAGTACATATTTCGTACAAAAAGCTATTCTGACCTAACAATCAAAAATAATAAAATAGATGAAGACTCGCAATCTTCCAAAGATCTGATAGCAAACACCTATTCCACTTCTATTGAAATATGTCTTCGAAAAATCGAATTTTATATAACAACAAGAATTCACCTAATCCCCTCAGAGGATTCTGATAATTTCTTACTTATTGAGGTTTTATGTGAATCGCGTCTTGGATTGGAAGCCCTCAAACAAACAATATCTTGTGTGGAGTATGACAGAATTGATCTGGCTTATCAAAAGCAGTTTAATCTTGAAACGGGAGAAGTGACAGGTGTCGAGGCTCTGTTGAGGTTAAGAGATGATGAGGGTAAAATTATCCCTAACGACATAATAATTCCTCAAATTGAAGGAGAAAGCCTATTTTCTCTTGTTGTTAAATCATCTTTGAAGAAACTTTCTGAAATATTTCCTGTTAAAAATAAAATTGGTCTAAAAAACGCAACTGTATATTTAAATGTTTCTGCTCATACGATTATGCACCCGGAGTTCAGCAAAATATTTGCAGATTTTGCCGATAGTTTTGAATTTGAACCCGGGGAATTTGGACTTGAAGTAACTGAGACTGCTGAATTAAGTGATACTATGAAGGCAAGTAAATATCTAAATGTGCTTAAAGAAAAAGGAATAAAAATTGCGTTAGACGACTTTGGTGCTGGTTACGCATCACTTAAATATGTCAAAGATCTTCCCTTAGATGTCATTAAACTGGATAAACATTTTACTAATGGATTAGATGATAAATCAACAGCGCAACTTATTAAATTTGTAGTTGAAGTTTGCAATTCCCTTTCGTTAGAAATGATAGGAGAGGGCATTGAAACAGAGGAACAGAAAGCTTCCATGGTAAAGATTGGATGTAAAATAGGTCAGGGTTTCCTTATGCATAAGCCAGAGTTTTTGGATACATTAATCGGAAATTATGATGAGTAAGGCGACAGGAAATAAAACTCCCAAAGGGGCTGAAGATATTATTTTAGCTCAAATTAAACAAGAATTTACTACTCCTGTAGGTGCAATCTCTGATTATCTAGAGATGATTGAAAAAAGCATCAACGACGCAAATATTGCTGTTGGGGATGAGATAGATCAAATTAAGTCGGGTTGTATTAAACTTATTGAGCAATATGAGGAAGCTTTCGAAGAAAATACCGGGTCAAATGCTACCACAGAAGAAAGAAAACCTGAGGAGTATTCAGAGTTAAGACATAATCTAAGAACCCCTCTAAATGCCATTATCGGTTACAGCGAAATTCTAATAGAAGATTTAGAGGATGATCTGTCGAAGGAGGCCCTATTGGACTTCCAAAAGATAATAAATCTTTCCAGAGAGACTGAGAAAGCCATAGAGACTTTTGTTGATTACATCCGAGGAGAGCCTTCAAAAACAGATGAAGAAGGTTCTTCACAACTAGAAACTGCTGAATCTTTGTTTAAATCTCTCGGTGATATAGATTTTTCGCTCGATTTAGATGAAAGCCTGCAAGGTGCAGATATTTTAATAGTTGATGATAATGTTACTAATTGTGAGGTTCTTAAAAGAAGACTTACTTTGCAGGGCTTGAATTGCAGAATAGCTTATGACGGAAATAATGCTATTGAGGAGGTTAATAAAAAACTACCTGATCTAATTCTTCTAGATGTAATACTGCCCGATATTAATGGATTGGAGTTGCTTAAGAGATTTAGAAAGGACAACAGAAGCGAAAATCTCCCAATAATTATGGTTTCTGCATTTGATGATGTAGATGGAATTGCTAAATGCATACAATTGGGAGCCCAAGATTATCTTCCCAAACCTCTTAACGGTACTATTTTATTAGCCAAAGTTATATCTTCCTTGGAAAGAAAGTTCTTTCGAGAAAGGGAAAAGGAGCTTGTTAATACGCTTCATATTCAAGCCACTACTGATCAACTAACAGGGATTCATAACAGAAGAGTTATTTTCGAAACTCTTGAAGACGCATATTTAGAGTTACAAGATGGAAAGCGTAAAGATTTTACAGTTATCATGATTGACATAGATTTCTTTAAGACGGTCAATGATACTTATGGTCATTCTGGAGGTGATGAGGTTTTGAAGGCTCTGGCTAATACCTTAGACAGCTTTATTTCTGAACCTAACATTGTTGGTAGAATCGGCGGTGAAGAGTTTTTAGCGGTAATCTTTAATGAGGATGGTGAAAATATTTCTGAATTTTGCGATAAATTGAGATCTAGTATTCATGCTGTTAAAGTTGATTACGAAGGTCAATCAATTACTATCACTGCGAGTGGAGGAATAGCGTTAACATCTGAATCTGGAAATATCTCTGATGTCGTCAATAAGGCAGATAAGAGGCTTTATGAAGCGAAAAAGACAGGAAGAGATAAGTTTATTTTGAATAATTAAAAAAGGAAATAAGATGGCAAAGATATTATATGTTGAGGACAACGAAATGAATAGAGACATGTTGTCAAGAAGGCTTCAAAGAAGAAATTATGAGGTTTTCCTTGCCCTTGACGGACAAGAAGGAATTGAGATGATGAAATCTGAGAAACCTGATCTAGTGCTAATGGATATGGGATTACCGGTTATGGACGGTTGGGAAGCCACAACAACTGCAAAGGCAGACGATGAAATCAAAGAGATACCAATTATAGCTTTGACAGCACACGCTTTAGAGTCCGATAGAGTAAAGGCTTTGGCGTGTGGAGCAGATGATTTTGATACAAAACCTATAGACTTTAAAAGACTTCTCGAAAAGATCGAAAGCTTAATAAGCTAAGAGATAGATTCTTGATAAATATTTTTAACAATTTTTGAGAGTTCTTCCATTGAAACTTCATCTTTTCTAACCATACCGGCGACATTCTTATTCAAAATATCTTTTTGAACTTCGGAAAGATCTTTTCCAGAGTAAACCAATATAGGTGCACGGTTTAACTCGTCATAATTCTTCATATAGGCATCTAAGAACTCAAATCCATCCATACGCGGCATCTCAAGGTCAAGAACTATTAACGAAGGAGTGTCTTTTACTTTTTCCAGACCCTCTTTACCATCTCTTGCTGTTACGGAAATCCATCCTGCATCCTTAAGCATCCTAGAAAGTAATTCTCTAACATCAGCATCATCGTCAATAACAAGAACTTTATTTTCACCATTTGGAGAATCTTTAATTAGTCGTTGGACAGTTTCTAGAAACAAATCTCTATCGATAGGTTTTGTAAGATAATCATCCGCACCTAATGATTCTGAAAGAACGTCCTGTGATAGCTGACTGACCATAACTACTGGCATATCTCTTAGTTCAGGATCAGACTTGCACTCTTTAAGGATAGACCATCCATCCCTACCAGGCATCAAGACATCTAATAAAAGAAGTTTGGGTTTCATTTCTCTGACTATTTGCAAGCCTTTTTCACCATCAGTTGCACCGATAAGAGTGAGACCAATCTTTGATAGAGTCCTTCTAATGATATCATGAATAGGGACATCATCATCAATTAAGACAACTACTTTCTCTTTATCAGAAAGTTTGCTTATCGCATTACCATCCTCTACTTCATCGTGTTCTTGAGGACATACTCTTGGAACATAAAGGGTAAAAACGGACCCCGTTCCAATCTCACTGGTAACCATTACATCTCCCCCCATCATTTCAGCGAGTTTCTTTGTGATAGGTAGACCTAGACCAGTACCACCGTGTTTAGCAGATGTTGATCTTTCAGCTTGCTCATATTCCCTAAATACTTTACTGAGACCTTCTTCTGTCATTCCTTCGCCCGTATCCGTTACCGCGAACCTGATCATTTCTAATTCGTCTTGCATGAAAGTATCTACATCAAGAGTTACCGTTCCACTTAAAGTGAATTTAAATGCATTACTCAAGAAGTTGGTCAAGCATTGTCTAATCTTTGTTTCATCTTGAGTCATGGATCCTAAAGCATCCTGTAAATTGACTTTAAAACCATTATCATTAGCAGAGGCTAAAGGTCCGGTAACATCTTTAATTGTTTCCACCATGGATTCTATTTCAAAACTAGTTAAATAGAGCTCCATCCTTCCGGCCTCAATCTTTGAAATATCCAGAATATTGTTTATTAATGAGAGAAGGTGACTACCTGCTGAAGTAATTTTCTTTAAGTCAGGCAAAAGATCATCATAACCCAGGTCTTCACAATCTTCTGCAAGCATCTCTCCGTATCCTAAAATAGCGTTAAGCGGAGTTCTAAGTTCATGACTCATGTTTGCGAAAAATCTTGTCTTTTCTTCATTAGCGTCCCTTGCTTCATCTCTGGAAGATTCCATCTCAGTTGTTCTTGCTGCAATCAAAGCATTTACTTCATCGGACATTCGAGAGAATGCTAGAGACATCAATTCGACCGATGCCTCCTCGGAGTCCACATCATCACCCTTCTTTGCTAGCTCTGTCATTTTTTCGACATCCTCAAGAATAAGTTTTTGTGCGTCTCCTTCTAGTTGATCAGCTAGAAAAGACATCTTCTCAATAATAACTCTGTCTCTTTCTTTTCTTCTGTGGGCTTGTTCTTTTCTAATATCCTCCATCTCCAATAAATGACCTCTATAGCTATGAAGAGCAGTTGATAGTTGACCTACTTCATCTTTTTCAGAAGCCATCAGACCTGATCTTTTTGGCATTTGTTGAGTATGATCACCTTTTGTAAGACCTTCTAGAACTTTAATTGCTCTTGTTATACCTCCGAATGTCCGGTAAGTGACGAATGAGGTTAAAGAGACAATAAGCAAAAGCATTAAAGTTACAATAATATAGCTTCTCGTAAGAACCTCAGAAGATCTAGCCATTGAGAGCTTCTCATCTTTAAATATAAATAATTCTGCCTTGTCAGAGGAAAGATATGAACTTAAAGGTAACAGAGTAATTGAGGTACCAAGAGAAAAATCTTTGTCGCTGTATCTGCTTCCTTTCGATTCCATAAGAAGGTTAGCCTTTGCAACCAACTCTGAGTAATTTTCTACACCGTATCTCGATTCTATTTTCAAATCGTCGGACGAATAATCTTCCTCTAAGGAAATCAAACCCTCAGGAGTCTTTATACCGGTTCTTACTTCAAATTCATCCTCAAAAACTTCAATTGCTTTTCGCACATCAACTCCTAGAACTATCAAAGCAATTGTTTGTTTGTTCACCTTGATTGGAAAAGAATAAGTTTGATTAAGGGTTGTTGTTTGCTTGTTTTCTGAATCAAGAATCTTGAGAGTAGATTGTTTAGGTCTTTGCGAAATATCTTTTATGTAGGAGTCGAGATATGAGAAAAATCCTAGTCTCGCTTTTGGGCTACAAGGATCTATACCAAGCAAATCTAAAGCGCTTCCACAGTAAAACCTCTCGCCAGTGGGAAAATAAGCCATGACAAAACTCAAGTCACCTTCGTCTAACTCTTCTTCGAAGATAAACTCAATTAGATACTGAAGATCTCCCAATGATCTGTTTTCTATCGTATTGAATATTGGGTTTAAGTACTTTCCCTGCGCATCTATTTCATCTATAAATGTTTCGTCATCAGGATCCCATATATTTCCTTTTTCACCGTAACCAGGCAACCAACGACCCATTGATTCATAGGTGTTGTTGTATGTCTGATACCAGGCGGATTCATAAAGAACAACCAAGGACTCACCAGCAGCATCTTGCTGAATAGAATCTCTAGTTTGAGTGGATAAGAAAAAGACAACGGCAATTAATAAGTAACCTATAATTACAAATAAAAGTAACTGAGCCCTAATAGACATCAAGCTAAACTTAGATTGTTTGTAAATTCAAACAATCTCATATGTTAATTCAGTGAAAAAGTTAATTTAACTTGGACGTTATTGGCTTTAACTGATTGACCATTATAGGTAGGAGATTCATAAACCCATTTTCTAACAGCCTTAATCGCAGCTCTTTCAAAAACTCCTTGCGGAACTGCGACGACTACATAGGGATCCAGAACAGCACCATCGGTGTCTATATCAAATTCGACCACTACATAACCCTCTTTTCCGAGCCTTATTGCTTTTCTTGGGAAAGTGGGTTGTTTAGCATACCCTCTTGTTATTTCGATTTCAGTCTCATCTTCGCCAACAAACCCTGTATCAATGATAGCTGCCCAAGAGTTTACAGAAGAAA
>UINC01001989.1_pt1 | contig 12099 bp, 10 predicted proteins | sample 5385821 | NCBI WGS metagenome assembly UINC01 (sample SAMEA4666929, study PRJEB26691) | marine metagenome | isolation source: Pacific Ocean | place: Pacific Ocean | collected 2011-10-13 | reverse complement strand
CCTATCCGTTGCTTCAAAGAAGCAGTGAAATGTTCCTCATGGTCAATAATGACCTGGGGATTTAAAGACCAAGAGATAAATATATTGGGCGAAAGTTCACTGGTAAGAAAATAATCTACCTCTTTCGATTTTGTTTTGAATTCCAGGATGATATTGGGATTTTTCCTAGCAAATCCCAATTGGGCATCTAGTACACCACCGCGATTACCCATGGCCAGCGAGTCTGATGACTGACCCGAGCCAATATGATAATTTTTCATTGGATCAAGTTCAATTTGATCCAGTTTATCTTCCAAATTGGATTCCACAGCAACTGCTCCATCCGTATAAAATGTTTGAATACTACAGTAACTGCAGCCCAGGCTGCAGCCTTGAACGGCATCGATCGTTATTAGATTACAGCAGACCGTTTTCTCCGATGCTACTGGACACGGGCCAAATATTTCATGATCATCTGTGTTATCCGTGACTTTCCGAACAACACTTTTGACTTTGGGGGCGTTTGAACTATAATCGGAGGGCTTTGTTTTCAAGGTATGCCAGTAGTCCTGCAATTCCTTTAAAATATGTTTCTTGGAATTTCCATTCCCTGCAGGATAGCGGGATGTTATTAGATTTAACCGATCGACCACGGAAATGTCCCCCCACATTTTTAAATCGATCGCTATTTCTGACACCTGCCGCAGTTCCTGATAGGTGAGTTTGTAGGCACTGCCGAACTGAAAAATAAAATCCTGGAGATCTTTATCCAGACTCTGGAATAATGCTTCCCCACTGAAAGCAGCTAACTTAAATGAATAACCCTTTTTTGTATCTGATAATTTCATCAATGGCTTACAATTGTCTTTTCAAGAAATGAAACAATCTCAATAATGGTTCACATCTTTAAATACACGTTTAAAATTTCCGCCCAGTATTTTCCTAATATCTCTTTGAGAATAGCCTCGTTCAATTAGTTTTTTTGTCAGGCTGGGCAGTTTGGCTATGTTTTCTATTCCCACGGGCAGAACCTCTACACCATCCCAGTCCGCACCCAGCCCTACATGATCTACACCGATCAAATCTGCGATATAGTCAATATGATCAATCACATCATCCAGATCCGGAGCAGCAGCACTCAAACTCGGTTCCAGAAGGGCATTTTCCGCATACCATAATTCATTACTTTCAAGTTCAAATATACCGGCCAGTGAATCCAATTGCGGCTGAAAATCCTGGCGGATCTTTTTTCCCTTTTCAGAAAAGGTTGAATCAATATACGCGGGGTAAAAGTTGACAAAGACCACTCCATTATTCTTTTCTAGAGCCAACAATTGCTCGTCTTTCAGATTGCGGAAATGGGGACAAAGCGTATAAACGGAAGAGTGTGAAGCAATAATGGGTTTTGTGGAGATCTCCAACACGTCCCAGAAGGTCTGTTCACCGGCATGGGAAATATCTATCATTACACCCAGGTCATTACATCTGCGAACCACCTGCTGTCCGAAATTTGTTAAACCTGCAAACATCAGGCTGTCCCCTTTCTCCGTTTCATCTTTGGCAGAAGTGGCCCAGTTCGTGGAATTATTCCAAGTCAGGCTCAGATACCGCATGCCCCGGTCGTATAATGCATCCAGTTTTGACAGGTCATTTTCAATCACATGGCCGCCCTCTACACCGATCATGCAGGACAGGATATCATGCTGGTCATTGTAGACAATGTCCTGGTAATTGTAGGGAATTGCCCACTGATCCGGGACGCGGGAGCAGAGATATTCAAGCTGGGTAATCATGGCATTGGCGTAATTATAATACTCTTCTGGATCAATTTTACTAGGCGATACCCAGACCGAAAAGACCTGAAGATCCACCCCGCCTTTTTTAAATTTGACCAGATCCGAGTGACTTTCAGGAAGCTCGGTCAGAATGTTTTGCCCCATCATGGAGCGCATCAAAACATCATTATGGGTATCAGCGACAAAGGCCTGCTGGTGAGCAGCGTCAGCATCCTTGTTATACGTTTTTTGTATGAAGATGACCAGAAATATGATAAGTAATACTATTTTTATCTTCATGATGTTATCTCAGTGGAATTTTATCAGATGGTAATATTCTTCAAAATTCCAAACATAAATGATCCAAGTCTGACAGGATTATGCGCCAAAATATCCGCCATGAGGGACGCCGGAATTATTTACCAGAATATGAACCTGACAAACTGCTTGATCAAAATAAGCATGCATTTTCTGTTTTAATTCATCGGGGTTATTGAAATCTACAGAAATAAATGAATGTTTTTGCCCTTGTTCCTGGGATAATTCCAACATTGTCGTATTCAGTTTATTTTCATTGCGGGCTACCAGTGTAATCTCCGCACCGCGTTCTGCCATCATGATCGCAGATGCTTTACCAATTCCATCGGTGCTTCCGCAGACGATGGCTTTTTTCCCTTCTAAAGAGAGATTCATGATTTAATCCCATTCAAAACCGGAAACACTGTCTGTCTTTGTACTGATTTCAATAATGTTGTAGTCCTGCATTTCCGAAATGAAATAATATAAAAACTTCGTCCTTTCCTCATCATCAAGCCAGATAGAATCGGGCAGACCGAATGTTTCCAGGACATCCGTCTCTGCCGGCTGTTCCCTCAGAAACTCCCAAATATCATAGCCAGTCAAATATCCCCGGGAATATACGGTTTCCTGTACGAGGTCCGGGCGGGAATCTTTGGTGGGCGGCAATGCAACAGGAGTTGGTGGGGATAGTTCCGGTCTAGGTTGTTTCAATGGTTCTTTTTTTACCTGTTTTATTTTAACGCCTTTTACGCTTGGCGGCGGCGGGGCTGCACAGGTAAAAAAGAATAGACTGCAAAAAATGATTCTTATGAGCATCCCTGGAAAATACTTTCATTGAAAACGTGCAAACAACCTCCAAATGCCGGTAAATATCAAAGAAACAGAGCATCATTACAACAATTCTAACCTTGGCGGAGATCGAAATTGTCTTAATTTCCGCCCTGCTTATTTGTAAGGATACATTTTATGTCAAAAATATTAACCAAAGACCGTTTTTATTATGACCCAGAATTCGTGGGCAGCCCCGATGGCCGAACCATTAGAATTATGTCCGAGTATTACGGTCCTCTCCGTCGTCTGCGCAGGAAAAAAGTTGCCGATACTATTGTATTTTTCGGGTCGGCCCGTATTAAATCGAGAGCAGATGCCAAAAAAGCCTTGGTCAATGCTGGAAAAAACGGGAATACCAAATCCCTGAACCGCCTGAAAAAAGACCTGGAGATGGCACAGTATTATGAAGATGCCAGAACCCTAGCCGGACAATTCACCAAATGGAGCAAAGGGCTCAAGGGTACGAAACGCCGCTACATCATCTGTTCTGGCGGAGGGCCCGGTATTATGGAAGCTTCCAATCGCGGGGCACGGGAAGCAGGCGGAATATCGGTGGGTCTGACCATTTCTCTGCCCGAAGAGCAATCAGGTAATCCCTGGATCACAGATGATCTTGATCTCAAATTTCATTATTTTTTCATGCGTAAATTCTGGTTTCTGTACCTGGCCAAGGCTCTGGTTGTATGGCCGGGCGGGTTTGGAACTTTAGACGAACTGATGGAATTGTTAACCTTGATTCAAACAGAAAAGATCAAGAAACGGGTACCCATTGTGCTCTATGGCAAGGAGTTCTGGGAAAATGTGGTCAACTGGGATTACTTGGTGGAAATAGGTACCATTTCGAATGATGACCTGGAATTATTTCATATCTCTGACAGTAAAAAAGATACCTTTAATTATGTAACTTCCTTTATTGAGAAACACCACTTAAAAGGCCCTAATTTTTGAAGCACCTGTTCATTTCACTGTTATTTTTTCTGCAGCTCCTTCCAGCCCAAATCGAGCCGGTAAAAGATATTCATGTCAACAAGCCCCGTGTCTGGGCCCTGACCCACGGCATGATCCATACCGAACCGGGAGATTTTATCAAGGACGGTACTATCGTTATCCGGGACGGCAAGATCGAAAAGGTGGGCCGCTATATCAAGGTACCCCTGGATGCCTATGAAATTGACCTGGAGGGTGCTAATGTTTATGCAGGATTTATTGACAGCTGGCTTACGGTAAAACAGGATGAAAAAACAACCAGCCCCAGCCAGCACTGGAATTCAAAAATTCGTGCCGATTACCGGGCCAAGGATGATCTTAAAATCAAGGAAAAAGACCTGAAAGCCCTGCACTCCGTGGGCATGACCGCGGCACACGTAGTCCCGGAAAAAGGAATCATCAAGGGTCAATCCGACCTGGTGGTTTTATCAAAAGAACCTGTCTCTGTTTCTGAGTCTGTAGCCCAGGTGCTGGAGTTTAAAGCAAGCAGCTGGAGTGATCGCGAATATCCGAATTCATTGCTGGGCACCATTGCCCTTATTCGCCAAACCATCATGGATGCCGAGTGGTATGAAAAAGCCAGGGCTATAACCGAAAAATTTCCCGCTGATAATGAACCTGTTAAACATGATGCTTCCCTGGCGGCCTTGGAAAAGTTCAGGGCCAACCGACTGCCAATGCTGTTTATGACCAATCATGAACATACAGCTATCCGGGCCTTGAACATCTGTGATGAATTCAACCTGAACCCCTGGCTTTTGGGCAGCGGGTTTGAATACCGCCGCCTGGAGGAAATAGCAAAACTCAAACCTTTCGTCATTCTGCCCCTGGATTTTCCCGCCAAACCTCGGGTTACCGATCCCTTTACAGCACTGCAGTATGATACAGAACAATTGAAGCACTGGGATCTGGCACCGGATAACATTGCCAAGATCCAGGATAAGGGGTTGTTTTTCAGCTTATCTTCCCACGGCCTGAAGAATAAATCCCAATTCCGGACCAACCTGAAGAGGATCATAGATCGCGGGTTTTCCAGGGATGTGGCTCTGGCCGCCCTGACCACGTACCCGGCAGAAGCCATGGGCGTCAGCAAAACCCTGGGGAAGGTCCAGCCTGGCTACATGGCCAACCTGGTCATTGTGGATGGAAATTACTTCGATCCAAAATCCAGGATTACTTCCGTCTGGGTCGGCGGTGAGGAATATTTTGTGGCAACAAAAAAGTCCTACAGTTTGAAGGGGAAATGGAAACTGACCATTGGCAATAAAAAATACGACCTTGAATTCACCACTCCTTCCCTGAATAAGGATCCCCTGGCTTATACCTACCAGCCGGAAAAAATCAATGCTCATCTGATGGGTTCTATTCAGGTTGACAATAAAAAATATGTTCTTCGGGAAATCAAGGTGTTTGATCAAAAAATTTCCTTTACTGTGGATGGTATCGCTTTTGGAATGGATGGCAGCATCTCTTTCAATGCCACAGTTTTTAAAGATGAATTTTTAGGGGCCGCCAGCGATGGTGTTGATCTTACCATTCCCTTTACTGCACAAAGATCCGTACCGGCTAAAACAGTCAAACCCATCCGGGAAAGCAAAAGTGACCTGACAGTACATTATCCGGAAGGAGCCTATGGCATAGTAGAAAAGCGAGCCCTGCCCAACGCGGTCCTGTTCAGCGATGCCACCCTCTGGACCTGCGGCCCGAAAGGGATTCTGGAAGATTGGGATATTCTATTTGTGGACGGGAAAATTGACAAGGTGGCACCCGATATTTCCGTACCCCGGGGCAGCGCCATGGTCATTAATGCCAGCGGAAAACATATCACCCCGGGACTCGTCGACTGCCACAACCACTCCGCTGCTGCTTCCATCAATGAAGGTGCCCAGTCCGTGACTGCAGAGGTGCGGATTCGGGATGTCCTGAATGCCGATGATATTAATATTTACCGACAGCTGGGCGGCGGCCTGACCTGCGCCAATATTCTTCACGGCTCCGCCAATTCCATTGGCGGGCAGAATGCAGTCATTAAACTGCGCTGGGGCTTAGGACCCAACGAACTGCTGTTTAAAAACGCGCCACAGGGCATCAAATTTGCCCTGGGAGAAAATGTAAAACAGGCCAACTGGGCCGGCACCAACCGCTACCCCCAGACCCGTATGGGCGTAGAACAGGTGATCCGGGATGCATTCAAGGCCGCCCAGGACTATGCCCACCGCTGGGATACCTACAGGAAAAATGCGAAAATGCAGCGCGTCAAGGTCCCTCCCAGACGGGATCTGGAACTGGAAGCCCTGGCAGAGATCCTGGATGGAACCCGGCTGGTTCATTGCCATTCCTACCGGCAGGATGAGATATTGATGCTGACCCGCATTGCCGAGGATTTTGGTTTTACCATTGCCACCTTTCAGCATGTCCTGGAAGGATATAAAGTGGCGGATCGCATCGCCGAACACGGCGCTGGCGCCTCCACCTTTTCCGACTGGTGGCAGTACAAGTACGAGGTGATTGACGCCATTCCTTATAACGGCACCCTCATGACCCGCAACGGCGTAACGGTATCCTTTAATTCCGATGACGCTGAACTGGCCCGAAGGCTGAATACGGAAGCGGTTAAGGCAGTAAAATATGGCAGCCTTTCGGAAGAGGATGCCCTGAAACTGGTGACCATCAACCCTGCCAAACAGCTGCAGATAGACCAATGGGTGGGTTCCCTGGAAGAGGGCAAGGACGCGGATGTAGTGATCTGGGACGGCCCCCCCCTGTCCATATATTCCCAGGTGGAAGCAACCTGGATTGAGGGGATCCGTTACTGGTCAAAGGGTGAAAATAAAGATTTGGAAATACGCGACGCCCAATTGCGTAAGGACCTGGTCCAGAAAATACTCTCCTCCAATGCCCCCACAGGCGGCAATGAAATAAGACCCAACGGAGCCGGGCCTCATATTGGCCAGCACAGTTGCGGACTGGAGGATTGGGAACGTTTTGACCGGCAGGCAAACCGATGAAGCGCTTCCTGTTCTTCTTCCTGCTCTCTGTCTGCTTCAGCAGCGACCAGATTCCCGGTCTGGAGCAAAAAAGACCCATCCTGCTGCGAGGCGGTATTCTCTATACGGTTTCCGGCGATATCCTGGCAGGGCATGATTTGCTCTTCGCCAACGGTAAAATTGTTACCATTGGTGAGGATATCCAGCCCAGCCCCGACACGGATGTATATGATATTCACGAAAAACATGTGGTCCCTGGCTATATCGCTCCCCTGACCCAGATCGGGCTGGTAGAGATCGGTGCTGTAAAACAGACTCGTGATTATTCCGAGACCGGAGACATCAACCCTAATGTACGGGCCAATGTCAGTTACAATCCCGATTCAGAACTGATCCCCGTGACCCGCTCCAACGGTGTGCTCATCGCTAATTCTGTGCCTCTTTCCGGTTTGATAGCAGGACAATCTTCCTGTATGATGATGGACGGCTGGACCTGGGAAGACGCCACGCTGAACCATCCCACGGCCCTGCACCTGAACTGGCCCGATATGCGCCTGAATTTCAGCAAAACAGCCAAAAAGAAAGAAAAACAGCAGCGGGAAGCCTACCAGAAAAAATTGCGGGAGATCGACCGTTTGATCCGGGACACCAGAGCCTACCACCTCCGCACCACTCAGAAGGAACGCAAGGCAGAACAGAAACAGGAAACAGACCTGCGGCTGGCAGCCCTGACCCCCTATTTTGTAGAACAGCAACAGATCATTGTCCGGGCTGATGATGTCCGCCAGATCGAAGCAGCGGTACTGTGGGCGGATAAGTATGATCTGAAGATCACCATCTCCGGCGGACGGGACGCGTGGCGACTGCCGGAACTGCTGGTTAAGCACAATGTTCCCGTTATCCTGCAGCATGTCCAGACCACCCCGCGCAGAAGATTTGAACCGGTCCATACGCCATACAGGACCCCGGCACTGCTGCAGCAGGAAGGTGTGAAATTCTGCCTGTCTACAGATCAGGGCTATCCTTTTAACGGACATGTCCGCACCCTGCCCAACGAGGCCATGCGCGCTGCGGCCTGGGGACTGGCTAAAGCAGAAGCGCTGCGTTCCATTACATTATCCACGGCGGAGATCCTGGGCGTGGATAAACGAGTCGGCTCCCTGGAACCCGGCAAGGATGCCACATTTTTCATTACCAATGATCCGCCGCTGCAGATCACGACCAACCCCATCAAGGCCTATATTATGGGCCGGGAAGTGGATCTGGGCGACCGCCAGAAAATGCTCTATGAAAAATACAAGGAGAAGTACCGCCGCCAGGGTCGGCTGGAATAATTTCACGATTCATTTATAAATAACGTAAATGACCGAGCGGGTTTAGCCGGCCTGTACAGTGAACGGTATTGCGCTATTTAGCTGGGTTTCGCGTCTTTCTGGTTCACATCAAAACTTCTGAGTCGATTTAAGGTAAAAGCCAGTTCCAGCCCCCGGAACCAGGCAAAGTGTCCGGAAATTCTATTGCTGATAATATCAATCCCATGGACTTCAATATCTTTCATGACGTGATCCACAACTTTCCGCAGCGTGTTTTGCCCATCCATGTACTTTTTTGAGTATTCAAGTGCGTATCCCAATGCTTTCGTTTGCGATAATTCCATAAGCTGTTCTAAATCAGTAAGGTCAATATCGTATTTTCCAAAGTGTATGCGGTGGACCTCCTTAGCATTGACGCTGAATTTCCCGTATTTATTTAAGGGAACGATACTCTCCGGTCTGGGTAAGCGCTCCCGAACATGAAAAGGATAGGCTTTATCCTCAACTTCACGCTTCCCTGGAAACATGTCTGCAATCTCATGAGCCTGTGACGTTACATCAAAAGGCTCATAATTCATCATCTGGATCACCTGGTCAGAGACGTCAAAATAATCACCCACACCTCCCAGCACCAGCACAGTGGATATATTCTTTTCCAGATAAAGTTGTTTTACCTTGTCAATGAATGTTGTGATCGGCTCATCTTCCTTTTTGATCAATTGCTGCATTTTACTGTCGCGGATCATAAAATTGGTGGCGCAGGTGTCTTCATCCATTAATAAAACTTCGGCGCCTGCCTCTACAGCTTCCATGATGTTCACCGCCTGGGATGTGCTTCCGCTGGCATTGGCAGTAGAAAATGATGTTGTATCCTTTTGGAATGGCAGGTTTTTAATAAAGGGAGAAATGTCAGTCTTAACTACATGCCTTCCGCTGTATGCCCTGATTTTTGCTGTTTGAGCTGTGGCAACACATTGTTCCCTGCCGTCTCCGTAAACATGGTTATAGATGCCGGCCTCCAGCGTATTCAGTAATGTGGATTTTCCGTGATAGCCGCCGCCGGTAATTAAAGTTATACCTTTCGGGATGCCCATCCCTTTGACCTGACCGGCGTGGGGAAGATCGATTTCTATTGTCAGACTGGATGGCGCAACAAAAGGGATAGCCTCTGTCTCGGACATAGGCTTGTCGCTGGTACCGCTTTTACGGGGCAGAAGGGCATTATTGGCAATGAAAGCGACCAGGTCAAGAGAATCAAGTTGGCCGCGAAGATATTCAGCGTCTACTGCGGCCTCAATGTGTTTGCTGAGTGCGTCAGGGTCAATATTTTCTTTAAATAAGGATGAATCCACAATTTCCGGAAGTTCGCTTAAAAGCATTTCCTCTGCTACCTGCGAATTAATTTTCCTGCCCCTAGCGGGAAGCCCTAAAAAGCAGCGCACTTCAATGGTCTCATCTGTGATCACCACACTGTTTCTTTCTAAGATCGATTGGCCGGGCTGATCGATGGTAATGATCCCGCTGTAGCCCGTGCCGCGAATGCCTTTTGATATTCTTTTACAGGCATTAAAAAAATATCTGGCCAGAAAATCGGTGAAAGCAATTTCTTGAATTTTGGTTTCAGCCTTAAAATCAACGATTCGATCATCATTGCGGTCAACGATTACACGATAAATACCTGTGTGGGGCGGTGCATAGGGATCTTTTGGAATTTGATGGATGACCAACTTGAATCCTTCTGAGAAATCGTATTCGCTTTTTAGTGACTGACAAGCACCATAATCCCTGCCATCAATGGATTTTAATTTATTTCTAAGTGCCTCTTCATTAAACATGGGATACCCATCTTTTTTTAAGAATATCGTTTTGGGCCAGGGCGATCAATATATCAACCGCATCTGTTTTCGTAACCTTCAATTACCTTTACTTTTCCAGGAAGTATAATTTGATGCCTTAAACAGTTTTGAGTGCGGTTGTTATAAAAAGGGGCTGGGATATTATTCCCTTTTCACAAAGAACTCGAATTTTATCATTCTGGTTCTTGAATTTCATTGGATTGTTTTATTACTCCTATTTGAATTTAAACTCTCCGAAGTCGTTGGAGGAGTAATGTTCAAATTTTTTCTTGGTTTGATCTAATTCATGTTCAATCGCTTCAAACATTTGCTGTGCTTCATCCTTGGTAAAAGTATAATTTTTTTTATTGGCCAGGTTACCTATCAACCTGAGATGTTTGATCATATTGGTGACCCGTTTTTCACCAAGTCGCCTGAATCTTTGCGATTTTTTATCCATAGTCACCTCCAAATATTTTGTAAAGTTCCGTTATAACACAGTGCGAATATAACTATATATCGTACTATTATATAGTAATATATCTAATATATAGACTATATTCCATATATTTAGAATAAAAACAGAACTGGCCGGGCACTAAGTACAAAATTGCGGACTTATTGTAAAACAGCAACAATAGAAACTTTATAGTCTGCATGTTATAATATATATCCAGCAACGGAGAAACTGGTACAGACTGAAAGGCCTACTCCTAAGCATACAGGTTCGCCTGGATCTTATCTGGCAGCGCATCCAAAATATCTGTTATAATTAGGTAATTAAGATTTAATTACCCAAAATACTTGCATTGTTATAATCAATTTTATAATATCGGATAGGTGTATCGTATTATCATTGAATAGTACGGTAGGCTTGTAAAGAAGAGTTAGGTGTAATTATGGAGAACCGGCGGGACTGATGATTAAGAAACAACACCATAAAGAATTATTACAATACCTTCTAGACCGGAGTGATTCGTTTCATTTCAGATCCTCTCTTCTCTTCTGTATTGCGGACACTCCGGTCTTTATCTTTTATACCAACAACCAATGAACCTCATATCTAGACAATTACTCGACAGTCATGTCATTAAAACCATGATTCTTGAGCATGGGTTTATTCTAACCATGCTGGACGGGTTAGAAGACCCTGATATAGATGAGAAATCCAAATAACGGATGGAACTGGAAACAGGTATTGAGGCGCATGGTGAAATGGTTCCGTGGCGAAATGCTGGCTACGCGGGTGCAGACATGAATTTAAGAGCCTGGGAAATTATACTGATCCTGCAGGGATTAGATGTTCACTGGAGCGATTGGTTATAGGCTGTAAAGGCTGCTCCTGAATCCTGGAATACATGAAAAGCTGTTCGCAGGAACAGCACTGCGATACCCAGTCCCACCAATAGATCCGGCAGCTGGGAACCGGTGAGCCACACACCCAGCCCAGCAAGAATAACCGACACGTTGGCTATAATATCGTTGCGGGAGCACAGCCAGACGGAACGCATATTCACATCTTCTTCCCGGTGGTGCCACAGCAGCAAAAGACAAACTCCATTTGCTGCCAGAGCCAGCAGGCCGATCACGCCAATTATTTCGAACTGCGGTGCTGCGGGATTAAAAAATTTGTAGGTAGCCTGGCCGAGTACAAACAGCCCGAATAGAGCCATAAGTCCGCCCTTCATTGCGGCTGATACCGCTTTCCACCTGTCATTGCGGGAGACCACATACAGGCTGAACCCATAGACCAGGGCATCGCCAAACATATCCAGGGAATCCGCAAGCAGGGCTGTGGAAGCGGCGAAAAGACCCGCCGCGAATTCCAGCAGGAACATGCCTGCGTTGATTACAAGTACAACCTTCAAGGTACTGGCCTGCCGCGCCTGGAGTTTTTCCACCGCACAGGCAGCATCCGTACAGCAGTCTGTCATATTACAATTTTCTCCACCGCATGGTGAATTAGTGTATTATCTGTTTTAATAAAGCGGCCATTGATGACTTATAGTTTACGTTTTTTTGCTTAGTGGGGTAAACGAAGATACGCGGTGTGTTTTGTTCTAAAAAAGGTCAAAATCAAAATTATCTTTTC
>UINC01001986.1_pt1 | contig 12102 bp, 11 predicted proteins | sample 5385821 | NCBI WGS metagenome assembly UINC01 (sample SAMEA4666929, study PRJEB26691) | marine metagenome | isolation source: Pacific Ocean | place: Pacific Ocean | collected 2011-10-13 | reverse complement strand
GATGACCGTTGACCTCTTCGGGCAGGGTGATCTTGATCCGGTACCACATGAAGCTTAAGCCGTGGGAATTCCGCTCGGCCAGGTCGTCGCAGACAGCCCAGCTCGAATCATCGTAATCAGCCAGCCTCGCCGGGCTGCCCTCGACCTGCTCCACCAGCCCCTCGTTGGGCTGGCCGGGGGCATAACCCCTGGCGTACTTCCAAGTTCCTTTGACCAGTTCCTGACCTGATTTGTCCCTGAGATATATGGTTTCCCTTGGCATGTTTTTTTACTTCCTTATGTATTTATCGGCTGACTGTTGTCGCCTTCAAAGGCCCAGTGGAAGGCTTGGGTGATCAGTTTGGTGTTGGCTTCGCCGTCAAAACGGTGGCCGCATTCAGGGGCTTCCCTGACCAGGAAAGACTTGGCGGCGAACTGCCCCGTCCGCAGTATCCGAGCGAGATAGCCGGCCATCTCGTCTTGGTCGCCGTAGACCAGGTAGATGTCACCGGTGAAGGCGGTTATTCCCTCGTAGAACGGGTCGCCTACGCTGTCGTAGGTGGAGATCAGAAGCAGCCGCTCGACGCTAGGATAGCGGTGGGCCACAGCGCCCACGGCCGACCCTCCAGATGAGAACCCGGTTAGGTAGATAGATGGGGATTCCGACCCGCACAATTGCTCAGCGTTCTTCAGTGCCCAGTCGATGGTGTGGCACAGGCCCTCGATAAGCAGCTTGTTCCAACTGGCGCCGCGGTAGGAGTAGGGTTCCCATTCCAACTGGACCTGGAAGTCGGGGCGCGGGGCGTTGTAGGTGACCATTGTCGCCAGATCCCGTTCTTGGAGGTGCTGCCCCAGGTTCTTCCAACGGTTCTCCCGGCCGTCTTTAAGTTCGCCGGAACCCGGCGAGTTGACCACGATCACTCCCGAGTCCGTGGGATAGGCCGTAACGGGAACTCCGTACTGGACCAGTTCTCCCGACTCGGCTTCGGTTTCCTTGAAGAGCGTCGTGTCTATCGCTTCCAGAAGACTAACTCGCGGCCAAGGGCCCAGGCCCGGCTGAATCGGAATTGTTTGCCAGGGACTTGTGGAGAGACACAACAGATCTGCCCAGGCTCTCCAAGCCGGCGATGGCCTTGGAGTCCGCCAGTTTGCCGTCCTGGAAGTGTTGCGACTGCAGATAAACCTGACCGGGCACAAGGTGCGCCCCAAACCAGGCCAAGACCGGTCGCAATTGGGTGTCCACCGTCAAATAATGGTGGTCGGTGGCGCCCATGCCAATGAGCCCGCAGGCTTTTCCCATGAGCCCCTCAACGGGGATGTGGTCCAGCAGGTTCTTGAGGGCACCGGTGAATGACGCCCGGAAGATGGGCGTGGAGATTAAGTACATGTCCGCCGATGTCACCTGCTCCAAAACCTTCTGGGTGTCGTCTCCGTAGGCCTCCACCGGACGCCCGTCGGCAAAGGAGATCTGGTGGTCTCCCAGGTGGAGCAACTCAGTGGTGATCGAAGGGTCATGGTCATCGGCGGCCTCGAGGGCCGATGCCAGTGCTTGGTGCAGACGGCCCGGAGTGGTCACGGAACCGTGGATGCCCAACAGGGTTGGCAATTGGTTGCCTCCTAGATATTTGTTCGGCGGTGAGCTTTGGCTTTGGCGAGGGTGTGAGTCCTCACCTCCAACTCCATCGAGAGTCTTGACTTCGTTGCAACTAACCGTCTCCCGTTGCGACGCGAGGCAGGAATGTTACTGGTTCGCGGCGGATTTGGTATACCGGTTCTCGGGTTTGGGGAGTCCCAGGTTGCCCCGGAGGGTGTCGGCTTCGTATTCGGTGCGGAAGAGGCCCCGTTCTTTCAAGATGGGTAGCACTCGATCCACGAAGTCGTTGAAGCCCTGGGGTAGGACGCTGGGGACAAGCATGAAACCGTCGGCCGCGTTCTTCTCGAACCAGGACTGCATAGTGTCCGCCACTCGGGTAGGCGTGCCGATGAACTCGCTTCTGGGGGTGGTGGACCTTATCGCCATCTCCCGTAGGGTCAGATTCTCTTCTTTGGCCACCTGCTTGATGCGGTCTGTGGTGCTCTCCCAACCGTTCCGGCCGAAGTCCCCTAGGTCGGGGAAGGGCTCGTCCAGATCGTAGGGGGAGAAATCCATGTCGTTGTAATAGCGACCCAGGTAGTTGAGGGCGTCGTCTATTACCACTAGATTGGCGATCTCCTGGTACTTGGCTTCGGCCTCCTCCGCAGTGTCCCCGACGATGGGTGAGCAGCCGGGCAGTATCAGCACTTCCCCAGGATTCCGGCCTGACTCTTTCGCGCGTTGCTTGATGTCCTTGTAGAACCCGGCGGCGTCGGCGCTGGTCGCCTGGCCGGTGAAGATAGCATCGGCTACTTTGGCAGCGAAGCCTCTCCCTGCTTCCGAGGAACCAGCTTGAATCAGTACCGGGCTGCCCTGTTTGGAGCGGGAGATATTCAGTGGGCCCTGCACCTGGTAGAACTCACCCTGGTGGTTGAGCCGATGCATCTTGGAGGGGTCGATAAACACTCCTGACTCCTTGTTCCGTACGAAGGCATCGTCCTCCCAGGAGTCCCACAGGCCCTTGGCGATCTCCAAGAACTCGCCGGCCATGCGGTAGCGCAGGTCATGCTGGGGGTGCTCCGGTTTGCTGTAGTTGGCGGCGGAACCCTCCAGAGGCGAGGTGACGATGTTCCAGCCGGCGCGGCCTCCGCTTAGGAGGTCGATGGACGAGAACTGCCGGGCCACAGTGTAGGGGTCGCTGTAGGTGGTGGACAGGGTTGCCGCCAGGCCGATGTTGGTGGTGTCCATGGCCAACGCGGCCAGCAGGGTCAGAGGCTCGAAGCGGACCAGGAAGTTCGGGTGGGATTTCTCGCTGATGTAAAGCCCGTCGCCAAAGAACACGAAGTCCAGCTTCGCACTCTCGGCCTTGCGGGTCATGCCTTGGTAATACTCCAGGTTAACCGCGCCGTCAGGCACTGCGCTGGGATGACGCCACGAGGCCATGTTGCCGCCGCTTCCAGAGAAGAAAACGCCTAACCGCATCTTTCGTCGTTCATCCATGCTACTTCCCGCCTTTGTTGGTCCCAACGGATTCCCCTATGGACTCAGTGACGACCTGGCTCAGCAACTCATAAGAACGGAGCCGCTTCGGAAAATCGTTGATGGCCGTGACCACTATTATCTCTTCGACGTCATGTAATCTCTGGATGTCTAACAACTTCTTCAAGGCCAGTTCGGGTGAGCCATGGACCACCGGTGCGTCGTACATGTTGATCTCGAATTTCTCCCCCGATTGCTTTCCAAAATTCTCGGCAGACGCCAGGCTTCCAGCAGTCAGGGTCCGTCCGCTCTCCAGGCTAATACGGACGACCTTGATCTCGGCGGCATAGGTTGCAGCCTCGTCGGCGGACTCTGCTACCACCACCGGCAGGGCTAGCATGGCCCGCTTCTGCCCAGTGCCTGCGTCGGACCGACTGTGGTAGGTCTGCATGGCCTCGGCCATGACCTCTTGGTCGCTGTTCAGAAAGAGTGCGAACACGTAGGGCATGCCGAACTCGGCGGCCATCTCAGCGCTGGATATCGATGTGCCAAGCAGGTACAGGTCTGCCGCTTCTGGAGGCCGTGGACTGGCCATCAGCCCGTGCAATGGATGGGCTTTGGGCAACTCTCCACGGAGAAAATTCCGTAGCTCAGTGATCTTGTTGCCGATTGATCGTTCGCCCGCCGCTTCCTGTTGGAGGGCCATGGTCGACTGGGGCAGCCCGCCGGGTCCACGGCCGATACCTAGGTCCACCCGGCCGGGGGCCAGGGACGCCAACACATTGAAGTTCTCGGCCACCTTGTAGGGGCTGTAGTGCTGCAGCATCACGCCGCCGGAGCCAACTCGGATGCGGCTGGTCTTGGCCAATAGATGGGAGATCAAAACCTCGGGCGACGACCCCATGACCCGGTCCGAGCTGTGATGCTCGGCCACCCAGTAGCGGTGGTAGACCCAGCCGTCAGCCTTGGTCGCCAGCTCAATTGTGCGCTGGAAGGCCTGGGCGGCGTCCTCCTCTTGGTGGGCCGGACTCTGGTCTAAGATACTAAGATTCAAGCTAAGTTTTTGGCCGTTGGCGTTCATGTGTCCCGTTCGTGCTCGAGGTACACGGATACTTTGTGTCTGCCGATCGCCCAATTCTACATCGTTTCCATCTAGCCGTGGGTCGGGAGACCTAGATGGATGACTGTTAGTGAAAACCTCACAAGCCTTAGGTGTCATTGCTGACAATCGCAGAAACATGCGACATTACGCTAGTTATTGGGAATCAACACGCCTTTATACTGAAGTAATCCAGTTTCTCGACAATTTTCTCGCATCGATCCAATTAGGGGCGCAGATATGGCCCAGTCAATAAACCCGTACCCAGTACAGTTCGGTGTGGATTATCCTGAGGGTTCACGTGACCGCTTTTCCGTGCTTGTCCGAGTGGTCTTTGTCATCCCAATCTTAGTTTTGATCGGGGCGGTCTCCGGCCAGTCGGGTGGGGCACAATCTTTTAGCAGCACGGCCGGTGGAACCCTCTTTATTGCACCGCTGCTGATGATAGTGTTCCGTAAGAAATACCCCAGGTGGTGGTTCGACTGGAACCTGGCCCTTTCTAGGTTCACTAACCGTGTGGCTGCCTATATCTTCTTGCTGGGAGATGTATATCCATCAACGGACGAAGAGCAGGCCGTCCACTTGGAGGTTTCCTATCCCGATGCAGAAAAGGATCTCAACCGCTGGCTCCCGATAGTAAAATGGTTCTTGGCCGTACCGCACTACATCGTTCTGATGGTCTTATGGGTCTTGCTGGTCATAGCGGTGCTGATATCATGGCTTTCCATCTTATTCGGTGGCAAATACCCACAGGGTTTGTTCGACTTTGTTGTTGGCGTGATACGCTGGTCCAACCGAGTCAGCGCGTATGCATTCCTGCTGGTTACCGATGTTTACCCGCCGTTTCGTCTTAGCGCGTAGATGCCCGGTACCCGTTTCAACCAGTCTCGCAACTGGTTGAGGGGTTTTCTTATCTAAGGACATGGCCCGTTACAATTCTATGCTGGCGAATCTAAATCTACCCGGCGCAGCCCTCGCCGTTTCACTTACCCTAATACCTTGAACTCTTAAATGCAGCTACGTTTACCACGGGTCCACTACGCGTGGATCATAATCGGCCTGTCCGTCTTGCTGTACCTTAGCGGCGGATCAATCACCCAGGCCTTCGGCGTTGTCATCTTGCCGCTTCAGGACGAGTACGGCTGGAGCCAGGGCTCCATCACCTTGGCCTACGGCATCTCCGCCATCGTGAGCGCCTTGCTTTCCCCGGCGATCGGGATAGCCACCGACCGGTACGGCGGTCGTCCGGTGCTGTTCGCTGGTGTGACGTGCTTCTTCGCCGGCACGGCCATCTCCGCCCTGGCTACCGATGTCTGGCACATCTGGGTCTCCTACGGCATCTTCCTGGGCATCACTCAGAGCTGTCTTAATGTGGCGTTGATCACCACCGCCACCTACTGGTTCCGCGAGAAGCTGGGCTTGGGTGTGGGATTGCTGCAATGCGCCCAGGGGGTCGGGCCGGCCGGTACTACGCTGTTGATCGGTATACTGCTGGCCCACTACGACTGGCGGGTCGCCCTCTGGAGTCTGGGCATTGGCTGCGGGACGGTCATGACCATCATCGTATTCTTCTTCCGTAGCAGGCCGTCGGACATGGGAATAGACCCGCTGGGAAGAGCATGGTCTGGCGAGGTCAACCAACGGTTCAGCCGCGAGATACGCCTGCTGCGGGACAAGGTAAGGGCCGCATCCATCCAGTCCACCTCCGCCTTCTGGAAGTTGGTGATGGTGCATTATCTGGGCTGCGTTTCCCATGCCATCGTGATCGTTTACATCATCCCCATCGCCGTGCTGGCCGGGGTTGGTTCCGTGGCGGCGGCGGGGGTGCTGAGCACCCTGGCCTTGGTCAGCGGACTAACCCGGTTCCTGACCCCGGTGCTGGCCGACTCCCTGGGCGCCAAAGGCACCATGGCGGTCATGTACGTGCTTCAGGGACTACCCGTGTTGATGCTGTTTTGGACCAACGACACCTGGACCTTCTACTTGTTTGCGGTTGTATTCGGTATCGGCTACGGCGGGGAAGGCTCGGCTTTCCCAATCATCAACCGCCGGTACTACGGAGAAGGGTCGTTGGGACGATCCTTCGGGTGGCAGCTCTCCGGGGCGATGCTGGGCATGGCCACAGGGGGGTGGATCGGCGGGGTTCTGTTCGGATTCTTTGGTGACTACGTGCTGACCATCGCCCTTTCGGTGGCCACTAGCTTCGCGGGCGCCGTATTGATCATGTCCATGGACCGAACCGACCAGGTATTGATCCTCGACTGGGAAGATGGTCTTCCGGAGGATGCCCGGTCTGCGCCCTTGCGGGGTTCCGCAGCCGACTAGATATTTGGTCGCTTCTCGTACCAGAGAGCGTGCTGCTGGTAGGTGTAGGCCGCCTGGATCACACCAGGTTCATCGAAGGGTTTCCCCGCTATCTGCATACCCACCGGTAGCCCAGCCTCGGTGAAGCCGCAGGGCACAGAGATGGCCGGCAATCCAGTGACGTTGAACGGTGCAGTGAAACTCCGTCCCCTGATGGTGTCGTTGGGATCGTAGCCTTTGAACGCCGGCGCCGGTTGAGTCATGGTAGGCGTCACAAAGAAGTCGACCTTTCGCAGGGCCTCAGCGAACTCCCGTTTGCTCCACTGGCGACAGCGTTGCGCCTGCAGATAATCGCCGGCGCTGAGTAGGCCACCGATTCGGAACCTGGAGCGGACGATATCGCCAAAGTCCTGGGGCCTGGTTTTGAGGTTCGGTTCATGGAATGCAAAGGCCTCACTGACCATGATTATGGTGTTGGCGGCGCGCACGTATTCGAGACTGGGTAGCTCGATCTCCTCTATATTAGCTCCCAGTGCCTCCAGCTGTCCCACGGCCTTCTCGACGACGGACACGACTTCTGAGTTCACGCTGGGATCGGCATCAAAGAAATAGTGCCGGGGCAGTCCGATTGTCTTGCCCCGGATGTCCTCGCGAAGCGACAACGAATAGTCAGGGACTATCGCCTTGCTGCTGGTAGGGTCTTTGGGGTCATGACCCGCGATGGCCTGGAGCATGTAAGCGCTATCTTCCACCGTCCAGGTCATGGGGCCAACGTGGTCTTGGGACCAGCTCAGAGTGACCACGCCAGAGCGGCTAACGCGGCCGTAGGTCGGCTTTAGACCCACGATGCCGCAGAGGGACGCGGGGCCACGGATGGAGCCACCTGTACAAGAGCCAAGGGCACCCATGGCCTGTCCCGAAGCGACTGATGACCCTGACCCGCTGCTGGAACCACCGGTGATGTGGTCTAGGTTCCAGGGGTTGCAGGCAGGCTCAAAGGGCGTGGACCAGTCCGGACCACCCAGGGCGAATTCATGCATGGCCAGCTTGCCTAGCAAGATCGACCCGGCCTCTTTAAGGCGGGCGGTGGGAGTTGAGTCCACGGTGGGCACACGATCAAAATCAACACGCGAGCCGGCGGTGGTGCGAATCCCCGCCGTGTCGTAGAGGTCTTTCAAGGCGATGGGTATCCCGTGCAGAGGACCCCGGTAGTGGCCACTGCGTATCTCCGTCTCGGCGGCGCGGGCCTCGCCCATGGCGTTCTCGTGCAACAGCGTGATGAACGAGTGTAGCCGGTCGTCGGTGTCGGCTATCCGGTCGAAGAATACTTGGGTCAGTTCCACGGGAGAGAGCTCGCCCCCCTTCAACAGCTTGCCGGCTTCGTGAATCGTCAGATGGTGTAGTTTCTTGTCGGTCTGCGCCATATCCCTAACCACCATTCCTTAAAAATCTCTTCCCCCTTCCGGGGGCAAAGTTAGGATGGGGATCGGTTTTCCGCCCCCATTACTAGTCCGCGTCCTGGTTAATCCGGACGAAACTCCACCACCATCTCTTCAGGACCGAAATCTATGGAATGTACCATCGCCGTGTATTGCAAATACAGTTCATAGATGGGCTTGAGGTGGTCCAATTCCGCCTGGTCCATGCCTAGACCGGCTCGGTCGGCCATGAACCTAAATTCTTCCATCGAGATTTCCTGTTCAGCCATTTCCGCCACTCCTGATACCTAAATAAATTGCTAAATACGGCAACGGTCTTGCCGTTACCACATGGCATGGCCGCCGTTAGCTCCGAACTTACACCACTTCAGAATCTGCCCTTAGGCGTACTTGCCGCCGTCTTGGGGCACGGTTCCTTCTCTGCCTGATTCAGCCATCTCCAGGCGGGTGGTCCTGGGCCAGGTGCGCTTCAGATCGTCCTGGACACTAAAATGCAGCGTGCCCAGACCCTGCACTTCCAACTCGATCTTGTCGTCGTTCTGGAACGCGCTCAGGCCCCTGTGGTTGGTCCCAGTGGCGATGATATCTCCGGGTTCCAGCTCGTGGATGGAACTGACCCACTCGATGATTCTCGGTATCTTATGGGCCATGTCGTCGGAGTTAAACGATTGCTTCAGGTCTTCGTTGACCCAGAGGTTTATGGACAACTTCTGGGGATCGTCTATCTCGTCGGCGGTGACCAGATAGGGGCCCATGGGCGCGAAGGTGTCTCGGGACTTCATCTGATAGAAGGTGTTGCCTCCGGCCTGCAGGCCCCGGGCCGAGCCGTCGATGAAGTTCATGTATCCGAAGATGTAGTCGAAGGCGTCTTCCTGTTTTACGTTGCTGGCGTGTTTGCCGATCACCAATGCGAACTCGGCCTCGCCCTCGAAAATAGTCGCGGGGATGTCGGGGAGCAGCATGGTGTCACCATCGCCGATCACGGAATTGGGCGACTTCTGGAACGCATTGATAGGAGCCGGTTCGTCCCGCGTGCCGTCCTCCATGTAATTGACCGCCATGCAGATGATGTTGGAGGGTTTGGGCAGGGGCGAGCGCAACCGGACTTGATCCAAAGGAGTTCCCTGTTCGGCATCCACCGCCTGCTGTAGCGAGGCACGGTACCTGGAGAAATTCTCGATAACCTTGCCGATCAGGTCTTGGGGAGATGTGTGCTCGATGCCGCTGACCGCGCCGGAAACATCAACCACGGTGTCGCCCTTAACTACGCCCAGTTTAAAGTCGTCGAAAAATACCAGTTTCATAGCTCTCCTTTTGTCTGACTGCCAGTTCAGGCGGGCATGTAGCGGGAATGTTACTGAACCACCGGCCCGGTGGCAAGGGCAGAGGTCCTCTGCGCCTGTCCCACGGGCCGGTTACTGGCGTATAGTATGGGCAACCGGCTCAAAGAAGCCCTGCTCATTGAGGAGATTAGGTACCCCATGGCCAGCTATATCAGCCATCTGGAATGCACCGTCTGCGGCAAGAGCTATCCCCACGAGCAGTTGATCGGCATAAGTCCCTGCTGCGAGAAGGTGCTGTTCGCTCGCTATGACTTGGCGAAGTTGGGGCGCGAGGTTGACCGTGATAGCCTAGTCAGCCGGCCCGACACCATGTGGCGGTACGCTGAGTTGCTTCCGGTGGACGACACCGGCAGCATCGTCACTCTGGGTGAAGGCGGCACACCGCTGATCAGAACGGTCAATCTGGCCGAAAAACTGGGGATGACCAATCTCTACATCAAAGAAGAGGGACTTAACCCCACCGGCACGTTCAAGGCCAGGGGCATCTCCGCCGCCGTATCCAAGGCTGTCGAGTTGGGTGTGAACGGGTTCACCATGCCCTCTGCCGGAAACGCCGCCGGCGCTGCTGCCGCCTATGGAGCCAGAGCCGGTATGGAAACCAAGGTATTCATGCCCCAGGACGCCCCAGACGCCAACAAGAAGGAGACGTTGGTGGCAGGGTCGGAATTGAACTTGGTGGAGGGATTGATCAATGACGCCGGTCGCGAGGCTGTGGCCGTGGCCAAGGAACTTGGGTTGTTCGACCTTTCAACGCTGAAAGAGCCGTACCGAGCCGAGGGCAAGAAGTCCATGGGCCTGGAGATGGCCCAGCAATTGGGCTGGAAGATGCCCGACGCTGTGATATATCCCACCGGTGGCGGCACTGGAATCATCGGCATGTACAAGGGATTCAAAGAATTGTTGGAGTTGGGTTGGATCGAGGGAAAACAACCCAAGTTCATCTCGGTGCAGGCCGATGGCTGCCAGCCCATCGTCAGGGCTTTCGACGCCGGGGCCGATTCCTCAGAGATGTGGGAGAACGCCACCACCAAGGCCGACGGCCTGCGGGTGCCCCATCCCTTCGCCGACTACCTGATCTTGGAAGCCATAAGATCGACCGGCGGGACAGCGCTGGCGGTATCGGACCAAGAGATGATTGACGCGATGTACGAGATGGCCACCTCAGAGGGCATATTCCCAGCACCGGAAGGCGCAGCTACGCTGGTTGGGCTGAAAAAGCTACTGGGCCAGAAGTTCTTAGACCCCGATGAATCCGTGGTCCTCTTCAACACCGGTTCCGGTTACAAATACCTGGACCTGATCAGCGGCCAGAAGCGCAGTTAGAGTCGGATACCGGATGAGAAACGGTTCGGGTGGGACTGGGGGATGACCCGTTCGGTTCAGGCTCCGGCACAAGCAACTTTTCTTCCGCGGTCACCGGCACCGTGAAGTAGGGCGAGACATTCTAGACCTCTTGGGAACCCGCTTATCAAGTCTGGAGACCGCTCAGAAGTAACAACACGGGGAGTCACAATAAACACCTCTCAAGGCGGCCGGTGGATTCTACGCCAGCCTTTTTAGTTTGCCTGTGCTCATTTCCATCACAGGGCGCCCAAGCATTCGACACATCTGGGCGAAAAACGTTATCATTACGGGAACGATTTTCACGGGTGATTTAGGAGTGATCTATGCGACGCGTAGCCATCGTTTCACCGGTCCGAACCGCTGTGGGCAATTTCGGCGGGGCTCTGAAGGATGTGCCAGCGGAAGAGCTGGCCTGCACTGTGATCAAAGAGACCTTGGAGCGTAGCAAACTGGACCCGGCCAAGGTGGACGACGTGATCCTGGGCCATGGGTACCCCAGCGGCGAGAACCCGGCCATAGGTCGATTGGCTCTGCTCAAGGCCGGCCTCCCCATAGAGGTGCCCGGCTACCAACTTGACCGCCGTTGCTCCTCGGGTCTGCAGGCTATCCTGAACGCCTGCATGATGGTCCAAACAGAGAACGCAGACGTGGTAATCGCCGGCGGCGTGGAGAGCATGAGCAACGCCGAATTCTACGTGAACGAGTCCCGGTGGGGAGCACGTTTTGGCTCCATCACCCTACATGACCGCCTAGCCCGCGCCCGGGAGACCATCTCCCCGGAGGATCGCTTCGGTTACATCAGCGGCATGGTGGAGACGGCCGAGAACCTGGCCAAACAGTACGAGATAGCCAGGGAAGAACAGGACGAGTACTCCCTGCGCAGCCACCAGCGCGCCGTCGCCGCTCAGGAATCCGGCAAGTTCGACTCCCAGATCGTCCCCATCGAGATTCCCCAGCGGCGGGGCGACCCAGTGATCTTCAACAAGGATGAGGGCCCCCGTGGCGATAGTTCCATGGACGTTTTGGGTCGCCTTCGCCCAGTGATGAAAGACGGCACGGTTTCCGCAGGGAATGCCAGTAGCCAGAACGACGCAGCGTCGGTCTGCCTGGTGGTGGCCGAAGACAAGTTGGAAGAATTGGGCCTCGAGGCCATGGGCTTCCTCAAAGGCTGGGTTGTGACCGGGTGCCACCCCGCCACCATGGGAATCGGCCCAGTGCCCGCCGTGAGCAAGCTGATGGAAAAGACCGGCATGTCTCTGGAAGACATGGATGTCATCGAACTTAACGAAGCATTCGCCGCCCAGGTGTTAGCGGTGCTCAGGGAATGGAAACTTCCCAACCACGACAACCTGAACGTCAATGGTTCGGGCATATCTTTGGGTCACCCGATCGCCGCCACCGGCGCCCGCATCCTGACCACTCTGCTAAACGAGATGGAGTTACGGGACGCTCAGTTCGGCCTGGAAACCATGTGCGTGGGTGGAGGCCAAGGCGTCGCCGCCATGTTCGAGCGCCGGTAACCAGAAACCGGCAACCCAGTAA
>UINC01000975.1_pt1 | contig 12106 bp, 10 predicted proteins | sample 5385821 | NCBI WGS metagenome assembly UINC01 (sample SAMEA4666929, study PRJEB26691) | marine metagenome | isolation source: Pacific Ocean | place: Pacific Ocean | collected 2011-10-13 | reverse complement strand
TCAACAGCCTCTTCTGCGGCCTCAACGACTTCTTCTTCGGTACTCACCTCCGGTTCATCATCCGCCGAGGCCTCGTCCCCTTCGGTCGACGCATCGGGCTCGTCACTTGCCTCCGCGACCTCTGGCTGCCCATCGGCTTCGGACACCCGTTCAGAATCAGTGCCAGAATCCTCATCGGACCCCTCCTCGGGCTCCTCAACCGGGGGAGGCTCAGGCACGTCCATGCGCTCGGGAAGTGTCGTCACCTCGAGCACGATTCTACGGTTCGCGGCGTCCGACTCGATCACCTTGAGCTCCAACGCCTCTCCGGCACGGTAGTACTCGGGAAGCTTTTCTTCTTCCTCGACTCCCGAGTGGGACGTCGGCACGAAACCCTCGATGTCGTCGCCCAAATCTACGACCACACCCTTTTCCTGCACGCGAGCGACTGAGCCGGCGGGCTCGACACCGGCAGAAAATCGTTCGACGATCTGGGGCCACGGGTCATCGGCCAACTGCTTGATCCCAAGAGAGATCCGCTTTGCCTCTGCATCGACGTCCAGCACGAGGACCTTTACCTCGTCACCCTTCTGGATGACCTCGGACGGGTGCTCGATTCGCCGGGTCCAACTCAGATCGGAGACGTGTACGAGCCCATCGATCCCCGATTCGATTTCGACGAACGCCCCGAAGGACGTGAGATTCCGGACCACTCCGTCCAACTGCGTGCCCGTCGGGTATTTGGCCGGCAGTGCAAGCCACGGATCTTCTTCGATCTGCTTCATTCCGAGAGAGATCTTCTCGTCCTGCATATCCACTTTCAACACCACTGCTTCGATCTCGTCGCCAATGTTCACGAGCTTGGAGGGGTGTCGAATGTTACGCGTCCATGACATCTCGGAGATATGAACGAGGCCCTCGACGCCCTTCTCCAGCTCGATGAAGGCTCCATAGTTCGTAATCGATACAACCATTCCACGCACACGGGAGCCGACGGGGTACTTCTTGCCGATGTCGGTCCACGGGTAGGGCAGAAGCTGCTTGAGCCCCAACGAGATACGCTCGCGGTCCCAATCGATGGCCAGAACTTTTAGGTCGAGATTGGCACCGATATCCACGACCTCGGAGGGATGTCCTACCCGCCCCCACGACATGTCGGTGATGTGGAGCAGGCCATCGAGTCCGCCCAAGTCGATGAAGGCGCCGAAGTCGGTGATGTTCTTGACGACACCTTCCCGGACTTGCCCGACCAAGAGCTCCTTGACCAAAGTTTCGCGCTTTCTCTCGCGCTCTCCCTCGAGGATGACGCGGCGAGAAACAACGATGTTGCGGCGCCGCTTGTTGAGCTTGATGATCTTGAACTCGAACGTCTGTCCGAGTAGGTCGTCGATGTTCGGTACCCTGCGTAGCGCGATCTGCGAGCCGGGCAGAAATGCGTCGACACCCATGATGTCCACGGTGACACCGCCCTTGATCTTGCGCGCCAGCATCCCTTCCACCGGCTCATCGGCCTCGTGAGCTTCCCGGATCTTCTCCCAAACACGCAGGAAATCGGCCTTTTTCTTTGAAAGCACGACGATTCCGTCGTCGTCCTCGAGGCTCTCGAGAAGAACCTCTACCTCTTGACCCGGCTCGATCCCATCGCGGTCCTTGAACTCGTCGAGCGGAACCGCTCCCTCACTCTTGAAGCCGAATTCCAGGATGACCATGCTGTCGGTAACCCTGAGCACCTTCGCGTGGACGATTTCGCCTTCCCTGAAGTCTCCCATCACATCCGCGTGATCGGAGAGCAGAGTCTCGAAATCCGCCGCGGATATGTCGAGAATTTCCTCGCCATACGGATCCGCCAGCAACTCGGGAGAGATACCGCCCGGTGGTTTCTCGGCCACGGTTACGGCTGCCGAAGTCGAAGAGGCAGAAGCCTGGTCATCGGGGGTGGCTTGGTCTGCGCCGGCTTCGGATTCACTCTCGGCGGCGGCTTCGGAGGTGGGGTCTGAGGACTGAGGGTCTGGGTTATCGGTCACGGTTCGCTCACCGGCGCGGTTCGCCGGTGCCTTTTTTGGCCGGACACCACAGCGGCGCCCCGGTCCGGGTTGAGGGATAGACAGGACACTGGCCTCAGCGCCGGGGCCAGCGCGGGGAAGCTATACTTCGGCCTAAAGAGGAGTCAAGTCCTGTACCTGCCTCATGATGAGGGATACCTGATCATCGAAGGGCAACCCCGTGGTGTCCACCTCCAAGGCATGCTCGGGCCGCCTCAGGGGCGAGTGACTCCGGCTGGAATCGGTGTTGTCCCGTTGTTCGATGCGGCGGGCCTCCTCCTGGACTTCGGCCTCGGCCGGCTCGCGTCCGTGATCTTGGAGTAGCCGGCGCCTGGCGCGTTCCTCGAGGCTGGCGACGAGAAAAATTTTTACGTCGGCGTCGGGGAAAACCACGGTGCCCATATCTCTCCCGTCGGCCACGAGGTTGCCGTGAGCCCCAACGCTGCGCTGCACGTCGAGCAGCCAATCCCGGACGGCGGGTAACCCGGCGACCGCCGACACGGACGCTGTGACTTCGGTACTGCGAAGATCAGAAGTGAGAAGCACACCATCGTGGTAGATGTTCACGACGTCGCCCTCCACTTCTATCTCGACGTTTAACTCAGTCAACTGTTGGGCCTTGAGGGTCGCCCACTCCTGCTCCGGCACGCCCTCCTTGAGCAGCGCGAACGTCAACGCCCGATAGAGGGCCCCCGAATCGAGGTGCCGAAATCCCAAACGTCTCGCCACCGCCTGCGCGGTGCTGGTCTTGCCTGACCCCGCGGGCCCGTCGAGTGTGATCACGGGGGGGCGGGTACGTGGCACGGTCAGGTCCGCGCTGCAGTCAGGTCCTCGAGAAGGACCCCGAAGCCCGGAAAGCTCACGTCGGCAACGTCAGCACCGTCGATCTCGATACGGTTGCCCGGGAGAGCCCCGAGCACACCGAACGCCATGGCGATGCGGTGGTCGTGATGACTCGAAACTCGGCCCGCGAGAGGATGATCACTTCCTTCGATTTCAAGGCCATCACTCAACTCTTCAGCCTGCACACCCACGGATCGTAGGTTATCCGCAAGTACCCGAATCCGATCGGACTCCTTGAGCCGCAGTTCGCCGGCCCCGGTAATACGGGTCACTCCTTCGGCCCGGGAAGCCAGGACGGCGAGCACAGGGAACTCGTCGATCATGGCAGGCACTTCCTCTCCCCCAACGTTTGCACCGACCAGCTTCGACGGGAGCCCACGAAGCGAACTCGACGGCTCTCCGGCATCATGTTCCTTGAAAGGGTCGGCCCCTACGTTTGCACCCATACGCCCGAGTACCTGGAGCAATCCACGACGGGTCGGATTCATGCCCACATGACTGATCTCGACTCCGCCCTCGACTCCGCCCAGAATCGCCAAAGCGAGGAAGAACGTCGCCGACGAGAAATCGCCGGGAACTTCGAGGTCGAGAGGAGCGATCTGCTCAGGTGGATCTCTCAATTCTACCCTCCAGACATCATCCGCCTGATGGGAGACGACCGGAACGCCGCACATGCCCAGCATCCGCTCAGTATGGTCCCGCGAACGGTACGGCTCCGACAATCGAACGGATGCACCACCCACCAGGCCCGCCAGCAGCAGCGCACTCTTGATCTGGGCGCTCGCCACTGGGGAGTCATAGTCGAGCGAAGTGAGGGCACCGCCCGTCAGTTCGAGCGGGAGCCGATCCGGCTCACCCATCTCGCGAAAGACCGCGCCCATCTTGGACAGTGGCGTGGTCACCCGCCGCATTGGACGACTCTGCAAGGACGCATCCCCGGTGACCGTCGCGGTGATCGGCTGACCAGCCAGAACACCCAGCATGAGGCGCGCGCCTGTACCGCTATTCTCGAAATCCAGAACGCCTTGCGGTGCTTGCAAGCCACGAAGACCCACGCCCTGAATCCGCACCTCGGCTCCATCCCCGCCGAACGGAGGGATGTCCACGCCCAGAGCACGCAGCACCGCGGCCGTCGCCTGGGGATCCTCTCCCGGTAGGAGCCCCCGCAGCCGGCTTTCCCCCGAAGCAAGAGAAGCGAAGACGAGGGCTCGTTGGGTGACTGACTTGTCGCCCGGAACCCGAATGCGTCTCATTGCCCTCTCCTCCACTCCCGCGTGGCACGCATCAATTGAGCGACTTCGTCGAGTGAGCGTTCAGACAGTGCCGTCCGCAAGAAGTCCAGGCCGTCTTGCATGCTCTCGATCGCCCGTAGGTTTTCCTCACTCGCTTCGTCCAGCAAACTGGTCCACATCTCCGGCGAACTCTCGGCTAGCCGGGTCAGATCACGACCGCCGGGGCCGAGATCCTCCACCCGGAGCCCAGCCTCCGCCATGGCGTGCGACAGCACGTTGGAGACCAACTGCGGCAGGTGACTCGCCCACACCATGAGCCGGTCATGGGCATCAGCGTCGATGGGCCGAACCCTCGCACCCATCGCCTGCCACATCGATTCCACCGCCTCGATTCGCTCACTTTCGGCCGCTCCGCCACAAACGAACACGGTCTCACCCGCGAAGAGATCCGCCGATGAAGCCTCGTATCCTGTGGCGGTCCCACCCGCCATCGGATGGCTCCCGACGAATTGTTCGGCGAAACCGAGTTCGCCGGCCACTCTCGCCAAGGGCTCCTTGAGCCCAGCCACATCAGTGACCGTCGCATCGCCCCAGCCCGCGGCATGATCTCTCATCATCTCTAGAGCCACATCCAGAGGCGTGGCATAAATCACCAGATCCTTCCCCCCGGCGGCCTCCTCGGCGCTATCGGCCACGGCATCGATCTCGCCCTCGGCCAAGGCCCGTTCCGCGCCGTCTCGATGCCGGTTGAAGGCCACGATCCGCGGCGGGTTAGCCAGAACCCGTAAGGCTCGCGCGAGCGATCCTCCCATGAGACCCAAACCGACGATCCCCACGCGCTCGAAAGCGAACTCGTGGCTCACAACTTTCCTGCCTTTTCACCAGGCTCTATCTCTGTGCTAGCCTCGCCCTCCGCGTCAGCCTCGTCTTCTACGCCGTCGTTGTGCGGAATTACCACGCTGAGGCCGTCACGGGCGACCACGGCACCGGAAAACTCTTCACGGGCTTCGGCTTCGAGCGCCGAGGGGTCGTCGGAATACCGGGCGGACACATGTGTCAAATAGAGCCTACGCACCCCCGCCCTGGCCGCCAGTGCCGCCGCTTCCGAAGCGGTACTGTGGTACGTCTGCTGGGCCCTGTCGGCTTCTTCGTTTCCGAAAGTAGCTTCATGGATCAGCAAGGAAGCACCTTCTGCTATCTCAAGCGTCGCTTCGGATGGGCGCGTGTCGCCCGTGTAGACCACCACACGCCCTGGACGGGGCGGCCCCACGACATCTGCCGGCTCCACCCGGCGCCCATCGACGTCGACGGCCTCCCCCTGATGCAACTTTCCAAAGAGCGGTCCCTCGGGTACCCCCAGAGCCCGGGCGCGTGTGATATCGAAGCGGCCGAGCCGCTCGTGCTCCACGAAGGCGTAGCCCAACGCGGACGTACGATGATCCGCCGGGAAAGCGATCACCTCATACTCATCGTATTCCACGCACGCACCCGGGCTAAGCTCCTCGATCACGAGCGGAAAAGGCACCCGGTCCACGCCCAAGCTCACCACTTGTTCGAGGGTACCTCGAGACGAGTCGGGCCCGAAGATGCGTAACGGGTCGGTTCGACCTTGGAGGGCCATCGTCCTCAAAAGCCCAGTGATGCCGAGGAAGTGATCCGCGTGGAGATGAGTCACGAACACGTCCCGCACGGCGAAACCCGTGCCGTAACGCATCATCTGGCGTTGCGTGCCCTCGCCACAATCAAGGAGAAAGGAGTCTCCCTCCCTCTGAAGGGCGATCGCACTCACATTGCGGCGCACTGTAGGTCGCGCCGCGGCGGTGCCGAGGAATGTGACTCGAATCATGCGTCAGGCCGGTGTCGGGACGAATTTAAGCTGTGGAGAAAATTAGCGCCCAGCTCCCCGGGTCAGAAGAGCCGAAGCTGGACCCGGAACGTCTGTCCCGGCTGTGGGAGTCCGCATTGATCGAAAATCGCGTTGTCAGTCAGGTTCGTGACTCCGACGAGCGCATCCACGTTCGCAAGAGTGGACCGCCCCTCGAAGGAGAAAAATCGCCGGAGTTCGAGATCGAAACGATGGGTCTGGCTCAGCGTGTCCATTGAGCCCGGTTCCGCGTTCAGACAGGACTGTTTTCCCACGAACCGATATCCACCAGACAGGCTGAGGTCCCAGGGGACGGGTATAGCCATATCCAACCCTCCGACCGCTACGGGCTCGTATTCGGGCCGGACGCGAACATCGCTACCGTCTTCGATCTGCCAGGCCTGTTGGAGTGTAAGATCGCCAGTGTACTGCATCCTTCCCCACGCTCCCGAGGCCACGACTTCCAGACCCGTGGTCCGAATGCCGTCACGGTTTGCCCGCTGTCGCTTGGGCCCCTCGGGTGTGTCCATGCTGACCCGTACGATGCCGTCCGAGAGGTTCTGGTGGAATCCCACGACCTGGAGGTCGACCGCCGGCAGGTCCCAGGTCAGTCCAAGTTCCACCCCTGTCAGAACCTCCGGCTCGAGATCCGGATTCGCGAGAAAGCGACCCAAAGCCTCCGAGTACAGCTCCCTGAGCGAAGGAAAACGAGCGCGACGGCTAATCCCTCCGTGGAGTAGCAGACGGCCTCCACCCGTCAGGGACGACAGACCGAGACGCGCACCCCAATCTCCCAGCCGCCCAAGGGGAGGGTTACCTCCGGACTCCGGTGTGTCCGCTCCGTCGAGCGATACACCCACGCTGAGGCGCGTCGCCCCCAGGCTTTCCCATCCTGGGAGATCGTCGAGCCGCCACTCGACCTCCGAACCCAAGCTCCACAGACGTTGCCGAAAGTCGCGCTCGCCCGAGCTGGTCAGTCGCTCCGTGTGCGAAATGTCTCCGTACGTCAGCGCCGCCCTTACATCCACTCTCTCGCCAACGCTGTGTCCCCCGAGCACGCGCAGAGTAAGCGTCCTGTCGTCGCCCTCCTCCTCCTCGATCACGCTCTCGTAGTCGAGGGAATCGAATTGTTCTATCCGGAACGAACCGACATCGAAACCCACGCTCGCTTCGAGATCTCCCATCCCCCAAGCCGTCTCCTTGCGACCGGTGCCCGCCGAGACCGCGGTAATCACACGCGTCTGATCGGGATAGCGCCAGAACCTGGGCTCCGACTCGTGAATCTCAGGAGCCACGCCACGATCTACGTCGAACCCCGAGGACGTGAGCGACATCCAAGCGCCCTCGTCGCCCTGATAACGGGCGGAAACGAAGGCGTCGGCATGCCGGACGTCACTGTTGAGGCGAAGATCCCCGTCCGAGCTCAACAGTGCGGGGTCCCCTGCAATCCCCGAGTCGCCGCTTGGAATCGAAACGCCGGGCCGGTCCCGGAAGCCGGCACCGCCCTGCAACAACCACTGCCCTCCACCGGACTCGATCGGATGAGCAATGGTCCCGCCGAGGATCACACCCCCGTAGTTGTCCAACGCCGAACTAAAGGTGGCGGGCGGCGGCATGTTCAGACGTTCGACCCCGCGCGCCACATCGATCGACACGACTCCGGCCAGAACATTCGGACCGTACAGGACCGACGAGAGTCCTCTTAGCAAATGAATGGACCGGGCAGCTGTCAGTGGAATGATCGAGAGGTCCGTTCGATGGTCCCACCCCAGGGTCAGGGGGACGCCGTCTACCAAGACGGCAATCTGCCGGTCGGTGGCGCCCCGCAGACTCGGCTGTGCTTCGCCACGAGAATCTTCTCGGACGAGCACGAGCGGCATCTCACGTAACGCCTCTTCCAGAGTTGGAATCGGGACCGAACCCAGAGAATCAAGACGGATTTCTACCGCTCCGACTCCGCCCGTGGCCGTGAGCGTGCGAGGAGCCAAGACCCGGATCTCAGCCAGTCGGAAGCTGTCCGCAAAACTCTGGAGCGTATCCGAGCGGACCGAATCTCGCACTTGGGCCTTCGTGGCCCGGGGCCACATGCCCAAGATCACGACGGTCACGCCCAGGAAGAACAGGATGGCCGGCCTACCACGTCTTGTTATCGAGAGGGGTATTGTCCTCATACCTGGGATACGAAGTCCAACCCGAAGTCGAGCGACGGCGCCGAGTGGGTGATCCAGCCACTGGAGATGTAGTCGACGCCGGTCTCCGCGACGAGGCGGACCGTATCGGCTGTTACCTGGCCGGATGCCTCGAGCGCCGCCCGCCCCCCGGTCAACTCGACGGCCCGACGCAAGTCCGCCGGCGCCATGTTGTCCAGCAGGAGCGCCGTGACGCCAGCCTCGAGAGCCTCGTCGAGCTGATCCAACGTATCCACTTCGAGCTCGATGGTGGTGGCCGGTCCACTCTGCCCCCTGGCCGCAGCGATCGCGGCTGCCACACCGCCGGATGCGGCGATGTGGTTGTCCTTGATGAGGATCGCATCGCCGAGCCCGAATCGGTGATTCACCCCACCTCCCGCGCGGACCGCCTGTTTCTCGAGTGAGCGTAGCCCGGGTGTGGTCTTGCGCGTACAACAGATCTTCGCGTCGGTGCCTGCCACCGCGTCAACAAGCGTTCCGGTCGCGGTGGCCACGCCAGAAAGGTGGCCGAGGAAGTTGAGGGCCGTTCGTTCAGCGGCGAGTATCGATTGAGTCGGCCCCTCTACTACGGCTACCACTTCACCGGCTTCCACCGCGGCGCCCTCGGCCACCTCGAATCGAAGCTCCACGCTGGGATCGATCAGCCTGAAGGTCACTGCCGCCGGCTGCGTACCGGCAAGAACGCCTCTCTCCCGGGCAACGATGTGGGCATGAGTCGTGGCATCCGGCGAAATCACCGCTCGAGACGTGACGTCTCCCCCGGGCCCGATATCCTCGTCCAGGGAACGTCTGACCACCGACTCGATGAGTGCTTCGGGGAGATCGGGAAAACCGCTCATACCGTGTGCAATCGGGCCGTGTCCAATCGGGACTCTAGCCGGATACCCCGACGACCGGACCGAGGGAGGCCCGGTTTTCAACAGTCACCTCGGCCTCTACGCCATCGGCGAAGTCGCGACCCTCAGCGCCCAGGTCCACCATGCGCTGGACGGCCCGGCGAGCGCCCTTGACCACATCAGCCGGAATCGTGACCTCGTAGCGCATCTCCTGAAGGCTCTCGAGGATGTTCTGGAGCGTGATGCTCTTCATGTGGGGGCAAAGGTTGCACGGCCGGATGAACTCGACGTCTGGTGTCTCGGCCGCCACGTTGTCACTCATCGAACATTCCGTGACCATCAGAACCTGGCTCGGGCGCTTTTCCTTCACGTACCGAATCATGGATGACGTGGACCCAGCATAGTCGACATCGGCGAGAACGTCCGGGTGGCACTCGGGATGCGCCAGCACCACGAGGCCCGGTGTACTCTCGCGATACCTACCAATCTCCTCGGCGGTAAAACGCTCGTGGACCTCGCACAGTCCACCCCAGGCGATCACTTCGACATCGGTGAGCGCCGCGACGTTCTTGGCCAGGTATTCGTCCGGTAGAAGCATGACACGGTCGACCCCCATCGCCTCCACCACGTTGACCGCGTTTGCCGACGTGCAACAGATGTCGGACTCCGCCTTCACGTCCGCCGACGTATTCACGTAGGTCACGACCGGTACGCCAGGATACTTCTGCTTCATCCGGCGCACGTCTTCTCCGGTAATCGAGGAAGCCAGCGAGCACCCGGCCTTGAGACTCGGAATCAGGACCGTCTTGTCCGGAGAGAGTAGCTTCGAAGTCTCGGCCATGAAGTGGACACCGGCCTGTACGATGATGTCGGCATCGGTCTTCCCCGCCTCTATCGCCAACTGAAGGGAATCCCCAACGAAGTCGGCAACACAGTGATAGATGTCGGGGGTTTGATAGTTATGGGCGAGAATAACCGCGTTCTTGGCCTTCTTGAGCTCGTTGATCGCATGAATCAGCGGCGCCAACACCGGCCACTCCACCGGGGGTATGACATCCTTAACCCGTTCCTGAAGATCGGCCGTCGCGCGCGCGACCTCGGGCGTGTATTCAAGCATATCGTATGCGTCGCTGGGCCGTGGCCATCCGCGTCGAGTCGTCCAACCAGGCCGTGTTTGGCTGTCCGGGGCCTTCCGCCCCGGACGTAGAATTCGCCACATCCTACACAATATCGGTCCGTTCGATCCTGACGAAAAGCTCCTCACCTCGCGAGGCACTTTCGGATTGCCCCTATTCGGCGATGGATCCTCGGTGGCGTCGGTCGGAATGGCAGCCCGGCGTACCACACCGCAGTCCAATCGGTTAGGATATTGTGCACCCCACCGCCGGATGACCCCGAAACTCCAGGAGACCCTCCCACTTGAGAATCAGGGGCTACGCGGCTCTCTCCTTGGCGGCCGTATTCTTTTCAGCCGGTGATCTGCTTCAGCGTGTGGTGGTCTATCCGTTGACGTGGATGCTGCCCAATCAACGGGGAGCTATCCTCGGCAGATGGCAGCGATGCTTGTGCCATACGTTATTCCTGATTCTCAGGGTGGTCGGCGGCGCGGACATACCGCGACCGGGCCGCGTTCCCGGCGGGCCTGGTATCCTGATTCTCATGAACCACCAGTCTCTTCTGGATATCCCCATGGTCATGGCTTCGGTCGACGGCGCGTGTCTTAGAATCGTGACACGGGCCAGGTACGCCAGGTGGATCCCTGTCGTTTCTCACACCATCCGCACACTCGAGTACCCGGTCGTAAACCCGGGGGCGAAGGCCGGGACGACCCGACGGTATTTGGAGCAGCTGAGTCAGGTGGCCCGCACGACTGATGCACCTTTGGTCCTGTATCCAGAGGGGACGCGAACCCGCAACGGAAAGGTCGGCCGGTTCCAGAGTAGCGCCCTCGAGCGGATTCTTGCGGCGAGGGATTGGAAGGTCTATGTCCTGGTCACCGACGGATACTGGCGTCACGCAAAGCTGGTCCATTTCGCGGGTGGAATGCAGGATATCGATGGGCACTTGAGCGTCCTGGGCCCCATCGAGTGGAACGACCCCGAGGCCGACCCGGAGCACTTCATCCTGCGAATGCGGGACTTGATGGTGGAAGAGCTGGCGCGAGTGCGGAAAGCCAAGGCCCACTTGGCAGCCTGATCGGGGAGGGGCTGTCACGTGTGTTAGTGTTGGAGCGGACCCTGCCTCAAACCCACAAGTAGAATGCTGATGAGAAGGATCTTGGGGTACGTAGTCGTCGGCACCCTGGCCTGTTCGGGCCAGCTCTCCGCTCAGCGTAGTAGCACCGACAACGTCGAACTTTCAGGAGATATTCTTGCGACTGCGCTTCCCGCCGCCGCGCTTGCCTCGACACTGATCTGGAAAGACGATCAACGGGCAACCCTGCAGTTTGCCATGACTACCGTGACATCTTTTGCTGTCACGCATGTCCTGAAAAGAGTGGTCGACAAACCACGGCCTAATGGTGGTGATCATGCTTGGCCGTCCGGACATACGTCCAGCGCATTCAGCGGAGCTGCGTTTCTACAGATACGCCATGGCTGGAGGGTCGGCGTTCCCGCGTATCTGTTAGCCGGATACGTAGGCTGGACGAGAGCATACGTGGACGCACATGACTATTGGGATGTCCTGGGAGGGACGATCGTAGGCATTGGGAGCGCCTACTTGTTTGCAAAACCCTACGATCCGAATCGAATAGCCGTTTCCCTGGGCAAGCGAGATGAAGCTTATTCGATGGAAGTCTCGTTTCGGTTCTGAATCACTGCTCGCCTCGACAGGCCAATCCACTCGCCACAAGCGGGTTCATTTCACGACAACCCGTATCCGATGGTTCCGGGTGTCCACAATGTAGAAATTGCCTGCACTGTAATGGTCTATGTCGTATTATATAAACAGCTTAGCCTATTTGGTCACTGTGTGACTGGATAGCTGGGTGTGGCAGTTCGCTATTGGTGTGAGCTGGTAGCCCTTAATTGGACTAGACACCCAGCTGTCTAACTCCTCTCCATTGCCCAAACGATTTGACTGAGAAGGTTTCGTCCTCCCAAGTCCCGGCGACCCAGAC
>UINC01001983.1_pt1 | contig 12115 bp, 9 predicted proteins | sample 5385821 | NCBI WGS metagenome assembly UINC01 (sample SAMEA4666929, study PRJEB26691) | marine metagenome | isolation source: Pacific Ocean | place: Pacific Ocean | collected 2011-10-13 | reverse complement strand
GCGTCCGCACGAGACGGGCTACACCTGCCTGCCGTAAACCAACTGAATTACACGGTTCGCGAGCCGCTGGGTCCGGTCGGTGTCATCACCCCCTGGAATACACCGTTCATGCTCTCGACCTGGAAAATTGCACCAGCCCTGGCCGCAGGTTGCACGGTGGTCCACAAGCCCGCCGAATGGAGTCCATTGACCGCGACACTGCTTACCGAGATCGCCCACGAGGCCGGGCTGCCTGCCGGTGTGCTGAATCTGGTCAATGGCGTCGGTGAGGTAGCCGGGCGCGCCCTGACAGAGCATCGCGGTATCCGCGCGATAGCTTTCGTTGGCGGTTCCGAGACGGGGCGGCACATCATGGCTCAGGGTGCACAAACGCTTAAGCGGGTGCACTTTGAACTGGGAGGGAAAAACCCAGTCATCGTGTTCGACGATGCTGACCTGGATCGAGCTCTCGATGCTGTCGTATTCATGATCTACAGTCTCAACGGGGAGCGCTGTACCTCTTCCAGTCGCCTGCTGGTGCAATCAAATATTCATGACCAGTTTGTCGAGGCTCTAGCCAAGCGCGTTGAAAATATCAAGGTTGGGCATCCACTTGATTCAAACACCGAACTCGGGCCACTGATCCACCCAGATCATCATGCCAAGGTCCGCGGCTATATGGAGGTCGGTACGGCCGAGGGTGCGGTTATCCGTGTCGGTGGTCAGGCTCTCGACAGGGACGGTGGTTGTTATTTTCAACCGACGCTGCTCACCGGAGTCAGAAGCGACATGCGCGTGGCCCAGGAAGAGATTTTCGGGCCAGTGCTTTCAGTATTACCCTTTGAAGATGAAGCAGAGGCTGTAAAACAAGCGAATGCAGTCGACTATGGTCTTGCCGGTTATCTGTGGACGCGAGATGTCGGGCAAGCACACCGTGTTGCCGGGCAGATGGACGCCGGCATGATTTGGGTCAATTCCGAAAATGTTCGACATCTGCCGACACCGTTTGGCGGGATGAAATCTAGTGGCGTCGGCCGGGACGGTGGCGACTACAGTTTTGATTTTTATATGGAGACCAAAAATATTAGTGTCGCCACAACGGATCATCGCGTACCGCGGATGGGACTGGCAGACTGACAGGAGGCTGTGATATGGGTGAACTTGTTCTGGCCGCAAAAATCACGCATGTGCCGTCGATGTATCTGTCGGAAATGCCTGGTCCTCACCAGGGGTGTCGCCAGGCCGCGATCGACGGCCACCGTGAGATCAGTCGCCGGGCTCGCGAGCGCGGCGCCGATACACTGGTTGTGTTCGATGTTCACTGGTTGGTCAATGCCGGCTATCACATCAATTGTGCTCCGAGGTTTACCGGAACCTATACTAGCAATGAACTTCCCCATTTTATCCAGGACATGGCCTACGACTGTCCAGGCAACCCAAAGCTAGGGGAATTAATCGCTGAGTCAGCCAAAGCAAAAGGGTTAGACGCGCGCGCTCACAAAGTCGAAAGCCTCGGACTGGAATATGGCACGCTGGTGCCAAACCGGTACATGAATAAAGACCAGCATTTCAAAGTGGTCTCGGTGGCGGCATGGTGTGATTGGCACAGTCTGGAAGACAGTCGTCGATTCGGTGAAGCGGTTGTCGAGGCGATTGAGCGCAGCGACAGCCGGGTTGCGATTCTGGCTAGTGGCTCGTTGTCACATCGTTTTCAGGACAATGGTAGCCCCGACGAATCGATGTTTGATATCAGTCGCGAGTTCTATCGTCAGGTCGATCTTAAAGTGCTCGAATTGTGGCAGTCTGGTCGCTTTGATGTTTTTACAGCGATGTTGCCCGAATACGCCGATGCCTGTAACGGTGAAGGCGGGATGCACGATACCGTAATGTTGCTCGGAGCCTTGGGTTGGGACCACTACCAAGGACCGGTAGATATCGTGACCGACTATTTTGCAAGTTCTGGAACGGGTCAGTGCAATGTGATTTTTGAGGTGCCCGGGTTTCCGAGGGCATGAAGAACAGAGGGGGTCGCGCGTTTCGAGACGCGCCGTTTTACCAGAGCGACTTTGCCTAGCGGTGTGATTGTTTGTTGATCGGTCGCACGGCCCTTGGTGAATTCACCGGGGGGGGGATGCCATGGTCCTACCATGGGTTAGTTCAGCATGGTTTCTCGAGCTTTAACCTTGCGGTCAGTTTCCATCATGAAACCGGGGTCTTCACGGCACAGAGTTTCTGTTCGACGCATGATCTCTTCGTTAGACTGGTCTAGGTCTAACTCCCTGCCATAAGGTTGTGGGACGTACCAAGGTGTGTGGACGTACAGTTCCAAGTAGTTGCCGTCGGGATCATGAAAGTAGATCGACCATGCATTGCCATGAATTGCGTAACGATCGATTTTGACGCTTGCAGCCACCAGCTTGTCGCGCATGCCTCGAAGTTCGTCCAGACTCTGCACTAAAAAGGACAATTGCTGAGCGGCACTGTAATTGGCATCGTCTGGTCTTCCGCCGATCAGCACAATTTCATGATGTTCTTCCGGGTTGGTTGACAGAAACGTCATCGGACAGGAGGTGATGGGATGAGGCCCTTGGTCGGTGATGGTAAAACCCATCACCCGGGTGTAAAAGTCCTCCATCTTTTTGATATCCCGGGCATTGAGCCCGATGTGGCCGATTGTGGGTCTGGGTTGACTGGACATGGCTATTTACCTTTTGGAATTAGAACAGATCATGGTTAGATGGACGATCGTATATCGAGTGATGAGTCGGTTGATTGACGGGTATCAAAGGGCCGGGGATTTATCGAGCAAATGTTCCCATAATCGTCATGTCTGTGACAATCGTCGTGTACAGTTGTGTGGTGTCAGTTTCAACCATCTGAGAGCGTGAGGGTGCCAAGGTAGATGCTCTCGGTGAGTTCCGTGGTGATTTCGAAATTACCGTGTTCAGTGCTATGACACTTCACTGTGTAACTGCCACTTTGTTGATCAAGGCCATCGAATTTAAAGTCACCGTATTCGTCTGAAAAAATACTTTGTAATAATTCGCCTTCTTTAAACAGTTCGACTTCAACACCGGTTGCTACATCAGTTATGCCATCAGTGGTCGTGACTAGAGTGCCGCCGATGAAGTCCTTCGTGAACTGGTCGAGGTTCTTGTAGTAGACCCTTGGGTTGGCCTTATATTCGGGATGCAAGACCTGCAGTTCCTGTTCTTTAGCGATACTGTTCATCTCGTCGTCTTTGACTTTCAACGAACGGAAGACACCCGTCGGGCAGACTTGTTCACAACGCAATCTGGGTTCACCCCGATCCAGTAGGTGAGCATCAAAATTCCATTTTTGGGCGACCTGCTCTTCTTCATTCCACCAGATCGCACCGTAGGGGCACGAGTCGACGATCTCGGGTTTCCCGCGAGCTTTGTCAGGATCGATCATCACGATACCATCTGGTCGCTGATAGACTGAGCCATCGACGGACTTTCGAACACAGGGCGCATCATTGCAGTGGTTGCAGGTGGTCGGCCTGAACGTCGCATCGACCATGGGTGTCCGGCCTCGCTCGCGCGACTCGATGTAGAACCATTTGTGTCCGTGCAGGGGTTGCGGCGCCGAATAGCCAGGAAAGCTGTTGCCGACGTATTCGTCTTTGCAGGCCAGGTAACAGTTGTGACAGTTGTGGCATTTGGCCACATCAATGATCAGGTTCCACTTTTCCATATTGTGCGATGTTGGTGCGGGTTACAATTGATAAAGGGCTTACCTTACATTTTTTTTCCGAGATGGTCACATTACCTTCAGTGATGCTTCAACTGTGGTGCCATGGTACTCGCCGAAGGGGAGAGTGGAAAGGATAATGGCTGCGACACTTCCGATCTTGTTATGGGGAGCGGCTACTGCACTGCGGTACTCGGCTGTGCGGCATCCATCTTTCAAGGCGAGGCTGGCGGAAAAGGATTTACTTGCCCAGATAAAGACTCGTGACGAATTGACCGGCCGCTGGTATCAGTTCAAGAGCGGGCGACTTAAATCTCGAGCCGGCGTGCACCCATCAGCTCAAGTTTGTTTGACGTTCAGGACAGCCGAGATCGGTGCAAAGTTGCTGACCCCGCCACTTGACCACCAGAAATTCGTCAATGCGGCGAAGGCCTTCAATGTGGAGATCGATGGTCCGGAAGAGTTGTCGTTGTGGTTTATGGAAACGCTGCGGATGATCCAAACGGTCGGCTGGTCATATGGTACAGCCGCTGCAGACGGCGAGGTGCGTTACGTCAACAATACCAATGGCGGCCCCGTATTTGTTTACGTTAAGGATGGCAGAATTATCCGTATTACGCCGATTGAATTCGATGATTCTGAGGATGCGCCATCGTGGTCGGTGAAGGCCCGAGGTCGAACATTTACGCCGCCACGACGCACGACCATCGCCCCACACGCGCTGGCATCGAAGTCTGTGATCTATTCGAAGGACAGACTGCTGTATCCGCTCAAGCGGGTTGATTTCGATCCGAATGGAAATCGCAACTGTGGCAACCGCGGCAAGTCGGGATACGAGCGAATCACTTGGGAAGAAGCACTTGACATCGTTGCCGGCGAGATCAAACGGGTTCGCCGCGAACACGGCAAAGGCGCGATCCTTAGCAGCCACAGCTCGCACCACACCTGGGGTAATGTCGGGTATTACATCTCAGCAAACTTCCGGTTTATGAACACGATCGGTCATACCAAAATGGTGATCAACCCGGATAGTTGGGAAGGGTGGTACTGGGGCGCCATGCATCACTATGGCCACAGTATGCGCAACGGCGCCTTTGAGCCGTACGGCCAGATGCAGGATTGCCTCGAGAGCTGTGAGATGATTGTTTTCTGGTCCAGTGATCCAGAATCGTCAAGTGGTTCCTACGCGGCGTTCGAAGGCACCATTCGCCGGCAATGGGCCAAAGAACTTGGGGTGAAGATGGTGCATATCGACCCCTACTTCAACCACACGAGCGCATTCCTGGGCGGCAAGTGGATTCCGGTATTGCCCGGAACTAGCCCGGCATTGGCCCATGCAATCTCCTATGTGTGGATCGACGAAGGACTTTACGACGAGGAATACGTCGCCTTGCGCACAACCGGATTTGAAAAGTGGCGGGCCTATATCATGGGCGATGAGGATGGCACAGCGAAGACCCCGGAGTGGCAGGAGCCGGAGACAGGGGTGCGAGCGCATGTGGTCCGGGCATTGGCCAGGGAGTGGGGCAACAAAAAAACTTATCTTGCTGCAGGCGGTAAAGGCACTACCTTTGGTGGCGCCTGTCGTTCGGCAACGGGCACGCAATGGGCTCGTTCCATGGTTTGCCTGATGGCGATGCAGGGATTGGGAAAGCCTGGCGTCAACTTCGGCAACCTGCAGACTGGCGCACCGCTCGATCTGCACTTTTATTTTCCGGGCTATGCCGAGGGTGGTATTTCAGGGGACATCGAGGGTTCTGGTACTGCGTTTAACCTATTCCAGCGTATGCCACATGTTATGAGTATGAACAGCGTCAGCCAGAAGGTCCCTCGGACGTACATTGCGGAATCGATCACTGAGGAACGGGTCGAAGGTTATCCAACAGACCCACGTTCGTTGGAACGTCAGTTCCAGAAATTTAGCTACCCATCACCCGGACACTCACGGATCCGGATGATGTACAAGTACGGCGGCTCGCATTTCAGCACTGTGATGGACTCGAACCGATTGGTTCGGGCCTATCAATCAGACAAACTGGAGTTTGTGGTCAACCAGTCGATTTGGGATGAAGGTGAGGTGAAGTTTGCCGATATCGTGCTGCCGGTGTGCACCAACTTTGAACGCTGGGATATCGGTGAGTGGGCTGTGGCTGGGGGCTACGCGCATCACAACGAATGTCAGCTCAATCACCGTGTTATCGCCATGCAGCACAAGTGTATCGAGCCACTCGGAGAGTCACGTTCTGATTTCCAGATTTTTCTGGATATCTCCAAGCGCCTCGGTCTCGGGGCGTACTTTGCCCAGGGCATGAGAGAACTCGACTGGTGCAAACTTCAATTCGAAGCCTCAGACCTTAAAGAAGTCGTCAGTTGGAAGGATTTTCTGAAGAAAGGGTATTACGTCGTTCCGGCAGAGGCGGAAAATCTCAGAATCCCGACGTCGTTCAGGTGGTTTGCAGAGGGCCGAAAAAAAGATGTGCCGGAGCCACACCCTCTGCCGTCCGAGTACGGCGGCGAATTTCGAGAGGGCCTGCAGACTCAGTCTGGAAAGATCGAATTTGAAGCCACGAGTCTTAAGAATTTTGGCGACGAAGAAAGGCCGCCGATAAACCGTTACATCCCCAGCTGGGAAGGCTTGAACAACAAGCTGCTTTCCGCAAGGTTCCCGCTGCAGTTGATCACGCCGCATCCCAGGTACAGCTTCCATACCCATACTGACGGCAAGGACAGCGCGATCAACGACATTGAAGCCCATAGAGTACTTATCGACGGGTACTACTATTGGCCGGCGCGGATCAACCCCAGGGATGCGGTAGAGCGCGGTATCGCGCACCATGACCTCATCCGGCTGTTTAATGATCGTGGTGACGTCATCTGCGCTGCCGTTGTCACCGAGCGCATTCTGCCCGGGGTTATCCATTCGTATGAGTCGTCGGCTGTGTACGACCCAATCGGTGAGCCGGGTTTATCCCCGGAGCGCGGAGGCTGCGTGAACCAGCTAACCCCGGCTCGGCCGCAGACTGCGAAGACCACCGCTACAGCGCCGAACTCCTGCCTGATCCAGGTCGAACAGTGGCGTAGTTCCGCTCCTAATTAGATTCATACCGGCGTCGACGTCGATGCCGCATTCGGAACATCAAGTCGAGGCAGTTGTCAGGTTTCGTTTTGGACCGAATTAACGAGCGTTCCGACCAGGTTGACGTCCACTTCCACAGAATCACCCTCGGTGAGGAATATTGGCGGCGTGCGCTTGAAGCCGACTCCGCCGGGTGTTCCGGTTACGATCACGTCGCCTGCGCACCAAGGCAAGGCCCTCGACACGTAAGAGATCAGTGTCGGGATGTTGAATGCCACATCGTTGAATTCGCCAAACTGCATCTGTTCGCCATTGAGGCGGGTGGTGACAGTCAGAGCATCGGGGTCGGGAATATCATCGGTGGTCACTAGCCACGGACCAAAACCACCGGTGGCGTTGAAGTTTTTGCCCATGGAATATTGATGGACGTGAAATTGCCAGTCGCGGACGCTGCCCTCGTTGTAACAGGAATAACCAGCGACGTGGTCCATGGCATCTTCCGGTTTGATGTGTGCGCCGCCCTTACCGAGTATCACGGCGATCTCGCCTTCGAAGTCGAGCTGGTGGGACGCTTTTGGTACCAGCAGGGGTTGTTGGTGACCCACTTGAGTCTGGGTATGCCGATGAAACAGGACCGGGTGTTCGCCGATGGTACGGCCGGCCTCGCGCGCGTGAGCCAGGTAGTTCACGGCAACGCAAATTATTTTTCGTGCGTTTGGGATCAGTGGCAGGAACTCAATCTCCTCAATTGGAAAATCAGCAGGTCTCCCGTTAGCCACGTCAGCCGCCCTTGATAGACCCCCGGTTTCGAGCAGGCCTTTAAGGTCGGATATCCCATTGATCGCTGATGTGAGATCGCAGATGCCATCGTCGGTGACAGCACCATATCCTCTAGTACCGTTCCGGATGAAACTGGTTAACTTCACTGGACCTCCCCATAAAGATTAGGTTTTAGATAACCGTGCCCATCCGATTTTTCAGACGTTACTGCTTGGAACAAGGCTGGCGGGGTTTTTCGCCTTCGATTTGGAACGTGCAAGTGGATAACGACACCGCTGGCTCAGTGTCTAATGATAAAGCCAATTCGGTAGCAGTAGCACATAACCGGGCAGGAGCACCAGTATCAGCAGTCGAATAATGTCTACGCACCAGAAGGGGGTGACACCCTTGAACACGGTGGTGGTCTTCACATCTTTGAGTACCCCAGCCAGGACAAAAACGTTCAGGCCAACCGGTGGCGTGATCAGGCTGATCTCGGTGACAACAACTGCGATTACGCCAAACCAGACCAGGATCTCTTCGGGTCCCAGACCGGCATAACCTAGACCCTGCACTACGGGAAAGAAGATGGGAATGGTCAGAAGCAGCATCGACAGACTTTCGAACACACAGCCCAGGACGATATAAATGGCGAGGATAACCAGTAAAACCATCATCGGTGACATGTCGGCGCTGCTGACGAAATCCAGCAGTCCGGTCGGTAGTCCTGCGCGGTTGACGAAGTTGGAGAAAATGAGCGCCCCGAAGAGTACGGTAAACAACATGGCGGTCGTACGGGCACTGTTGACGAGCACCTCGTAGTAATCTCGCCAGGACCGTACGCCGCGTGCGAGCGCCAATAGGAAAGCGCCGCCGGCACCGATACCCGCTGCTTCGGTGGGGGTAAAAATGCCACCGTAAATTCCGCCGATAACCAGAATAAACAGCAGTAACGTGCCCCACACTCCGCCAAGGGCACGTAGTCGATCAGGCCAGGCCGTGCGCTCTGCCCGGGGGCCGTCCTGGGGCCGACGCCAGACCACGTATTGCACTGCGACCAGGTAAAGGCCGATACCGAGCAGACCCGGAAGGAAACCAGCGGCAAAAAGCTCGCGAATACTCGTCTCGGTCATCAGGCCGTAGATCACTAGGATCACGCTTGGCGGAATTAGAATGCCTAGCGTGCCGCCGGCCGCTATCGATGCCGCTGCCAGGGAATCGGCATACCCGTATTGACGCATGGGCGGCATCGCGACCTTGGACATCGTTGCCGCCGTGGCCAGGCTGGAGCCGCAGATCGCACTGAAGGAGCCGCAGGCGACAATCGTCGCCATGGATAAGCCGCCCCGACGATGGCCCAGAAAGGCATTGGATGCCGCATAGAGTTCGGCCGACAATCCCGCTCGGGATACCAGGTTGCCCATCAGGATAAAAAGCGGTATGACTGACAGGCCGTAATTCAACGCGGTTTCGGAAACCAGCGTTCCGATCATCGACAGCGAGGGCTTCCAACCCGTCAACAGGCCAAAGCCGGCAAAACCGACAATGCCCATGGCAAACGCAATGGGCAGCCGCAGGAACACTAGGATCAATAAAACGGCAAAACCGATTAGTGCAACCGTCACGGTGTGGTCTTCTGGAAGAGCGTTTGAACGAGTAGCGGGTTAGATTTCTAACGTCTGACGTTCGGGGGACATTGGGCCTTTACCACGGACATATCGCAGGGCGTTGAACAGGAACGCAATTGATGCAGTGCCGCTCATTACCGCGATGAAATAGGTTATCGGCGCATAAGGGATGGCCAGGAATTCTGTCGCATCGCCATAGTCGGCCATGAAATTTGCACTGATCCATACTCGCCAGGCGACAAAAAGCATCATCACTGCCATCAAGAGATTCAAGATGGCCTGTCGAACATTGATCCAGCTATTCGGCATCCACAGATCCAACAGGTCAACGCTGACATGTTCTTCTCGGTAGCAGACGGTAGGCAGGATAGCGAAGACGATCAGACCCATCATAAGCTGGGTCAGTTCAGTGGCGCCGTCCAGCGGGGAGTTCAAGAAGTAACGGCCAACCACATCGATGCAAGTCATCGCCATTAGGGCGAACAACACAAGAGCCGATGCCCCGTCTCCGAACTTCAACCATGCATCGGTAGAGTCCAGAGACGGGACAGCGTGATCAAAAGTCTCCGGGCCGTTGACTCGGCGACTCATTCAGTTTTACTCAGTAACTACGGGCAATGGAGCGCAGCTCCTCAAGGGCAGCTTTACCATCAACACCGGCTTTGCCGACATTTGTAATCCAATCTTGCTCAACCGATGCCATGATCTCAAGATACCTCTTGTGGGTTTCGGCGCTTGCCGTGCTGATAGTGGTTCCAGCTTCTTTGGCCGCTGCTAAGCCCGCTACATCAGCTGCGTCCCAATGCTCGCCTGCAAGTTTCGCCAGTTTCTCGCCGGAAACATCCATGATAGCGTTGCGATCCTTTTCGGAGAGACCTGCAAGGAAATCACTGTTCATGAGAAAGGCAAAACTACCATAGTAGAGGCCGCCAGGCATGATTGTGACGTGGGGCACCACTTCCTTAAGGCGAAAGCTTTTCTGTGTTTCCATTGGCATGAAGATGCCATCGGCAACACCGGTCGACAGCGCTTCGTAAACCTTTGGTGCTGGCAGTTTGACTGCGGTCACACCCAATGCTTTACCCACCAGACTGCCTACACCGCCCGGTACACGGATCTTCTGACCGCTGAGATCGTCGAGGCTATTTAGTGGAGATTTGGTCTGGATGACAGCAGGGCCGTGGGACGTCAACCCAATCAGGGTCACACCTTTGTGCTCATCGGCCTTAGCCAGGTATTTTTGATGAACGCGCCAGTAAGCAACGGAAGCCGCCTCGGCACTGGTGCCGAGATTCGGCATTTCGACGGCCTGGGTAGCAACATAGCGGGTGTTGTAGCCATGGAAGATCCAGGCAGCATCAGCAACGCCGTCGCGAACCAACTCAAACTGCTTGAGGGGTGATGCGAGTCCATACTCGATCTTGGTTGTAACTCGCCCCTCGGTCGCTTCTTCGACCCACTTGCCCCATGTCGGCCAGACTCCGGCATTCATGAGATGGGTGGGTGGTGCCCAACTACTGATATTGAGTACTTCCTGGCTGGATGCCGGGGTTGCCGCGAACAGCATGGTGGCAGTTAATCCCAGTAAATTAAGTCGTTTAAACATCTCTACTCCTCCTTTATATAGTTACTAATGACTAAATGATATGACAAGTGCTATAGCCGGGCAGAAAAATTTCTTAGCCGAGTTATTTAACATGTTAAATAATTTGCATCGAGTCAACAACCTTCAATCGAATAAGGTTATGTAGGCAAGCCTATTTTTTTACGACCTCGCAGTCAATAGCGCCAAAAATTGGCTGTCCGGATTTTGGGTCAATCATGGTGATCTTTACTCTATCGCCAAATTTCAAGAAAGGCGTTTTCGGTTCGCCTGTTTCAATTGTTTCAATCATACGTTTTTCCTGAATACAGGAAGAGCCTACTTCAGGGTTTTCGTTTGATACTGTACCGGAGCCTATGATAGTGCCTGCCCCCAAAGACCTAGTCATAGCGGCGTGTTGAATTAGGCGGCAAAAGTCAAAGGTAAGATCATTTCCCGCATTAGGTCGGCCGAATAACTTGCCATTTAATTCTGTAATCAATGGCAGGCTAATTTTTCGGCCATCCCAATACTGGCCTAATTCATCGGGAGTTACGCAAACCGGAGAAAATGCAGAGGCTGGTTTGGACTGAAAGAATCCAAACCCTTTGGTTAATTCTGGTCGCATAATATTACGGAGAGAAACATCATTACATAGCATAATGAGTTGGATATGCTGTGCAGCCTGTTCATAGGTGACCCCGTAGGGCACGTCATCCGTGATAACCGCCACTTCCGATTCAAAATCAATTCCCCAAGCCTCGTCAAATATTTCGATAGGGTCTTCGGGACCAATAAACCCGTCAGATCCCCCTTGGTAAAGGAGAGGTTCCTGGTCAAAACCAGCTGGCATTTCCGCTCCGCGGGCTTTTCTAACTAACCGCATATGATTGAGGTATGCGCTACCATCGGCCCATTGAAAGGAGCGCGGCAATGGAGATGACATCTCAGAAGCTACAAATGGTCGTGCATCTAAAGGCATCTCGTTATTTAACCTGTCGTATAGCGTTTGTAGTTCCGGTAATGCCTTATCCCAAATATCAATCGCCGCCTGCAGATTTGGTGCAATGTCATTTGCTAACATCATCCGCGTCAGATCACGATTTACGACAACCATCGTACCATCGCGCCCACCTTCTTTTAACGATCCCAGTTTCATATCATTCTTTTTCTTTCTTCAAAGATAGGTTGTTCCAGTCTGGGGGTAACTACCGTAGCAGATTTCAATCAGCCAGGCGATTCGCCTAGATCATCCTGTGGATTCGTGATGTCCAGCCAGATTGCTACCTGATTGATTTCATGTGCCCAGGTTGAAGCGATACCACGGTAAGATGAGAATCTATAGTCAGAGAAATATGGACGGGCTGTCGGGAAGAA
>UINC01001982.1_pt1 | contig 12123 bp, 10 predicted proteins | sample 5385821 | NCBI WGS metagenome assembly UINC01 (sample SAMEA4666929, study PRJEB26691) | marine metagenome | isolation source: Pacific Ocean | place: Pacific Ocean | collected 2011-10-13 | reverse complement strand
TTACCCCCCCCCGTAAATCGCCTTAGAACGCGATTTGAGCCTTTTTAGCCATGGCACGCTTTTGGCTGCCGGTGGACTTTGGAGAATTGTTGAGTGGCCCTTCAATGGACGCTCATCAACGGCGAATGATATATTTGCTAATGGCCGGTTGAAACATTTTTCGCCCCGGCTCTAGTATTGAGAACTATTTACCTCGGAGAATGATTCCGGCAATGACTTCCGCCCAGATGCCCAGCGCCTACAACGCTGCTGACGTTGAACAGTCCATCTACCAGGACTGGCAATCCAAAGGCTACTTCAACGGCAAGATCGAAAAAGGCAAAGAGCCCTATGTAATCATCATGCCGCCCCCCAACGTCACCGGGGAGCTACACTTGGGTCATGCGCTGGAAAAGGCCATCGAAGACGCTCTTGTCAGATGGCGCCGGATGAGCGGGGTCCCAACCCTCTGGCTGCCTGGAACAGACCACGCCGGCATCGCCACCCAGTGGGCGGTGGAGCGGCAACTGGCAACAGAAGGCGTCAGCCGCCATGACCTAGGCCGCGAGAAGTTCCTTGATAGGGTCTGGGACCACGTCGACAAGACAGGCGGCATCATTCATGAGCAATCGCGGCGTTTGGGAATCTCGGCCGATTGGGACCGGCTAACATTCACACTGGATCCGGGTCCTTCCAAGGCAGTCCGCACCACCTTCGTCAACCTATACAAGAAAGGCCGAATCTACCGCCACGAGCGGATCATTAACTGGTGCACCCGTTGCGCCACGGCCCTGAGCGACCTCGAGGTCGACTACCAAGATGTCGATGGCAAGCTCTACCATATCCGCTACCCCTTGGAAGACGAATTCGAGTCGTTCATCACCGTGGCCACTACCCGGCCTGAAACCATGCTGGGCGATACCGGTGTGGCCGTGCACCCCGAAGACGAGCGGTATGCCAAGATCACCGGGAAGAATGCCGTCCTCCCCATAATGGACCGGCCTATCCCGGTGGTCGGCGACGAAGCCATCGACCGCGAGTTCGGCACCGGCGCCCTGAAGGTCACCCCGGCCCACGACTCCGTCGATTTCGAGATCGGCGAGCGTCATGGCCTTAAGGTCTTCAACGTCATCGGCCTGGACGGCAACCTCACGGAAGTTGCCGGGAAGTACGCAGGCGTCGAGCGCACCGAGGCTCGCCGGAAAGTGGTCGAGGAACTTGACCAACTGGGCCTGCTGGAAAAAGTGGAAGACCATCGTCATTCCGTTGGTCACTGTCAGCGTTGCAGCTCGGTTGTCGAGCCTTTGGTCAGCCTCCAATGGTTCGTCAATGTTGGCGGCTCGGATCAGCCAGACAGCATCGCCGGCAAGGCCTACGCAGCCGTGGCCGGCGGCGGCATCAAGGTCGTTCCTGAGCGTTTCCGGCGGGTCTACCTAAATTGGCTGGAGAACATCCGTGACTGGTGCATCAGCCGCCAACTCTGGTGGGGACACCGAATCCCGGTCTGGTATTGCGCCTCTTGCCAGCACATGACGGTGGCGGTGCAAGACCCTGACAAGTGCGAGGAATGCGACGGTACCGATATTGAACAAGACGCCGACGTGTTGGACACCTGGTTCAGTTCCGGACTCTGGCCCCATTCTACGCTGGGCTGGCCCGAAGACACGGAAGACCTGGACTATTTCTATCCCACGGCGGTGCTGGAAACGGGATATGACATCCTGTTCTTCTGGGTGGCCCGAATGATCATGCTGGGCATCGAGAACACCGGGGAAGTTCCATTCCGCACCGTGTTCCTCCACGGCCTGATCCGCGACGCCACCGGCGCCAAGATGAGCAAGACCCAGGGCAACACCCTTGACCCCCTAGAACTGATCGAGAAATACGGCACCGACGCTCTCCGATTCGCCCTCACGACAGGCACCGCGCCGGGCAACGACCTGCGCTTCGGCGAGAACCGGCTGGAAGCGGCCCGCAACTTCGCCAATAAGGTCTGGAACGCCTCCCGGTTCGTGATTTCTGGGCTGGATGGCAAGTCCGGTCTCGACGGCTGGCACGACTTGTCTAACGTCGAGCACCGCGAAGACCGCTGGATAGTCAGCCGCTTGGACCGGGTGACTGCTGAAGTCAACGAATCCCTGCAAAACTTTGAGCTCGGCGACGCCCAGCAGAAGCTCTATGATTTCTTCTGGAACGACTACTGTGATTGGTATATCGAGATGGCCAAACTCCGGCTGCGCTCCGGGGAGGAGCCGTCGCCCTTGACTACTCTGGCCCACGTGCTGGAACGCACCCTGCGTTTGCTCCACCCATTCATGCCCTTCATCACTGAAGAGGTCTGGCAGAACCTGCGCTCGAAGCTTCCCCAAGAGGGCGGAGACGCGGAGTCCATCATGGTGGCCGATTATCCGTCCTCGGACAATCAACGCGACGATTCGCAAGCAGAAGAAGAGATCGGCCTGGTGATGCAGGCCATCCGCGCCGTGCGTAACACCAGGGCTCAACTGCGGATTCCGGCCGGGCAACGCTTAGAAGCCCAAATCGAAGCCAACGGGATGCAGGGCCCGATAGAAGAAGAAGCCGAAGTCATCCGCGCCCTGTCGCGGGTTGGGCCTCTGCATATCGTGGCCGACGGCTCTTCCGGTAACGATATGCCCAAAGGCGTCACCCTGGTGGTCAACCCCCTGATAGTCCACCTGCCCCTGGAGGGCGTGGTTGACCTATCCGCAGAGCAGGAACGCTTGCGCGCCGAGCTGGACGAGTGTGTCCAGAATATGGACCGGGTGGAAAAGCTAGTCTCTAACCCCAACTTTCGAGAGAAGGCCAAACTCGAGGTTGTGGAGACCGAGCAAGCCCGCCTGCAAGACCTAAAAGAACGCCAAAGACACCTGAACGAGATTCTCGAGCAGTTGGCGGGCTAGGCTCTCCCAATTAATGACACAACGCCTAGGCATAATCGGCTACCCCATCAGCCACTCCATATCCCCCGTTTTTCAGCAGGCGGCGCTAGACCATCTCGGCATCAACGCCACCTATGAGAAGTGGGAAGTCACCCCAGAGGGCGTGGGAGATTTCTTAGCCGGGCTGCGCGCCACCGGCTGTTTGGGCATCAATATCACCGTGCCCCATAAACAGGCGGTGATTCCCTTCCTGGACGAAGTCGACGAGTGGGCCACTGCCGCCGGCGCCGTGAACACCATTGTCAACCATGACGGCCATCTGAGTGGCCACAACACCGACGGACCCGGGTTCCTGCGGGCCCTATTGGTTGAGACCGGCTACGACCCGAAGGGAACTCGTGCGCTGGTGCTGGGCGCGGGCGGTGCAGCTCGCGGCATCCTGCTGGCCCTGGTAAGGGGCGGCGTGGGTTCCATAGTGATCGCCAACCGGACACTGGAGCGGGCGGCAACGCTGGCGAAACTAGCGTCGGAGAACGGAGTCGCGTCGGAGGCTATACCTCTTTCGGGTGATGCCTTGACCGAAGCCGCCTCCGGGGCGGATCTCATCGTCAACTGCACCACCATGGGCATGTCCCATGGCCCCGATGAGCACGGTTCTCCCATCTCAGCAGCCCAGATTCCAGCCACGGCCATCGTCAATGACGTGGTGTATACTCCATTGCTAACCCCCTTCCTCAAAGAGGCCGCCGCCGCGAAGGCCACCGCTTTGGGAGGCCTACACATGTTGGTCTATCAGGGGGTGTTGTCCTTCCAGATGTGGACGGGTGTCGACGCCCCGGTTGATGTGATGCTGGCAGCAGCTACCGCTGGAATGACCTCCAGAGGCGCATAGGGCAGCCCACCACTTTGCACTCAGTAAGCTTCACACGGGATTTCCATCCAAAGACAGGTATTTCGCCCAGAACGCTAACCCAGGAAGTATATGGTCAGATTTTTCACCGCAGGCGAGTCCCACGGGCAAGGCCTGGTAATAATTATGGAGGGCGTCCCCGCCGGACTGCCCATTAGCGAAGACTATATCGGCGTCCACCTCGGCCGCCGCCAGAAGGGCTACGGTCGCGGCGGACGCATGCTCATTGAGCAGGACCGCGCCAAGATCATATCTGGCGTGCGTCACGGGCACACCCTGGGCAGCCCCATCGGCATGACCCTGGAGAACAAAGACTGGGCCAACTGGGAAGAAGCGATGGCCGTCGACCCGTTGGAAGGCCCACCCCAGAGTCCCCGCACCCAGCGGATAACCCGTCTTAGACCCGGCCATGCTGACCTGCCCGGAGCGATGAAATATGGCTTCGAAGACGTTAGAAATGTGCTGGAACGAGCCAGCGCCCGGGAGACCGCTGGTCGCGTTGCCGCAGGATCCATCGCCATTAAGTTACTGGAAGAGTTCGGCATCCAGATTCACAGCCACGTCTTATCTATTGGCTCGGTGAATGCAAAACCACCCGCTAATATCGACTGGGCAGCCGTTGAGAAATCTCCAGTGCGCTGCGCGGACCCCGATGCCGCCCTCAAGATGGCCGCCGAGATTGATGCCACCAAAGAAGCCGGAGACACCGTCGGCGGCATCTGCGAGATCATCGTTGAGGATCTACCCATCGGCCTGGGCTCCCACGTTAGTTGGGACAAGAAGATCGACGCCCTGGTGTCCCAAGCTTTGATGTCCATCAACGCTGTCAAAGCGGTGTCCATCGGCCCTGGATGGGAGATTGCTAGGCAAAAAGGCTCGGAAGTGCAAGACGTAATCCAGCCGGTAACCGACCCTGATCATCCTTGGCAGCGGGAGACCAACAAGTTGGGCGGCACCGAGGGCGGGATGACCAACGGCATGCCTCTGGTCGCGCAGTTCGCCATCAAACCCATCGCAACAATGGTCACGCCCCTGCCATCAGTTGACCTGGATACCGGCGAGGAAGTACTGGCCCATTTCGAGCGTTCCGACGTTTGTCAGGCACCTCCGGCCTGCGTGGTCGGCGAGGCCATGGTTGCTCTAGTGTTGGCCGATGCATTCATGGAGAAATTCGGCGGTGACTCCATACCGGAAACCAAGCGTAACTTCGAAGGCTACCTGAAAACGGTTGGACCCCGCAAGGTCTACCAGTAACCCCGCGAACCGGTTGACCATGGCTGCCAACCGCCAGATTCCTAACATCTACGACGCGCCATCTCTCTGGACGGCCATTGGGCTTTCCAGCCTGGTCTTTGGTTTATTGCTGCTGGCCTTCGACGGTACGGTTTTCTGGGTTGTGGAGTGGCTAGTGGAACTGTCCCATTCTGGGCCCAACACCCTTTCCACGAAGACCGGCGTCCTCGTGCGAAACGGGGTCGACACCTGGACTTGGGCTGGGTTCACCGTCGCCACCATCGCGCTGCCGCTGGGTAACCGAAGAGTGCGGGCACGACTGACCAGCCTACTTGCTCCGATAGCCGTTCGGCAAGAAAGTGATCGCCTGCCCCCGGACCGCCACGGGCGAGCCTTCTTCCTGGCCCTGTTAGTCGTCCTGGTCTTCGCCGGAATGGTCCATTGGGCGCTCCGCACGCACCTGGACACCGACTGGCTTGAGGGTGAAGACGGCCTCAGCGAGTGGTGGTCGGTGGCCACGTACCTGATTGCCGCTGGGCTCGCTGCAGCCACCTATTGGGCGCTGCGAAACACCAGACACAACAAATTGCGATATCTCTACTCGGTTCTGGCTGTGGGGTTCTTCCTGGGAGCTATGGAAGAGATCAGTTGGGGGCAGCGGTTGTTCGGCTGGGGAACGCCCTCCGCCTTTGAAGAGATAAATTTCCAGGACGAGACCACCATCCACAACGTAAACTTCGCCAATAACGTGATATTTGAGGCGCTGTTCTGGGGCAGCGCCCTGGGCATGGCCTCCAGCCTCTGGCGGTTGACCGCCAACCTGAGGGGACTGAGTGACCGCATGAGGCTGTTCCTGCCGTCTCTGACCATGGCGCCAGCCCTGCTGATGATCCTGGTCTGGCGCACCGGTGACGTATGGGAAAGCGCTAACATACCCAGGATGTTCATGGACTATTTCAACCGCGGCCCTCGGGGGTCGGAGGTGCCGGAAGCGATGCTGGGCCTCTGCATCGTCGTGTACACTTTCACCAATCTGCAGAAATCCCGGTATCTGAGCCGTCAGACCACCGCTGCCAAACAGGAACCATTCAAGGAGAGTGCATGAAATTCGGAGTCGCCATAGTCCCCCACGACCTGAAGGAGACCGCGGCCAGTGCCAGATTGGCTGAAGACCTTGGGTTCGATTACATCGGGATCCCTGACTCCCAATCTCTGTGGCGGGAGCTTTATCTGAGTCTGAGCGTGGTCGCCAACGCTACCAGCAGAGTGCGCATCGGCCCCACGGTTACAAACGCTCTAACCCGGCACCCGGCCGTGTCCGCCTCTGCCATCGCCACGCTCAACGAGATTTCCGGAGGCCGGGGATTCTTGGGCATCGGCAGTGGGGACAGCGCCATCCTGAATCTGGGCCTCCAGCCGGCGCGTCTAAGCGAGATGAAGGAATACATAAGCGCTGTGCGGGCTTTGCTATCCGGGCAGTCCTTCGACTACAAGGGTCGGTCCATCCATGTGCAGTGGTCTGAAAATCCGGTGCCCATAGTCATGTCTGCGGAGGGGCCCAAGACCCTGGCCTTGGCCGGCGCAATCGCAGACGCCGTTATCATTCACTCAGGCTTGACTACTGACGTCCTGGCCGACACCATCGCCCGAATCAGAGAGGGAGAGCGCGCTGCCGGTAGGCCTGAAGGCTCGGCCGAGGTGTGGGCCTTCGCCAAGTGCAACATCGCCGACCGGCGCGATGATGCGATCGACGAGATAAAGATGGCCCTGGTGGCGTCTGGCCATCACGCCTTCCGATTCACCCTTGACGGCAAAAACGTCCCGGAGGAGCTCCAGGAGTCGGTAATGGCCTTGCAGAGTGAGTACGTCCCGTCGGAACACGAGCAACTGGGCGAGACCCGCAATGCGGCCCTGAGTGATGGACTGGGTCTAACCGAATTCCTTGCCGACCGGTTCGCCGTGGCCGGCACCCCCGATGAGTGTTTGGAGAAGGTGGGCATCATCAAGGACGCAGGCGTGGACAACCTGTTGATCTTGGCTATCAGCACGGATTCGGATAACGTCATCCGTCGCTTTGGTGAAGAGGTAATCGCCCGTATATAACGGCCCACACCACACAAAACGGCCCGAATTGGCCATTATAAAGGCGAATTACCGCTTCCACTGCTTCCACTAAACCTCCTGATTCCATGAGGTTCTTGCCGGATTTGGGTTGACTTGGCGGAGTCATGCGCTAAACTAAGGTTAACTATATTCAGACGACTCGGAGGAACCAAATGGAAGGCAAGTTCCAGATAGAGATCACCTACTGCGTTAGTTGACAGCACCACGCTGTCGCCACGTGGATGGCGAATGAATTTTTCCGGCATTATGGCAAAGACGTTGCAATCGCGATCTCCCCCCGCGGCCAGGGCATCATGGAAGTCTTCTTCAATGGTGAGCGGATCTTCGACAAGAAGGGCGAAGGCAATATCTACCCCGACCTGAAACGGGTCCGGGAAATGCGCCAGGTCATCGACGCCAAGCTGGAGGCTCTTGAGCCTGCACTGGCCAACGACTAGACCTTCTTCCAACGGAAGCAAGCAAAAGGCCCTTCTAAACAGGAGGGCCTTTTTCATTTCCTTGGTGATTACCTCGCGTCAGTCCTGCGAAAACAAGAATCCTCCTAGGTTGCGTCAGTCAAACTTCATCTCTGAGATGGGCCATGGATTCCTGATTGCACAGGAATGATGGGAAAGACCAAGGCATTACCCTCGTGATTTCCGGCCCGGCTTAAATCATCGTCCGCACTTTGGCCCATATCTCCCGGCTGAGGTCTTCTAGTGGGCGTTGACCGTCCAGCACCAGCCAGCCCCCGGGATCGGCAGCTGCCAAAGCGCTGTAGCCACGATGTATCCGGCGGTGGAAGTCCACCGGAGCGTCATCGAAGGTATCACCGTTGCCGCCGCCCTTGCGGGCCAAAGCCGTCTCGACAGGTAGGTCCAGCAGCACCGTCAAGTCCGGTTCCAGGCCACCAGTGGCTTCCCGGTTCAGCCGCTCGATTAACTCCCGGTCCAAACCCCGGCCATAGCCCTGATAGGCCATGGTGGAACTGGTGAAACGGTCGGCGATCACCACCCCTCCCTGCTCCAAGAATGGTCCTATCACCTCTTGAACCAACTGAGCGCGGGCAGCCTCAAATAGCATCAATTCGCTCATGAGCGTCATAGCCTTTCCCGACTTCAGGAGCCGCCGTAAAGATTGGCCTAAGGGAGTGCCTCCGGGCTCATGGGTGCGGAGAACCTTGACGCCTCTTCGGCGCAGGCGGCGCAATAGCGAACGTGCCTGGGTGCTCTTCCCCGAACCGTCGCCGCCTTCAAATACGATAAAGTAGGCCATTCAGCGCTAGACTCTATAGAACAATACGGCTCGTTCTGGCTCCCGGCCTTGGCTCACGGAGGCCACGTTGTAACGCTGCCCCAGCAAATGCTGCAGCCGCCGGATATACGAGCGCTGCGGGGCCAGGTGTACTGTCTGTTCGCCGGCCAAGACCCGGTTAGCGGCGTCTTCAGCTTCGTCCATGGCTTTTTCCATGGCGGGCGAGCTATTTTGCCCGGTAAAGGGTGGGCCGTCCTCATCGTTTCCAAGGTCGGGAATTACACCTGCGCCGCTGCCGTTGCCACCGCCGTGCCAGTCCTTGATCACCGTGCCCAGGAATTCCTGCAATTGGGGCATGGTGTTTTTGCGAAGCACGCAGACCGGGGTGCCGCTGGACTCCGCGATGCGCACCAACTGTGAGCCTCGTCGGTAATGGGTCTTGGTGGTTAGGACCAGGTCAGCCCGTCTAAGTTCATTGACGATCTGGACCGCCGTTCCCGATTCAGCGGACGCGACCTCCAGTTTGTCCCGGCCCACGCCAAAGAGGAACACCCGCACTTCAGACGCTTTGACAACTGCTTCAGGTTCCTCTAGAGCGGCCGGTGCGGCCATCTGGCTTCGGGCCATCATTTGTCCCTGGGGCGACTGGCCTTGGGACTGGCGGCGACCACCCCGCCGGTTGTCGGGTTGCCAGGTGCCCGGTTGGGCCTCGCTGACCCTGACCTGTTCCTGGCTGCGTTTAACCTCGCCATCTGCGCCCATAGACCGGACCTCAGGCGCGATGGGAAAGCCCCTTAGCCATTGGTCGACCACCTGCGCAACATTGTCGTGGACGGCCAGGCGATCCCAACCTTGTATCTCCACGACCGCGTCGAATGTCGGCGGGGCCTTGCGTTCCAGCACGCTCTTCTGCGTGCCGCGGTACCGTGCTTCCTGGTCTCCCAGGGTCACGGTCTGGATACCTCCCACCAGGTCTGAAAGGGTGGGGTTCATGATCAGGTTGTCCAGGGTATTGCCGTGGGCCGTGGCGATCAATTGCACGCCCCGTTCAGCGATGGTTCGGGCGGCGGATGCCTCCTGCTCTGTGCCCATCTCATCGATGATGATGGTCTCGGGCATGTGGTTCTCCACCGCCTCGATCATTATTCCATGTTGTTGTGACGGCGTCCGGACCTGCATTCGCCTGGATCGGCCGATGGCAGGGTGAGGCACGTCGCCATCACCGGCGATCTCATTGGATGTATCAACGATAATCACCCGCTTCTTGGCTTCTTGGGAGAGGATTCGGGCCATCTCCCGCAGCATGGTTGTTTTGCCTACGCCGGGGCGGCCCAGAAGCAGGATATTTTTACCGGAGAATGCCAGGTCTTCGATTATTTTGATGGTGCCGAAGACTGCCCGGCCCACCCGGCAGGTGATGCCGATGACCTGCCCTCGGCGGTTGCGGATGGCAGATATCCGGTGGAGGGTGCGTTCGATGCCGGCGCGGTTATCGTCCCCGAAATCGCCGACTCGCTCTATTACGTTCTCCAGATCGGCGGTAGTAACGGGAGACTCGTCCAGGTCGGTGTCGCCTGACACGAACCGGGCCTCGGGCAAGCGCCCCAGGTCCAGCACGACTTCCAGCAATTGGTCCAGGTCGTCGCGGGCCCGGAGGACCTCAGCGACCCCGGGAGGCAGCACATTAAGCACCAAGTCCAGTTCTAGCTGTTCCTTCTCGCGCTTTTCTGTGTCACGCCCTTCTTCCTGAACCGTTACCAATCTCGCGCCTCCACGTAGGTAAATTCGCGATTTCTAACCGGCGCCATAACCGTCTTGATCAACATAGTATAACGCCCGGCCTCTTGCAGGCCTCGCCGGTCCAACAATCCGACGATGTGTTCCTGGTAATCGGGGACCAGCCAATTCTGCGTTTGGCAGGATAACCGGACCAGACGCGGTGCCGTTTCCGGGTGGTCGGGATGCCCAATCATCTGTCCGACGGCGGACTTGCCGAAGAGTTCGCGCATTTGCCAGCCAACGATCTTTCCGCCCAGCTTCAAGACCGTTTCGTTCCGGCGGGTTTGGGTTGGTTCATGGGAATCGTACCATTGGTCGATGGTCACGCCGATGCCCTCGCGGACCCGATGCGGCGTGGCTGCGCAGTATAACTGGAACAGTCCATGTCGGTCCGTGGTGCACCGGTCTTCCGCCGTAAATTGGTCCGGCCTATCACCGGAAACGGGTGCGTCCGTCAGCCATTCGCGGCCTGTGAGGTGTATCTCATCATAGTAAGGAAAAAAACCGGCCCTCCGAGCCTTGTCCACAATCTTGCTGTCGCAGGGGACTCTTAGGAAAACTCTTTCGGCGCCGCGAGAACCGGCACATTGGACGATCTGCTCCAGTAGGTCCAGCGCTTGGCCTGACTCCTTCAGGTGCAGCCGGTCTACTTCCCAAGCGCGGACCCCGTTTCGCATCCGGGCCGAGGCGAGACTGGCCAGGCTCATGCCATTCCAATCGCCCACGGTCACGCGGTTCGAGCCCGGGGCCAGCGATTGGCGCCAGAAAGTGGAGTTGCGCAACGGGCGGCAACGAACCACCGACTCGGTTGGAGCAGCCAGGTTGGTCCCACCCGGAGCGTCAACCAGCATGCAGCGCAGGGCATCGCCCATCCGGAAGGCGGTGATCATGAAGCGCCGTTCCGGGCTTTAAAAGATTTGTTTTTGCCGGCGGCAAGTTCCAAGAAACGGCTGTGAAACCGGCAGTCGTTGGTCAGTTCGGGGTGGAAGGATGTGGCCATCAGGTTGCCCTGTTGCACAGCCACCGGCCGGTCCGCGTCCAGAGCGGAAAGTACCTTAACATCTTCACCGAGGCGAATTATCAACGGTGCGCGGATGAAGATGGCGTGGAAAGGATCCGGCCCCAGACCGTACACGTCCAAGAACTGCTCGAAGCTGTCCACTTGGCGGCCGAAAGCGTTGCGCTGCACGCCGATGTCCATCACGCCCAAGGGTACGGGGTCTTTTTCGGTAATCTCCCTAGAGAGCATGATCATGCCGGCACACGTGCCCCAGACCGCGTGGCCCTGCTCGGCCATCCTTGTCACGGGCTCTCTCAGGTTGTAAATGGTCATCAGACGGCTAAGCGTGGTGCTTTCACCCCCTGGAATGATCAGTCCGTCCAGAGAGTCCAGGTGTTCTGGGAGCCTAACCTCCCGGGCCTTTACACCTAGCTTGCCTAGGACAGCTATATGTTCGGCGAAATCGCCTTGTATCGCTAGGACGCCTACTTCCAACTCGGCCTGCTGATACTTCCGTTTAGATTTATAGTCTGTACCCTACTTGCTCCGGGCGGCCAACAGTTCCTCTTCGGGGAGTGACTTGGCGCTGATACCGACCATCGCTTCGCCTAAACCCTTGGAGACCTCGGCAAGGATCTTGGGGTCGTTATAGTGTGTTACTGCCTGGACGATGGAGTAGGCGCGACTGGCTGGGTCGCCCGACTTGAAGACGCCTGAGCCAACGAAGACGCCGTCGGCGCCCAGTTGCATCATTAGCGCCGCATCGGCAGGGGTGGCTACTCCGCCGGCGGCGAAGTTGACCACTGGCATGCGGCCCAATTCCTTGGTCTTGATCAACAATTCCAGGCTCACTTGCATGTCCCTGGCTTCAACGACCAATTCGTCTTCGGGCATGTTTTCCAGCTTGCGGATGGCGTCTTGGACGGCTCGCATATGGCGGACCGCTTCGACAACGTCGCCGGTGC
>UINC01000028.1_pt2 | contig 12139 bp, 10 predicted proteins | sample 5385821 | NCBI WGS metagenome assembly UINC01 (sample SAMEA4666929, study PRJEB26691) | marine metagenome | isolation source: Pacific Ocean | place: Pacific Ocean | collected 2011-10-13 | reverse complement strand
GCGGCGATTCGCACGCCAGCTTCTAGCGCTTTGTCTGTGGATGCCTTCGACATAAACATGGTTTCGCATACGCCGACCACCACGTTGGCTCCGGCTATCGCTGCGATTGTGGTTCCGTCGAGCTCGCTGGCATCAGTTGGTGACATGAATGGAATTAACAGGAGCGCCGGGCGAGCACCTGCCGCGATGCCAGCATCGAAACATGCCTGGGCCACCTCAGGATCAGTCTTGGTGTCGGACAGGATCAGCAGGCTCTCACCGGCTTTCGTTCCGGCCATGCGGCGCACCGCGATGTCCCCAAAGTCCTTCCAACGGGAGCTCATAACTGGTCGTCCTCGAGTTCTGTCCCTTGTGGCGTGATGACGATTCGAAAATCGTTGGTGTCGGAATGCAAGGCTGTCAGTATTTGCCGCCCGCTTGTTGATGCATGGTCCATTCGCTGTGCCTGTGGATTGTCCTGAAGCACAAGAGGCACTCAGGGCTCAAGGCCGGTTACATACCCTGACATGCAAAGTTTACTCGGAGGGTGGATGGTTGACGAATGTGAAGTGCGTTCGCGTGGAGAAGACCGCCAAGTTATCAGCCCTCCGAGCGTCATGGATGTATATTGTCCGCCGCACTGTTGGAATACTGAACCCTCAATTTAGGAGCGAAGAGAGCTTGCATTGTTGTGGCCATCCCCCCATTAAACGCCAAGCGAACCGACCTCTTGTTTGAGCTGAAAGTCGTTTTTAGCGCTACGCTGTGATTCTGGTAGTAATGGTGATCGAGAATGGGAAATTTGACCAACTCCTTGCTTTTACACGCGTTTTGTTTCCTGTTCGTTTGTAACGACGTGCTCGCGCAGCCCGCGCTGCGTGACGGGCAACCTCCCCCCTCCCAGCAAGATGCTCAAGTAAAGGAACGTGTCGTCGTACGGGCCCGGCCGTTGGATTCGGTGGCTGCGTCAGTGAGCGTCATCGATGAAGAAACTATAGAAGACGCCAACGTACGGACTGTGGCCGAGTTGCTCGAGTATGTTGTTGGTGCGCGGGTCCTATCTTCTGGATCGCGAGGTGGCCCGGCGACGATACAGTTGCGGGGCGGTGATCCGAACTTCGTCCTCGTGCTTCTTGACGGTGTACCCCTCAACGACCCTACGGACGTCGAAGGCGGTGCAGTCAACCTGTCGAGTATCCCGACTTCTAGCGTGAAGCAGATTGAGGTGGTACGCGGCCCGTTATCGTATTTTTATGGATCTACTGCGCTGTCCGGAATTGTCAACATCACTACGCGCCGTGGCACGACTAAAAAACCCCAGGTACGGGCAAGCGTTGAGGGTGGCGGCAACGCACTGGTTCGGGGCGACGCCTCGGTGGCGGGTATGGCCGGTGGTGGTGACTACTACCTGGGCTTCGATTGGGAACAACAGGCTGGCCATGTCGGTGACGATGAGTTTCAGCAGGCAAACCTTCAAGGGAGTTTTGCAGTGCCGATGGGTGAAGGGGCGACGCTGCGGCTCAGCACACGCGCGGCTTTGTGGGAAGCCGACGATTATCCAGAATCATCCGGTGGCCCAATGTTTGGTTCCGGCGATCTGCGCCATGCTCAGGTCTCGGAGCTTGACGTTGGTGCCGACCTGAATTGGTCGAACACCGACGTTTGGCACAATCGCTTTATTACCACCTTTTATCGTCGTGGTATGGACCGCGAAAGTCCAGGCGTGTCGTATTTCGTTCCACCGTCGGTCGAAGCCACTTCATACTGGCACCTTCGTAGCGGTTGGTTGACCACCTACGATCTTTCAACAGTGGCGCGTATAAGCGCAGGCCTCGACATTGATCACGAGAACGGCAAAAACGTCAGCATGTTGTTTTTGCCACCGTTCTTCGGGGGTGACGTCAGTGGTGACTATGTTCTATCGCGTACCACTCCAGGAACGTTTGTTGAAGCAACCGCAAGTGTCGGAGATCTAAGTGTCGAAGCTGGTTTGCGGGCTGACTTTCCTGGGGACCGAGATACTGAGTGGAGTCCAAGAGTTGGTGCTCGTTACCCAGTAGGCCAGAGCGGCACGGAAATACGCGGCACGGCAAGTCGATCTTTCAAGTTGCCAAGCTTTTTTGCCCTATCCAGCCCGCTGCAGCTTGGCGGAAACCCCGAGCTGCGACCCGAGATTAGCGTTGGGGTTGATGTTGGCATTGATCACCGCGTTGCCGATTGGGACCTAACGGCCTCATTTACGGTCTTCTGGATTCGTTACCAGGACCTGGTCGACTTCGATTTCGATTTGTTTCAGAACATCAACAGAGACGAAGTGAGCGCAAAGGGTGTCGAGTTGTCGTTGCGGTGGGACCCTGACCCCAGGGTAAAGGTGTTTTCTGACCTGACGTACCAGAACGCTGAAAGTCCTGTATCTGCGGAGCCACTGCGTAACTTACCCGAATGGATGGGCAGCGTCAGAGTTGGATTTCAACCGATTGAGCCGCTGAAGGTTCGCGTAGAATTAAGCTTTGCGTCGGAAAGCTTTGACGTGCAGATTGCTGTTCCAGACATGACGTTGGTTGATGGATACGGGCTCCTTGATCTTGCTGCGAGCTGGGATCTGAACACTGCCTGGAAAATTCTGGCCCGTGTCGACAACTTAACAGACACTGACTACGAGCACTTCATAGGGTTCCCGCAGCCCGGGCTTACTGGGAAGATTGGTTTCAGCTACACACTTCGTTGAAGGAGAAATAAAGACTCCAGTCACAGCGAACCAATTCGCTTTTCCCAGAACCAATCGATAGCACCAGTGAGTTTGTAAGGCGATTATTGACAGGCGCCAGTCGGATGAATTTCCGCATGGTCTGCAAACGGTACGTGGTTACCTGCCACTTAGTTTGTACAATTGAACGGCGTTGAGCGTGACCGTCGCCGCTGCTGTATTCAGCTAGAGTAAGGGTGGGGCCCCTTCTCATCCGGAGGCTCTTCTCGAGAAACATCACTGTGATTTCCAAAGAGGTCAACGTGCCAGACAATGAACGAGTTTTGATAGGGGGAGAGTGGCGCGGTGCTGACGCCACAGAGGCATTTCGATCAATCAATCCAGGGACGGGCGAAACTCTCGAGTGGTCCTACCCGGTCAGTAGAAGGGCTGACATTGATGTGGCGCTCGAAGCGGGAAGCGTCGCGGCCAGCGAACTGCTGCACACCCCGGTCGATAAAATCGCTGACTTTTTGGAGCACTATGCCTGCCTCATCGGAGAGAATTCGTCAGAGCTCTCTCAGGTGGCGAACCTCGAGACAGCGTTGCCGGTGTCTCCGCGCTTTGTTGAGATTGAGCTGCCGCGCACCATCGACCAGCTTCGCCAGGCGGCAACGGCGGTCCGCGATCGCGGCTGGACAATGCCCACTATCGACACAGCCACCAATATTCGCTCGATGCACGGACCGCTCGGTGCCCCGGTGGCTGTCTTCGGTCCAAACAATTTCCCCTTTGCCTACAACGCCCTCGCCGGCGGTGACTTCGCTGCCGCGATTGCGGTGCGAAGCCCGGTCATTGCCAAGGCGCACCCAAGCCATCCGAGGACTTCACAACTCCTTGCTGAGGTTGCCTTTCAGGCGATTCAGGACACTGGCCTCCCTCCCGCCACGCTGCAGATGGTCTACCACATGGCGCCTGAGGACGGGTTTTACCTGGTATCACACTCGCTCATCGGAGCGACTGGTTACACCGGTTCACGCCGCGCGGGCTTGGCTCTTAAGGCAGCCGCGGATGCCGCGGGCAAGCCGATTTACCTGGAGATGAGCAGTGTCAATCCGGTGTTCATTCTTCCGGGGGCGCTACGCGAACGGGGGGAGGAGATCGTTGGCGAGCTGCATGCCTCCGCCATGGTAGCTACAGGTCAGTTTTGCACCAACCCGGGCGTCGTTGTGCTGCAGGCCGGTGACGCTACAGAACAGTTCATCGCCGCCATGCGTCGTCGCTTCGAAGCTGCGGATGCTGGCGTCTTGCTCGGGCCTGGCGGTGTGCGGGTGGTGGGAGACGCGGTTCGGTCGATGCAGAGCTCGGGCGCCGAGCTCGTGACCGGTGGTGCCCCGATTAAAGGTGGTGCGTGTCGTTTCCAAAATACATTGTTGCAAGCTTCTGGCGAAGACTTCCTGGCGGATCCTGAGGGGCTTCAGGAGGAGGCCTTTGGCAACGCTAACCTCTTCGTCGTTGCCACCGACGACGATGAACTCGAGCAGATTGCCGGTCGCTTCGCGGGCAATCTGACTGGTTGTTTGTACACGCATTCTGACGGCGATGACGATTTGCTCTACGATCGAATCGCGCCTCATCTTCGTCGTCGGGTGGGACGCTTATTGAACGACAAGATGCCGACGGGCGTTTTGGTGGTTCCCTCGATGAACCACGGTGGACCCTACCCGGCCACTGGGCACCCTGGCTTCACCGCGGTGGGTATTCCAGCATCTCTCCTTCGTTTTTCGATGCTGCAATGCTATGACGGGGTCAGGGAGCACAGGCTGCCGATCGAACTGCGTGACGAGAACCCGACGGGAAATCTCTGGCGCAGGATCGATGGGGCCTGGACGCAGACTGATGTTATGGCGCCGGGTGCCAGCTAAAGAGAACTTATTAAAAACAACTTTGAAGAGAGGTTTGAATTATGAAAATTATTAGCGCAGACGAAGTACACGCTGCTCTTAGCTATCCCGGTTTAGTGGATGCTCTGCAAGAGACGTTTGCCAAGAATTTCAATCAGCCACCGCGACAGGTGTTCTTGCTAGATGATGCCGACAACAACGATGCATTTGCATTGTTGCCCGCCTGGAACGACAAGATTATTGCCGTAAAAGCATTCACCTATTTCGAGGGCAACCCAGCACCGTACGAACGTCTCTACTCCAAGATCATGATATTCGACCGTTCCTACGGGGAGCCTTTGGCTTTAGTAGATGGCACTACCTGCACATTTTGGCGCACGGGTGGTGTCTCGGGTTTAGCCACGCGTTTGCTTAGCAGGGAGGATTCTTCGACCATGTTGCTGTTGGGTACGGGCAACCTGTCTACCTACATGGTCCGTGCCAATGCCTCTGTTCGACCTCTAGAAAAGATAATGATCTGGGGAAACCCCGATGGCCTTCCACCAATGGCGGAAGCTCAAGCTGTGATCGACGAAGTGTCAGCGGAATTGCCGGAGATCGAATTTTCTGTGGTTACCGATCTGGAAAATGCCTGTGGCGAAGCAGACATTATCGTGTGCGCGACTGCCTCCGCTGACATATTGGTCAAGGGTGCTTGGATTAAGGAAGGTACCCACCTCGACTTCATCGGCAACCACCATGCCGACAAGAGGGAATGTGACACCGAGGTGATCACGAACGGAAAGGTCTACGCAGACAGCTACGTTAACGCCTTCAAGGAAGCCGGGGAAATTCTAGTGCCCATTAACGAAGGCGTCTTTAGCAAGGAAGACGTTGTTGCTGAGTTGGCCGAGATGTGCTCAGGCAAAGCTACACTCCGAATCAACGACAAAGAAATCACCGTGTTCAAGGCGATTGGCCAAGCGGTAACCGACTTGGTGGCTGCAAGTATGGCTTATTCAGCGTCGGAATAGTCTGCTCAGGTGTGCGCTGAGGCTACTTCTTGCGGTCGGGTAGCGATGCAGTTGCGGACGATTCCAAGAACATGTTCACGTTCTTCACCCACCAATGGTAGGCGCGGCGGACGCGTTCGCTCGTGGCCGTAGCCCAGCTCCTGGCAGGTGAGTTTGATGTATTGCACGAGCTTGGGATGCGAGTCGAAGCGCAGCATGGGCATGTACCAGCGGTAGATCTCCAGAGCCCGCTCGTAATCTCCTGACATGGCAGCATCCCAAAGCGCCCGATTCTCCCGCGGGAAGGCGTCCACGAGGCCGGAGATCCAGCCGGTACAGCCGAGCATGAAGCTTTCCAAGGCCACATCGTCAAGTCCGGCAAAGATCAAGAAGCGGTCGTTGAGCGCGTTGAAAAGCTCTGTGATCCTGCGGACGTCGCCCGATGCTTCCTTGATGACGACAATGTTTTCGACGTCGATCAGCTCCTTGAACATTTCGGGCGTGATGTCGACGCGATACACGGGCGGGTTGTTGTAACACATGATGGGGAGGTGCGTGGAGTTGGCTACCGTCCGGAAGTGGGCAATCGTTTCCCGAGCATCGGATTTGTAGACCATCGCCGGCAAGAGCATGATTCCATCGACGCCAGCTTCGCCTGCAGCCTTTACCGTGTCACAGGCGCCCTGAGTGGTGAATTCGGCGATGCCGCTGAGAACGGGGACCTTGCCACCGGCAACCTCTACGGTGGCACGCAGCACTTCCACCTTTTCGGACAACGTGAGAGAAGTGCCTTCCCCGATTGTGCCCAGCATCACGATTCCGTGAATGCCATTGTTCACGAGCGCTTCGGTGTGCTTCTGGGTGGCCTCGATGTCAATGGACAGATCTTCTTTGAACTGTGTCGGTATCGCAGGGAAAACGCCCTCCCAATTGACCTTTAACGGCATGTCATCCTCTTATTTGGGGGTCTTGTGAACTCTGGCAATGTCTGGTGAACTCTGAGCCTTGACGGTATCCGGTTTTGGGTAATCATGCAGCTTTGCGGTCTCGATTAGCGGACCGGCTTCGTCGCGCAGCTGGTTCAGTTTGTCCGAGAGTCGACCTACGGGTCAAGCGTTCGTCAGTGCCCACGTAATGAGTAAGGAGTGCCACCATGGCCGCACCAGTACGCGTCGCTCTTTTCGGTAACTCTCACGCGGAAGCCGTACAGCTGCCGGCACTGGCGTGCATCGGTGGCAACGAAGTAATCGGGATCGCTGGCTACGACGCGGGAAAGGCAGCGGCGAGCGCCAAACGTTGGGGAATCAAGTGCTCGACTTCCAACTGGCGAGAGCTGCTCGAACTCGATCCTGACCTTGTGATAATCACTACGCCGGTCGACCTACACTATGAGATGGTTCGTGGGGCACTAGACACAAGCGCCGCGGTGTTGTGTGAGAAACCCTTCACACTTGAGGTCTCACAAGCGGAAGAACTCACGGAACTTGCCCAGGGTCGCTTGGCTCTGATCAATTATCAACTGCGCTGGAACCCTTATCGTCGCAAGATGCGTTCGCTATGCCAGGCTGGTTTTGTCGGCAAGCTCCTGCATGTGCGTGCCGACCTCGTGCTGGACACCCCAGGGTTCGCGACACGGCCGTATAGTTGGTGGTCTCAAGCCCCCCGTGGCGGCGGAGTGCTCGGTGCAACTGGTACGCACGTGATCGATAACATTCAGTGGATGTTCGGGCCGATCAAAGATGTGAGTGCTCGTCTTGAGACCTTCGTAAAACGACGTGAAGATGCCCGAGGAGTGGAACGAGAGGTCACTTCCGATGATTTCGCCGAGCTGTCGCTGAGACTCGAGAACGGAGCCCACGTGCACTTCACGGTGAGCTTGGCCTTGCAAGGCGTTTCCCGTTGGTTGTTCGAGCTTGCTGGTAGTGAAGGTAGCCTCTGCCTTGACCGTGAGCAGCATTTGGTCGGGGCCAAACACGGGAGAGAGATGTTGCCGATCGAGAGCGAGGTTGCTTGGTTGCCACCGGAGTATTACGGCATCCAGGGGCGTGGACCGTTCGCTGCCCTTGAGGCACCTTTCCTGGCTTCTGTGGTCGAGGCTGTTGCGGATGGTCAAACGCAGTTGAACGAAGCCGCTACATTCGCAGACGGCCTCACCAACGTGCGCATTCTTGACGCTGCACGCCGATCTTCCTTGACTGGCGGAAGATGGGTCAGTTGTCGATAGATCGACTATCCGCCCGCGAATCCCAGCAGACGGGGAAGGAACAGGGTAATCGAGGGAAAGAAGGTAATAATCATTAGGGTAGCGACGAGGATCAGTAGGAACGGAATGAGCCGTGGCACGACCTCCTCGATCGGCGTTCGCCCGATACCACAAGCGACAAACAAGCAGATTCCTACGGGAGGCGAGATCATTCCAATGCCCACGTTGGCAGCAACCAGGATCCCGAAGTGGATCGGATCCATACCAAACTGCTCGGCTACCGGCACGAGGATTGGCATCAGGATGATGATAGGTGGAAGTGCGTCCATCAACATCCCGAGGACCAGAAACACGATGTGGACGAACAGGATGAACACGACCCAGTTGTAGGCGTAGTCCGTAATCAGTTGTGCCAGTAGGTGGGGGATGCGCTCAAACGCGAGCACGAATGACATCATCGAGGCCGTTGCCAAAACCAACATCACCACCCCTGTCAAGGATGCCGTCTTAAGCAGTACTTGTGGAATGTCCCCAATGTTGAGCTCGCGATAGATGAACAACGACACGAAGAACCCATAGACCACTGCCACGGCTGACGCCTCAGTAGGTGTAAACACGCCGCCGTAAATACCTCCCAGAATGATGACGACCATCAACAACGGCAGCAGGCCGGCGCGAATGACACGCAGCTTTTCACCCCAGGGCATGGGTGGTTCCAACGGCAATTCCATCTTCAAGGCGAAGAAGTAGGCGAGTGTCATCAGCGCCACGCCATTGACTACGGCAGGAAGAATTCCTGCGGCGAACAGCCCACCGATTGATATCCCTGCAACTACGCCGATGATGATCAAGTCAATTGCAGGTGGCACCAGAGTCGAGACCCCACCGGCGGCAGCAAACACGGCGGTAGCATAGGCGCGAGGGTACTTCTTGCGCTCCATCGCTGGCAGTGCGACCGAACCAATGGCTGCTGTGTTTGCACTAGGTGAGCCGGAGATACCTGAAAAGAACATTGTGGAAAAGATCACCATTAGTGCTAGCCCGCCTGGGATACGACCGACAAACACATTGGCCATATCAATAATTCGCCGCGCCATGCCTCCGTGCGACATTAGGGTGCCGGCTAGAACGAATAGCGGGATCGCCAGTAATGGGAATGAATCGAGACCAGCCAGGAATTTCTGCGGCAGGACGATCAGAAACTCTGGAGAGCTGTACAGTAAGCCCGCCATCGCCGACATGCCTAGCGAAATTCCAACAGGTACAGATAACAGCAGCGTGACAACGAGCGTAACTACAATGGCGAAGCCCATAAGTTACAGCTCCGCCCCGGAAGGTCGCCGGGCAGCTTCTTCGATCATCTCCGCTGCCGTGTCTTCTTCACCCCGAACAGAAGCTGTTCCAGTCCACCAGTTCTTTATGACGTAGTAGAGCATCAACACGCTGCCAACCAAGGCCGAGGAGTAGGGGATGGCCATTGACATTCGCGTGCCGGGCGCAATTTGGTCACGCACTGCGAGGGTGAATTTCGCTGACTCCCAGGCAAAGACCATTAAAAACAACGAGACCAACGCAGTTACAACGGTGCCGATTGCCTGTCGGGTGCGCTCGTCAAAATAGTCGACAAAAAAGTGCAACGCGAAGTGCGAGCGTACTTTAAAAGCGTAAGCAGAGCTCAATGCCGCCAACCACATCAGCAGAAAACGGGCGAGTTCTTCTGACCAGGGCAGCGAGGCTTGCAGCACATAGCGGGATACGACCTGCGCGAAGGTCACGGCGACAATTGAAACTAGGATCAAGCAGAGTGTTGCTTCTAGTGGCTTAAGTCGCGAGGCGCTCATCGGTAGCCAGTGATTTCTTCGATGACCTTTATGCCACCCACACTCTCCGCGTTGTTGCGGTAGACACTCTCGACTCGTTGTCGGAACAGGTCGCGGTCGACTTCAAAAAACTCAAGTCCCTTTTCTTTGAGCTCGTCAAGTGCCTGGGTGGTCATCGATTCCATCGCCAGTCGTTGCGCGGTCACGGATTCTCGTCCGGCCTTTAGCACAGCTTGCTGAATATCCGGTGACAATTGATCGTAAAGCTTGCGGCTGAAGATGAACCCGGCTGCCAGGTACATGTGGCCGGTGTACGAAACATAGTTGGTTACCTCGTAAAACCGTTCGTAGAGCAGATCAACGTGGTCGGTTTCGGCGCCGTCTACCACGCCTTGCTCCAGGCCAGAGTACAGCTCACCAAATGACATCGGTGTGGCCTGTGCCCCAAGGGTATTAAAAGTTTCGACTAGAACAGGGCTCGACATCACGCGAATCTTGAGCCCGCGAAAATCGTCCGGTGTGCGCACTGGATGCTTTGAGTTCCAGACGTTGCGTACTCCGGAGAACCAGTAACCGAGAACAATGGCGTCAAGCCGTTCCTCGATCGCGGCCGTGATTCTTTCTCCCGTCGCTCCGTCGAGCACTCCATAAAAATGATCAAGGTCGCGAAAGATGAACGGGAAGTTGAAGAGTTCGGCTTCAGGTGCGAATGGCGCCAGGCCGCCACCGGCACTTGCTGCGGAGCCCGCCAGTGCACCCAGTTTGACCATCAGGCTGGCCTCTTCCTCGGTACCGAGCTGTGCGTTTTCGAAAATCTGAACCTCAACACGTCCCCCAGTGTCACGCTCAAGAATTTCCTTAAAGGCTTCAAAACCCACTTGGTAGGGGTGCTCAACGCTACCGTTGTGGGCAACTTTTAGAACGACCGTATCGTTTCCGGTGGTACAGCCTGCACTGGCAACCGCGATTAGCACGACAGCGAACATTGCCGTCCAGTTCGACACATGCCGGTAACCGGTAGGCTGTCGTGCTTGACTCAATGGTGATCCTTGTTGGTTGTGGATGGGCTCAATCCAAGAGATAACGGAAGAGCCCATTATACTGACCAGAATCACCAATACAGGTACATCGAACCTCTATCCGATGTTCGCGCCACAGGGCTTGCTGGAGCGGTGAGCTACGATTTGTAAGTACGAACAAAGCAACCAAACGCCTTGGAGGGTCAACAAGATGAAGAAAACCGCTTGGGTTGTGCTCATTGCCGTGCTGGTAGGCACGATTGGTGTTGCCTGCAATGGCTCTGTAGAAACGTCGACAGGGGGTTCGGGGCCGGTGGGTGTGGCCAACTATGGCGACTTGCTCGAACTGTTTCTTGAGTTTCGCAGTGTCGAGACACCGGCGACCGATACTGGATTGCCCGATTACACCGTCCCAGCGATGTCGCGGCAACGTGAGCAACTCAACGGGATGCGCCAGCGTCTGGCTGCCATGAACATCACTGACTGGCCCGTTGATCAACAGGTGGACTATCACTTGGTGCGCGCCGAGATGAATGGCCTCGATTTCTACCATCGCGTGCTCCGACCCTGGTCGCGTGACCCTGGTTTTTACTTACAGACGCAGGCGGGCGCCGGCCCGGTTCGAGGGGCCACGGTGCGTATTCGCAACCTACCGCTCGATGCTGAGCGGATCGTCCGGGTTCGCCGAGATCTCGAAATGGTTCCCGAAATTTTGCAACAAGCACGCGGGAATCTGGTTGATGTGCCAGGGGACCTTGTGGTGCTGGCTCTCCACTACCTGCCGGGGGAAGTTGGGTATTTCGACACTATCGGCGTGGCAATGCAGGAACATCACCCCGAGCTTGTGCCGTCCGCTGAAGCCGCTAGCGCTGCGGTGATCGACTATGGTGCCTGGCTTGAGGCGAATCGTTCACGGATGACGGCGCCCGCTGGCATCGGCGTCGATAACTACAACTGGTGGTTCAAGAACGTCCAGCTGGTGCCGTACACGATGGAAGATTTCATGGATATCGTGACCCGTGATGACGACCGGTTACAAACGTTCCTGGCTCTCGAGCGTAATCGCAATCGGGCCCTCCCCGAGCTTGAGCCGGTGGCTACGGGAGAGGAATGGCAGCGTCGTAAGAGGGAAGGCCTCGAGTTCGCGATGCAGTTCCTCGAGGAAAACGACGTCGTCACAATTCCCGATTATCTGTCGGCGCTGGGCTATCTCGATCGTGGCCCGTTGTCTGCTGCCCCCCAGTGGCCGCGTCCAGAAACGGATTTTTTTGATCAAACTGGTGATCGGGAGCCTCTGCCTGAGTTGTTCCATGAATTCATCGGCCATTACCTGGATGGGCAGATCGTTGGTCGTGATGATCGACCGATTCGCGGCACTGATCGCCTATACGCCATAGACATGGTGCGCTCAGAGGGCTGGGCGTTTTCCCTTGAGGAACTCATGATGCATGTTGGCTATCTCGACGAACGGTCACCACGCTCGCGCGAAGTCGTTTACTGGCAGTCAATCTTCCGCACCTGTCGTGCCATCGCCGA
>UINC01001976.1_pt1 | contig 12140 bp, 7 predicted proteins | sample 5385821 | NCBI WGS metagenome assembly UINC01 (sample SAMEA4666929, study PRJEB26691) | marine metagenome | isolation source: Pacific Ocean | place: Pacific Ocean | collected 2011-10-13 | reverse complement strand
GGTTGTCACCCGGTTGAGGCTATGTGTGCGGCTGATCCGGAAATGTTTTTGCGTCTGCAACAAGCTGCCGGAGGTAATATCCGGCTGGTGACGTTGGCTCCTGAAGTTGAAGGCGCTATAGCTTTCATTGAAAAATTAGTTCAGGATCGAATCATTGTTTCCTTAGGACACACAGCCGCTGACAATGAAACCATCCAACAAGCTGTAGATGCAGGTGCAAGACTTTCAACACACCTGGGAAACGGCACCTGTCCGGAGCTGCACAAAAACAATAATCCGATCATAGCACAATTGAGTGAGGACAGACTAAGCGCCAGTTTTATCGCGGACGGCTATCATCTTTCTCCGGATGTGTTGAAAGCCTATCTAAGAGCAAAATGTACTGAGCGGGTGATTCTGGTAACAGACGCTACAGCCGGAGCAGCGGCGCCTCAAGGACGTTACAAGTTAGGAAATTCTGAATTGCAGCGTGAAACGGAACCCGTCATTTTAGACCCGCAAACATCCCGACCCGTAGGTTCTGCTGTAACGCTGGATCAGTGTGTGCGAAACGTAATTAACTGGTATGACATGCCTTTGAAAGAAGCCGTAAGCTGGGCAGCCGAAAATCCGCTCAAATTGCTCAACTCAGCAAAAGTTAAAACTCAATTATCTGCACGGGAGCAAACCGTTTGGTGGAAAGAAGAGGAAGAGGAGTGGCAGGTAAAAGCTGCTCGGAGCGGAAAGTTTTTGTTTGAGAATTGATAATCAGCAATTTTGATACTATTTATTAATTTTCTGTTTCGGCCATGTATCTGTCAGACGATATCCAGAAGGCCATGGATCCTCCGGATCACACATTAACTGATGTGTACCTGTTATCCAACCCCGCCCGCGAATTGTCGGAATAATCGCCTTCGTTTCACCAATACTTGTACTTTCCCTGATTGTGCAGTCAAACCTTGAGTCAATAATTGAGGTTGCAGTAAAATGATCTCCCACCTGCATTTCTCCCCTGGAATGCATTACTGCCATTCTCGCAGAACAACCAGTTCCGCAAGGTGATCTGTCCAACTTCCCTGGATCAATAGCAACCGTGTTTCGGCCGCTAAGAATTCCATCTTTAATTTCAACAGGCAGCGTAAACTGGCAAAAAGAAATTTTGTTCCAATCCTGCTGCACTGGATGTCGAAATTTTATTTGCTCATTGGCTGCAGCAGTTATTTTGGCTCCAGTTTCCGCAAGGTCACGGGCTTCATCCGGAATTATTTCAAACCCCAGTGACTTTGCGTCCACAATCACAAAACTGTCACCCCCGTAAGCGGTGTCCACAGTAAGAGTTCCCAATCCGGACACCTCCAGTTTTACATCCAGTTTGTCCGCAAACGAAGCTACATTTTTAATTTCAATACTCACAGCCTTACCGTTTTCACATTGTGCTTTGACCTGCAATAATCCTGCTGGAGCTTCGAGATAAAAAGAGGTTTCAGGTTCCTCCATCTGAATCATTCCACTGTCCAGCAAAACTGTGGCAACACAAATTGAATTTGACCCGGACATGGGAGGCGTGTGTTCCGGTTCCATGATAATGAAACCGAAATCCGCTTTTTCACTTTTAGGCGGAACCAATAAATTTACATGTTTGAATACTCCGCCCCGCGGTTCATTCAAAACGAAGCGGCGCAAAGTCTGATCTTGCTCAATCCAGCGGGCTTGTTCCCAAATACTGTCTCCCGGCGGTGGATTCACTCCACCCACTATAACATCACCGACTTCTCCCTCAGCATGACAGGAAACGATATGTATTATTTTAGTTGATCTCATTTTTCAAATTTAAAGAAATAAACTCTGAATACCTCTAATTTTCAGCCGAAATGCTTTACTGTAATTCAAAGTTTTGCCGCCAATTCTGCACCATCGCTGATTGCGGTTTTTGCGTCAAGTCCGAGCGCAGCTTTGGCTCCGCCGATTACGTGTACCTCGAATCCAGCTTTGCGTAAAGAAGTTTCCAATTCCCGTCTTGGCTCCTGTCCTGCGGCAACAATCACATTGTCCACTTCAAACACAATATCTTTTGGTTCTTCACCTTTTTTCAAAGCAACTCGCACATGCAGTCCGGAATCGTCGATTTTAAGATAAGTTGCACCCGGAAGGAGTTGTACACCGTGTGATTTTAAAGTTTGGATATGTGCCCAGCCTGTAGTTTTTCCAAGCCGTTTGCCTATTTTGTCTGCAGAACGCTGTAAAACCGTAACTTCACGTTTTTTAGGTTTCCGGAGAGCCAAGGCTTTTTCCGAATCAAGAATCCCGTAGCCCTGTAAATACTCCGGAACTTCACCCGAGAAAGGAGTTTGCGCGGTCAGATAATGCGCTACGTCAATGCCGATTCCTCCTGCTCCGATTACAGCAACTTTTTGTCCTACTACTCGTTCCTTGTCTAAAACATCCAGATAACTCAGAACTTTAGGATGATCGATTCCATCCAGTTCCAATTCTCGAGGCTTTACTCCGGTTGCCAACACAACAAGATCAAATGTTCCTGAATTAAGAGTTTCGGCATCAACAGTCTGCCCCAGCTTTAATTCCACTCCATACTTTTCCAGCATTACTTGATAGAAGCGGAGTGTTTCAAAAAATTCCTGTTTCCCGGGAATTTTCACTGCTAAGTTGATTTGACCGCCAAGTTCAGGTCGCCGGTCAAACAAAGTGACCCGGTGTCCACGCATGGCAGAAATGTAGGCAGCCGTCATTCCGGCTGGACCTGCTCCAATCACTGCAATAGATTTTGGAATGCTTGCAGTTCCGTAGTTTAATTCGGTTTCATGTCCTGCACGCGGATTAACTAAACAAGTTGCTGTTTCCATTTTAAAAATATGATCCAGACAAGCCTGGTTGCAGGCAATACAGGTGTTGATTTCTTCCGGACGTCCCTCTGCAGTTTTGTTGACAAAATTTTCATCAGCCAAAAATGGACGGGCCATCGAGACCATGTCCGCCAGCCCGTCTCGCAAGAGACTCTCTGCCACATACGGATCGTTTATGCGGTTGGAAGTCACGATCGGAATATTAAGATGAGGACGCAACCTGCCTGTTAGCCAGGCAAATGCTGCACGGGGAACCATCATGGCAATTGTCGGAATCCGTGCTTCATGCCAGCCGATTCCGGTATTGATCAGCGACGCTCCTGCCTCTTCTACACGCTGTCCAAGTTCAACAACTTCCTCAAAACTGCTTCCGTCTTCAACTAAATCAAGACAAGAAAGGCGGAATATAATCAAGAAATCTTCTCCGGATTCTTCCCGAACCCGCTCCACAATCCGGAGTGGAAACCTGATCCGGTTTTCGTAAGAACCCCCCCAATCGTCGCTGCGTTGATTTGTACATTTGGCAATGAACTGGTTGATCAGATAACCTTCAGAGCCCATTATTTCCACGCCGTCATAACCGGCTTTTTGTGCCAGTTTTGCACAACGCACAAAATCTTCTATGGTTTGTAAAATTTCTTCATGGGTTAATTCTTTGGGACGGTAAAAATTTATTGGTGCAGTTATTGGGGATGGCGCAACGCAATTTTCCAGGAGCCCGTAACGCCCTGTATGCAAAATCTGCAAAACTATTTTGCCACCGTTTTCATGAACTGCCTCTACAATCGGTTGGTGAAAATCCAATTGATCTTCCGAAACTAATTCTGCACCTTCTTCAAAAACACGACCTGCTGCATTTGGCGCAAAGCCCCCGGTTACAATGAGTCCCACTCCTCCCCTGGCCCTTTCTGCATAAAAAGCTGCCAGACGAGATGAACCATCAGGATGTTCTTCAAGTCCGGTATGCATTGAACCCATCATAACTCTGTTTTTCAGGGTAATGCTGCCGACTTTCAGTGGACTAAGCAGGGTTTCAAAAGCCATTTTAGTGGATTGGATTATGGTTATGTGTTTTGGGTTTTATCTACAAACAAATCAAGCTTATAAAGAAGCGCTTAACTTTATACTGTAAACTGGGAAATACTCAAGATGCTTTGAGCATTTCTGCCTGATGGTGAGACAACAAGGGGTCAATCACCTGTTCCAGCTTGCCTAGCAAAATTTCTTCAAGTTTGTATAGAGTGAGATTGATGCGATGATCAGTAAGACGACCCTGGGGGAAATTATAGGTCCGGATACGTTCGCTCCTGTCACCGCTTCCAACCATGCCTCGGCGTTGTTCTGCGGTTGCAGATTGTTGGGCTTCAAGTTCCTTTTCATAGAGCCTTGCCCGCAGGACCTTTAAGGCTTGGTTTTTATTTTTTAACTGGGATTTTTCATTTTGACAAATGACAACCAGTCCGGTTGGAATATGGGTAATCCGAACTGCAGAATCCGTGGTGTTAACGCTTTGTCCACCCGGCCCAGATGATCGATAAACATCAATCCGTAAATCTCCGGGATTGATCTCAATCTCAACATCATCTACCTCAGGCAACACTGCTACAGTTGCAGCAGAAGTGTGGATACGTCCCTGCGTTTCAGTTTTGGGAACCCGCTGTACACGATGTACACCGCCCTCAAATTTCAAGCGGCTGAATACATCTTTGCCCTCTATTGAAAAAGTGATTTCCTTGAAACCACCAAGATCATTTTTGCTTTCGTTGAGCAGTTTCAATTTCCATTTACGTGCTTCAACATAATGTGCGTACATTTGAAAAAGGTCCCGGGCAAAGAGAGCTGCTTCATCACCACCTGTGCCTGCACGAATTTCAATTATGATATTACGGGAATCGTCTGGATTTTTTGGAAGGAGTAAAAGTTGGATTTGCTTTTCCAACTCTTCCAACTGTCGGCCGAGCTCCGGAATTTCCTGGCTGGCCATTTCACGGATTTCCTGATCTTCATTTGCAGCGTCTGCTAATTCGCGGTTATCATCGAGTTCTTGCTGGATTTCAAGATATCGGTGATAACACTCAACAATTTCCTGCAGACCTGAATGTTCCTGACTCAACTTCCGGTAACGCTCCTGATCCTGAGTCACGTCGGGTTGTCCGAGTTCGTGCGTCAGATTTTCGAAGCGTTCATTTATTTCCGCAAGTTTTTCCAGCATCTCGGGTCAGGCCCGGTTGTAACGACGTTTAAACTTTTCAATTCGACCTGCACTATCAACAAAATTTTGTGCTGATCCAGTAAAAAACGGATGACAGTTTGAACAAATTTCTACTGTTGTTTCTCCGCCCTTTGTAGACTGTGTCTCCCAAGTCGCTCCGCAGGCACAGCGGAATGAGGTTTCTTTATACTCCGGGTGAATATTTAATTTCATTTTTCGTTTTTCCGATTTAAGTTTTTTAAAGTTTGAGCTTTAAGTTAAAATGTATTTGCTGTCTGCAATTTACTTTTTGTTTTATTTATCCATCATATTGAGAAAGTTCACATTCTCTTTGAATTTTTCCATTTTATCAATGAGAAATTCCAGGGCCTCAACTACATTCAATTGAGAGAGAACTTTACGTAAGACCCAAATACGGTCAAGGTCTGCTTTTTCAACAAGCAGTTCCTCTTTGCGTGTTCCGGATTTGCTGAGATCGATTGCAGGAAAGATCCGTTTTTCAACAGGTTTCCGATCAAGTACAAGTTCCATATTACCTGTACCTTTGAATTCCTCAAAAATCACTTCGTCCATCCTGCTGCCAGTATCAATCAGTGCGGTCGCAATAATGGTCAATGATCCGCCTTCTTCAATGTTTCTGGCTGCACCAAAAAATCTTTTAGGTTTAAAAAGTGCGTTGGAATCAACTCCTCCGGAAAGAATTTTTCCGCTTGGAGGAATGACTGTATTGTAGGCCCGTGCCAGCCTCGTTATTGAGTCCAGCAAAATTACAACGTCACGCTGATGTTCAACAAGTCGTTTTGCTTTTTCCAAAACCATTTCAGAAACCTGTACGTGCCGCGTTGCCGGTTCATCAAAAGTTGAGGCAACTACTTCTCCATTTACGGAACGACGCATATCTGTAACTTCCTCAGGTCGTTCGTCAATTAACAAAACAATCAAATCCACTTCAGGATGATTTTCAGTGATACTGTTTGCTATTGACTGCAAAATCATTGTTTTACCGGTTCTTGGCGGAGCAACAATCACTCCGCGCTGGCCTTTCCCAATTGGCGAAACAAGGTCAATGACCCTTGTGGTCAAATCATTATCTTTTCGTTCAAGATTGAGGTGTTCGTTTGGATGGAGAGGAGTGAGGTTGTCAAAAAGAATTTTTTCGAATGCTTTATTTGGGTCACGGAAATTAATTTCTTCGACCTTAAGCAGAGCGTAATAACGTTCGCTCTCTTTTGGCGGCCTGATTTGCCCTGCAACTGTATCGCCTGTCCGTAAATTAAAACGCCTTATCTGTGAAGGTGAAACATAAATATCGTCTGGTCCAGGGAGGTAGTTGTAATCCGGTGCTCTCAGGAATCCGAACCCGTCCGGAAGGGCTTCCAAAACTCCTGCTCCGTAAATTATCCCTTTGCGTTTCGTCTGGGCCTGCAAAAGCGCGAAGAGCAGTTCCTGACCCCTCATGCTGTTTGCATTTTCGATATCATATTCACGTGCAATCTTAATCAGTGCATTGATATCTTTTTTCTTCAACTCAATTAAATTGAGTGTATTTGGCGTGGATGAATTATCTGAATTATTTTTTGAATTATTGTTGTCGCCATTTTCAGGCCTGCTTTTAGGCATGTGAGGTTTAGTCGGAGGTTAATCAATGATAGGATCCCTTAATCTTAGAGACCATTTTCTGATGTGTTTAGTTAAATGGAAGGATGATAAATTTCAACGTATTTGCAACAACTTCAATTACAAAAAGTGGTTATAGTGATTAATAAAAACAACGTAGGTAAGGTATTGTCTACTGTGGAACTGCTTGATCTAGAATTGTGCTATTAATAAATAGGGTACTCTAACTTCGCCAATATTCTATACATTGTCAAGTGTTTTTATAAAAAAAAAAAAATTTCTGAATCAGTTATTTTTCCAGTGAAACATTAATTCTAGTAATATACTGATATTATTGACTAAGACATGTAATCTCTGCCGAAGGGAGAGATCTGATAAAGTGCCAATATCGTATAAGATCCCTCACACATGTTCGGGATGACACGATAAAACTCGTGACTGTCGAGTTCTTTTTTAAACCACAAATATTTTGCTGCCTTGCACTATGATGTGCTGTTTTTTTTCTTTTTTGGAAGGTAGAGATCAGTGATTGTTCCTTCAAAAGCCTCTGCCGCAAAGGCCACTGTTTCCGAAAGTGTCGGATGCGGATGAATCGTTGAACTTAGATCCTCTGCATCACATCCCATCTCAATCGCCAGAGCACCTTCTGCAATCAAATCTCCAGCATTTGGCCCGACAATCCCTACTCCAATGACTCTGTTTGTGTCTTCTTCAAAAAGGACTTTAGTCATGCCTTCACTGCGTCCCAAAGATAAACTGCGTCCACTTGCAGCCCAGGGGAAATTTCCTTTTCCGTAAGCAATGCCCTGCTTTTTTGCTTCTTCTTCAGTAATACCTGCCCAGGCAACTTCCGGATCAGTATATGCTACAGACGGAATCGTCCGGGCATCAAAATGCCTTTTCATTCCTGAAATAACTTCTGCAGCAACTTTTGCTTCGTGTGTCGCTTTATGTGCCAGCATCGGCTGGCCTACAATATCACCAATCGCAAAAATATGAGAAACGTTTGTACGCATTTGCGAATCAGTCGCAATAAATCCAACCTCATCAACTGCTACCCCAGCTTTTTCTGCACCAATCCGGAATCCATTTGGGGTACGTCCTACTGAACTGAGAATGCAGTCAAATATCTGAGGCTTACCCGGTGCATTTTTACCTTCAAAAGAAACTTTCATTCCTTTTTTGAGGGCTTCTACCTTTGTTACCCGTGTTTCAAGCCAGATATTTTCATACTGTTTGGATATTCTTTTTTGAAAAGGGCGAACTAAATCCCGGTCTGCACCGGCCATCAAGCCATCAAGCATTTCAACAATGGTTATTTTTGAACCCAGAGCATGATAAACAGTAGCCATTTCCAGACCTATAATACCTCCTCCAATTACCAGCAGATGCTCTGGAATTTCAGTAAGCTCCAATGCACCGGTTGAATCTATAATACGTGAATCTTCCGGAAGAAAGGGGAGCTTCACCGGCAGAGAACCTGCTGCAATAATCGCATTTTCAAAATGAATTGTATTTTTATTTGCATCAGCGTCAGTAACGCAAAGATGGTTAGGGTCCATGAACTCACCCATGCCGGTAATGATTTGCACTTTGCGCTGTTTGGCCATGCTCTTCAGACCTCCGGTTAACTGGTTTACAATTCCGTCTTTCCACTCACGCAACTGGTCAATATTAATTTTTGGTTTTCCAAAAGATACTCCGTGTGCACTCATCGATTCAGCTTCGTCAATGACTTTTGCTGCATGTAACAGTGTCTTTGACGGAATACAGCCAACATTCAAACACACACCACCAATACGATTGTAGCGTTCCACCAAAATTACTTCCTGACCTAAATCCGCTGCACGAAAAGCTGCGGTGTATCCTCCAGGTCCGGAACCCAGCACGAGCACATCGCATGTCATATCTGCTTTTCCGGAAAAGGATTTTGCGGTTTTGAGTGTCTTCGATTGAGAATCTGGTTTAGAATTTTGGGATGGCGGGATTTTTTCAGATTTTTGGGTTTTAACTTTTGCGTATTCCTTTGTCTCCAATTTCAAAATCAGGCTGCCCTCAGAAACTTTATCTCCTGCTTTAACTTTTATTTCACGGATTATTCCCGCAACCGGTGAGGGAACATCCATGGTTGCCTTGTCGCTTTCCACAGAAATCAGTGGATCCTCAGGGGCAACCATATCGTCTACATTGCAAATTACTTCAATAATTTCAACATCTTCAAAATCACCAATATCCGGAACCTTTACTTCAATGAGACTCATAACGACATTCTCCGCATATCTGACAAAATTTCGCACAAGTCTACCATAAATCGAGCCGCCTGTGCTCCATCAATCACACGGTGATCATAAGTCAAATCCATTGGCAGCATCAGGCGCGGCAAAAATTCTTTACCGTTCCAGACAGGCATCATACGCGAACGCGTTACACCGAGAATTGCAACTTCCGGAGCATTCACCAAAGGTGTAAAAGCTGTTCCGCCAATTCCGCCTAAACTGGAAATGCTGAAACAACCACCCTGTATGTCGTTGGTTTTTAGTTTTTTTGCTCGAGCTTTTTCACTAACTTCACCCAGTTCTTTGGCCAGTTCCAGCAAACCTTTCTGTTCCACATCCCTTATCACAGGAACCACCAGGCCGTCCGGAGTATCCACTGCCACTCCAATGTGAAGATATTTCTTCAACACCAAATTTTCCTTGTCTGCAGTCAAGGATGAGTTGAAATTTGGATGCTTCCGAATTGCCACAGCACATGCTTTGAGTAAAAAAACAAGAGGAGTTACCTTCACACCCTGCTTTGCCGCTTCGTCTTTGAGCGATTTTCGAAAATATTCGAGTTCAGTTATATCAGCCTCATCATGATGCGTCACGATTGGTAAGTTCAGCCATCCTCGATGCAAATTTACAGCAGCTTTTTTCTGTATTCTGGAAAGCGGTTTAATTTCTACAGGACCAAATTTACTGAAATCTATTTCAGGCATTGCCGGAATTCCTGATCCCGCAGCAGCAGTTCCGGAAGCTGTTCCTCCCAAAGCCTGCTTGACAAATTCCTGAACATCTTCTTTTGTGATACGTTCTTTGCGGCCGGAACCATGGACCTGACTCAGGTCAACACCTAATTCGCGGGCAAATTTACGAATCGAAGGACTGGCATGTGCACGCAAAAATGATTTCTGGTTAACCGACATCACTATTGGTGGTGGACGCCGTGCCGGTTCTTTGGAAACAGCTCCAGAGCTTGTTGATTCAGATTTTCTTGTGGAAACAATATCCTTAGTTTCCGGTGCAGTTGCTTCAGAATTTTCTGTTTCAGCAGAAGTTTCCGTATCTGCAGTTTCAAGTTCTTTTACCACTAAAGTAAGGATCAGGTCGTTTTGTGAAACTTTGTCTCCAGCTTTTATTTTTACAGTCTTTACTGTACCGCTAAACGGAGAAGGGACATCCATTGAGGCCTTATCACTTTCCATTGTGAGCAGCGCATCTTCTGCAGAAACGGTGTCTCCGGATTTAACCAGAACTTCAATAACTTCTACTGCATCGAATTCACCTATGTCAGGAACAAGTATGTCTTTGATACTACTCATGGCGTTTCTCCTCAGGACATCAATGGATTATTTTTGTTGGGGTCAATTCCGTATTTTTTGATGGCACCATTTACTGTTTTGAATGAAACACTCCCATCTTCCATAAGAGCATTTAACGATGCCACTGCAATGTAATAACGGTCTACTTCAAAATGCTTTCTCAAGGCTTGACGTGAATCGCTTCTGCCAAATCCATCAGTTCCAAGCACAGAATAAGATCGAGGTACATATGCACGTATCTGGTCGGCAAAAAGTTTGACATAATCTGTTGCCGCAACTACTGGACCGTCTGTGTCTAAGAGGCATTTTTCAACATGACTCATTTTTGGTTTTTTATCTGGATGCAGCATGTTCCAGCGTGAAACATCATCGCCGTCACGCTTCAGTTGATTGAAACTGGTACAGCTCCAGATGTCCGCCTCCACCTTAAAATCTGCAGACAGCAAATCTGCCGCAGCAATCGCTTCCCGTAAAATTGATCCGGAACCCAACAATTGCACTCTCGTTTTCCCCTTTTTACCTTTTTGCAGCAAATACATTCCTTTCACAATGTTTTTTTCCTGACCTTTACTTAAGCCCGGATGCGAATAATTTTCATTCATTGTGGTTATGTAATAAAAAACATTCTCCTGTTTTTTAAACATGCGTTCCATTCCATTCTGCATAATCACCATCAATTCATGAGAAAAAGTCGGATCATAAGAAACACAGTTGGGCACATTTCCAGCCATGATTTGACTGTGTCCATCTTCATGTTGCAAACCCTCACCATTGAGTGTGGTTCGTCCAGAAGTAGCGCCAATTAAAAATCCCCGTGCCTGCATATCTCCAGCAGCCCAAACTAAATCTCCAATCCGCTGAAATCCAAACATCGAGTAAAAAATATAAAATGGAATCATCTGCATTCCGGAATTGCTGTAGGCCGTCGCAGAAGCAATCCAGGAAGACATGGCGCCGTCTTCAGTAATGCCCTCCTCCAATAATTGACCGCTCTGATTCTCCTTGTAATACATTAATTGATCACGATCGACAGGTTCGTATTTTTGTCCTTCGTGAGCATAAATTCCGATTTGGCGAAACATTCCCTCCATGCCAAATGTTCTTGCTTCATCAGGCACTATGGGAACAACCCGCTGGCCGATGTTTTTATCTTTGCACAATAACGTCATTGCCTGCACAAGTGCCTGAGTTGTGGATATTTCCCGTTCTCCAGTTTCCTGTAATAATCGCTCGAAAATTGTTAATGCAGGAATGTCAAGAGAATCTCCTTTTGTTCTACGGGCGGGCAGGTGGCCACCAAGAGCAGTGCGGCACTGTTTAAGATATTCCAATTCAGGAGTATCATCAGGAGGCCTGTAAAACGACATTTGTTCCACTTCTTTATCAGAAATTGGAACCTGAAAACGATCCCTAAAACTTTTCAGATCGTCCATTTTCATTTTCTTTTGTGAATGAGTGATGTTGATTGCCTCACCAGATCCTCCCATCCCGTAACCTTTTACCGTTTTTGCGAGAATTACAGTTGGCTGTCCCGTATGACTTACTGCAGAATGGTATGCTGCGTATATTTTGTGGGGATCATGTCCACCACGGTTCAGTCTCCAAATGTCCTCATCAGACATATTAGAAACCATCTCCAGCAATTCAGGGTATTTACCAAAAAAGTGAGCTCGGGTATATGCTCCACCTTTTGCTTTAAAAGCCTGATATTCTCCGTCAATTGCTTCATCCATACGTTTACGCAGAAAACCTTCAGTGTCTTTTGCCAGCAAAGGATCCCAGTATGAACCCCAGATAACTTTTATCACATTCCAACCTGCACCACGGAAATCACCTTCAAGTTCCTGTATTATTTTTCCGTTTCCACGTACTGGACCATCTAGTC
>UINC01001972.1_pt1 | contig 12169 bp, 11 predicted proteins | sample 5385821 | NCBI WGS metagenome assembly UINC01 (sample SAMEA4666929, study PRJEB26691) | marine metagenome | isolation source: Pacific Ocean | place: Pacific Ocean | collected 2011-10-13 | reverse complement strand
AAGGGACTTTATTGTGACCGCATTTGCCCATGCAATTGCACCTTTCACCTAGACCATACCTTCAACAAACAATTGGGTTATATCAGACCCCCCAAAAATTTCTGTGCATTGAATAAGTCGATAGACGTGTTGATATTATAAAACGATCTCAATTCTGGATCCCTAATCTTTAATTCAGTCTCCGGAACTAATCTAGTCTTTACTTGTTCTAGAAGGCTTTTTAGACTGGTTCGCTCAGACGACAATAATGTTCTTATCGCTTGAATGCAATTCTTAGAATACACTGCATGAAGGGTTTGCTTTTCTCCATTCACGACGCCAGCTACTACATCGTTGCTCCCGGCCTCCGACAGAAGCCATTTCACAAGACTCGTGTTAAGGAATGGCATATCACATCCGACCACAAAATTGAATTCATTAGTGGAAGCCAGTAGTCCAGAATATAGACCACATAGAGGGCCTGCTCCAATCTCTACATCTTCTACCTGTTGAATGTTATAAAGAGCCTTTAGCCATTCCAAGTCATAACCTTTGCCTGTCACCACAATGAGCTCGGAGCAAACTTCCCCTACCTTATCTAATACTCTCTCGATCATACGTTTATCACCCAATGGGATCATAGACTTATCTTGTCCCATTCGAACACTTTGCCCCCCGGCCAAAACCACCGCTGTGCCTACAACATATTGTCCCATTGCTACCTAACTATTACAGGGTCTACAATTGCTGAATGACCTTGCCATCGATTCATATAAGCCCAGACCATTCATCTCCTATTTACACTATTACCCAGGGCAATCTCACAAAAGGAGATTCAATCTCACGTCTAGATTCTACACTCCAATTAGTTGTTCATAAACTACTAGAAGGAAGAGATGTTGACTTTACCGAAGCATGTTTGTTGGAAAAGGCGACCCCAAGTGAATTACCTGGCCTTTGTGAAGCCAGTCGTCATATACGAGATATCGGAAAGGGATCTACAATAAGCTTCTCTCCCAAGGTTTTTATACCACTTACTCATTTATGTCGTGATTTCTGTGATTATTGTACCTTCAGGCAATCCCCGACAGAGGCTAGTTCTTTATTTCTTTCCCCTGAACAAGTTTTAACAATAGCTAAAGCCGGCCAGAAACTAGGCTGCACTGAAGCTTTATTTACACTCGGCGAACGTCCAGAACAAAGATATCCTGAAGCTAAGGCTTGGCTGCAAAAGCGCGGATTTAAGTCAACCTTAGACTATTTAACGTTTGTATGCTCCCTTGTTTTGAACGAGACGACACTTCTTCCTCACAGCAACCCTGGAACTATGAGCAGAATAGAAATGTCTAACCTCAAAGAGGTCAACGTATCTCTAGGAGTTATGTTAGAAACCTTAAGCCTTAACCTTACAAAGCCCGGCCAGCCTCATCATAGAGCACCTAGTAAATGGCCCAACGTCAGACGCAAAACGCTCGACCTAGCTGGTCGACTCAAGATTCCGTTCACTACCGGCATACTTACCGGAATAGGAGAAAGCAAGATAGATAGAATAGAAGCCCTCTGGGCCATAAAACAGTCGAATAAAACATATGGCCATATTCAAGAAGTCATTATTCAAAATTTCCAGGCAAAAAAGTCTACACCTATGGCTCATCACCCTAATCCTCCTCTCCACGACACGCTGTGGACCACAGCTGTAGCCAGATTAATACTTGGACCAGACATTAACATCCAAGTCCCACCAAACTTGAATAGCAAAACATATCCTCTTTTCCTGCTAGCAGGGATTAACGACTGGGGCGGAATTTCTCCGTTGACAAAGGATTTCGTAAACCCGGAATCACCATGGCCGACATTGGCCACCCTAAACAAGGAAACCACGGCGTACGGTCTCAACCTAAAGCCACGGCTACCAATCTATCCTGAATACTTTATGAACAAACATGATTTTGTTTCGTCTTCATTGCGCTCAAATATTTCACGGTTAGTGGACACAGATGGATTTGTAAAGGGAGGCATTAATCGCTATGTCTAAACTCACTGAATTAGATCGGATGATATCCAAGGTATCTACCCAAGTTGCAAGGGTTTTAAATCTGGCACTAAGTGGCAAGGATATTACCGTACCTCAAGCTCTGACACTTTTTAATAGCACCAGCCTAGATTTAAACGCTACAGTGCTAGTAGCGGATCAGTTACGAAGACAAACTGTAGGGGACCTTGTTACGTATGTGGTAAACAGAAACATCAATTTCACGAACGTGTGTATCAAACGGTGCGGATTTTGTGCGTTCAGCAGGGACTACCGGGAAGACGAAGGATACATGCTCCCCCTAGAAGAAATAATCCGAAGGTCAAAAGAAGCATGGGATTTAGGGGCCACGGAAGTCTGTATCCAAGCCGGGCTGCCACCTCAAATGGACGGCCATTTCTATGTAGAACTTTGCGCCGCAATCAAAAAAGCTATACCAGAAATCCACATACACGGCTTCTCTCCCGAAGAAGTCCTCTATGGTTCAGTTCGTTCTAAATGTAGTATCAAAGACTACCTTCAATTACTTAAAGATGCTGGAGTAGGAAGCTTGCCAGGAACATCCGCAGAAATACTGGACCAGAAACTCAGGGACACGATTTCGCCGGGCCGAATAACGGTAGATAAGTGGTTGGAGGTAATCCGGACCGCCCATGAATTAAACATCCCGACTACATCTACTATCATGTACGGCCACTTGGAAACATTTGAGCACCAAGCTCGTCATATAAATCTAATAAGAAATCTCCAGAAGGAAACTAATGGTATCACAGAGTTTGTACCTCTTAGTTTCATTAACCAAGAGGCACCAATGTTTTTCCGCCAATCAGTGAAAGGATTGCGTCCGGGACCTACTGGTATGGAAGTCCTAAAAATCCACGCAATATCCCGCATAATGCTGAACAATTGGATTCCCAACATCCAAGTTTCATGGGTTAAGGAGGGTCCTCGCCTTTCCGAAATATTACTTCAAGCAGGGGTTAACGACCTCGGTGGAAGCCTAATCAACGAAAGTATTTCTACAGCTGCTGGGGCAAACCATGGACAACTAATACGCCCCTCCGAATTCCGGAGAATAATAAGGGAAGTGGGCCGCAAACCTGCCGAACGCTACACCTTATATGAGATACGGAGGATATTCGAAGCAAACGATGATCCTATTGACCCCCTGGATCAGCTTACAGAATCCCCCGAGAAATATTTCGGAACTTATAATGAACTAATTAAATTGGAAACATATCGGTATAAACACCCCAAGGTTAGTCAAGTAAACTCGTCTTCGATTAATGACTAAATCTCCAATACTCACGCTAAGCGGAGGGGTCGGAGGGGCAAAGTTGGTTCTGGGATTGTCCAAAATCATGCCCCCGAAGGAATTGGTAATCATCGCTAATACTGGTGACGATGAAACCTTCCACAACCTACACATCTGCCCAGATATAGACACAGTAATGTATACACTAGCGGGTATTTCCGACAGGGATCGTGGTTGGGGGCTATCCGGAGAAACTTGGAACGCACAGGAAATGCTTCTAACCTACGGCACAAACCCTTGGTTTAACTTGGGAGACCGGGACTTAGGGACTCACATCCGAAGAACAGATTTACTGTCACAGAACTTTACTCTTTCTGAAGTCACAACAGAACTGTGCGAACACTTAGGGGTAAACCAAATCATTGCCCCTATGAGCGACGACCCAGTACGAACACGAATCAAGACAAAAAATGGAGATTTATCTTTTCAGGAATATTTCGTTAAATACCAGTGCAAGCCTTTCGTTAAAGGCATCACTTTTTCTGGATCGGAGCTAGCTGCTCCCTCGTCAATATTTCTAAATGGCCTCAATCAAGCTCGAGCCCTGATTTTCTGCCCATCCAATCCCTTCCTTAGCGTAGATCCCATACTATCAATCAACGGCGTCAGAAAATCCGTTATTGATTTCAAGGGCCCTAAAATCGCAATTAGCCCTATCGTGAATGGTAAAGCCATTAAGGGGCCCGCAGCAAAATTGTTATCAGAACTCGGCCACGAAGTCTCTGCAGTAGGAGTTGCCAAATATTTTCGTGACCTGTGCGACATTTTTATCCTGGACAACAAGGACTCACATAATCTTAACGCTATAAAAAAATTGGGTATCGAAGCAAGAACAACCAACACAATCATGACAACCGAAGCTGATAAAATATCTTTGGCCAAATTCGTCCTCTCTCTAACAAAAACATTCCATGATTAATCAAAGCAAAAAACCTGTTGCAATCATTCCAATAAAATCATTGTACAAGGCAAAGTCTCGTTTGATTTCTCTTTTCGACGATTCTTTGAGAGAAACGCTGGTGCTGAACCTTTTGAAACATACTATCAATACAACGAGGGAAGTAATATCAGACATTTGGGTTGTTGGCACAGATAGCCTGGTACAACAGGTAGCCAAGATGCACGGTGCGGATTGGATTCCAGATAAAGGAACCAACATCAACCAAAGTGTCCGCACACATTTTGAATTGGCATGGCGTCTTGGTATGACTCCTCTTTATCTACCTGGAGATTTGCCCTACATACAACGCAGGGATATCCAATTATTACTTGATTCATCCCAAAACATGAGGAATGCAGTTCTGACTCCTGCCCAAAGGAGCGGCGGCACCAACGCTATCTTGATGCCCGACCCCAGCAAATTCAGGCTTCAGCTAGGCAATGGCAGTTTTCGAAAGCATGTTTCTGATGCTGCTAGCCTTCTCCTGCCATTCTCAATAAATTATAGTCTTGGTTTAACTCTTGACTTGGACACCTCAAGCGATCTCCAAGATTTCGAAGGTTTAACTCCCGGTATAACACATCGCCTCACCACAGAGGATTATCTAAGTGCCTGAGTCGACCCCCAAAATTGGCCTTTTACTTCCCACACGAGGCCTGATAATTGGTGATCAATCAAGAAAGGCAAACCTAATTATTCAACTAGCTATGATAGCCGAGTCCGAAGGCTTAGACTCTGTTTGGGTCGGTGATAGCCTGACCGCTAAACCTAGGCTAGAGCCGCTACTAACGCTGGCCTCTTTAGCACCCATAACCCAAACGATAAAGCTGGGAACCGCGATACTCATACCAAGCTTACGGGCTCCAATCGCTTTAGCACAATCCACCGGCACCTTGGATCTTATATCAAATGGGCGTCTGATATTAGGAGTAGGAGCAGGCGGAGCTTTCAACCAAGCCCAACAACAGGAATGGATAACTGCTGGCATCTCTCCTAGAGGAAGAGGGAAACGATTAGAGGAGACAATACAGATAGTGAATGGCTTACTATCTCGAGATTTTTTGGATTTTGATGGCACTTACTATCAATTTGCCAAGGTCGGGATTGGCCTTACGAGTTTTCGAATAACAGGAGTGCCCGTTTTATTCGCCTGTCATCTCGGGGCCAAACGGCCAGAACAATTTGATCGTGCTGCCCGTCTTGGCAACGGATTCATAACTATTTCGGAAAACCCTCAAGGGTTTGCCCAAATTTATTCCCACGTTAAAACGGCGGCGCATCTCCACAACAAGGATTTTTCCTCGATGGAAAAAGTAATGTATATGACGATAAATTTAAATGATGATCTTGAAATCGCAAAAAAGGAATCTGACCAATTCCTAAAGGCTTATTACGGCATAAACATGTGGAGTCAACTCTGGGGACCATGGGGTCCTTCTAAGCTCACTATACAGCGCATTCAAGAGTTTTCAGAGTCCGGAGCTTCAACAATAATTATCAGATTCGCAAGTTTTGATGTAGAAAAACAACTGGCCAAGTTCTTGAAGGAAATCTGGCCCTATTTCAGCTAGATAGCAGGTCAATGCTATACTCTTTTGGATAACTAGGAGAAAAGTTCATTGTATAAAATAGATTTATCCAATAAAACCGCTGTAGTTTTCGGGGTCGCTAATGATCGTAGCATTGGCTGGTCTATCGCCCAAACATTAGCCCAAGCCGGGGCTAGGTTGGCAATTTTATACCAAAACGAACGTCTCAAAAGTCGTATATCAACGCTAGTTAAAGATCTTCCTAATGCGGCAATGATTGAATGCGACGTCTCCAGCGACACAAGCATAACGTCAGCATTCGAGCAAATTACTAGCATCTTCGGGAAAATCGATATCCTTGTTCACAGCATAGCATATGCTCAACGGGAAGATTTAGGTGGGGCTTTCTCGGATACTAACCGGGACGGTTTCAAGATTGCTCTCGATATCTCCGCCTATTCTCTAATCCCCCTCGTCCGCGAAGGATCAAAGTTAATGGAAAGCGGGGGAGCCGTAGTCACTTTAACTTTTGATGGATCCTCCAAAGTTTATCCAGGATACAACATAATGGGTACAGCAAAGGCAGCTCTCGAAAATGAAGTGCGGCAACTGTCCTCAGAATATGGAACCCATGGGATTCGGGTAAACGCGATCTCTGCGGGGCCATTAAACACTTTGGCGGCAAGGGGTATTACCGGTTTCGCAGAAATGAAACGCATCCACGCTGAAAAATCTCCTCTGAAGAGAAACATCAAACACTCGGAAATAGGAGATGCTGCTTTATTCTTACTTAGCGATATGTCCAGTGGAATAACTGGTACGATTCTCCAGGTTGATGCAGGTTACCACATAATGGCGGTATAAAGTCTCTTGCAATCTCAATAGATACCACATTACAACCATTAGCTAAAATTCTGCCAATACAATGCGTGATATACACCCTCTTGGAGTAGAAGCTCTGAATGATTGCCCTCTTCAATGATCTCTCCTGCGGACATCACAATGATACGATCGGCATTCCGAACTGTAGATAGTCTATGTGCTATAACTAAGGCTGTCCTATTTTCGAAAATCTTTTCGATCGCTTCCTGAATAACCGACTCTGTATGACTATCTATAGAGGCAGTAGCCTCATCCATGATAATAATCTTGGGGTCAAATACTAATGCTCTTGCAAGCGCTACTAGCTGTCTCTCTCCTGCCGAAAGGTTGGATCCTTTTTCTTCGACCATTGAATCGTATCCACCCATTTTATCGATAAAATTGCTTGCACCCACGAGGGAAGCCACAGTTTCAATCTGTTGATCGGTTACATCTGGATGGTTGAATCTAATGTTATCTCTAAACGTCCCTGAGAAAAGGAATGGGTCTTGAACAACCGTCCCTATTTGATTTACTAGTGATACCCTATTCATTTCCCTTACGTCAACACCATCAATTTTCACACTCCCTTTTGTTACATCATATAGGCGAAGGATTAGTGCAGAAACAGTGGTTTTGCCTGCTCCTGTAACTCCTACAACTGCTACCGTTTCTCCTGATCTGATTTTAAGGTTCATTCCCTTTAATACGGGCGAGCCTTCCACATAGTGGAAATCTACATTATTGAATTCAATTTCACCTCTGATATTGCTCATTTCTGTGGCATCATGTTTCTCTCGTATCAATATTGGCCTATCCATAAGCTCGAATATATGGGAACTCGAAGTTAATGCTCTTTGCATTTGTGTGTATTGCATAGTTATAAACCTAATTGGCTCGAAAAACCGCTGAATATAGAGAGCAAATGCCACGACAATGCCAATCTGCAGACTTCCGTCGAGAACCATCAGCCCCCCTACTACTACGACAAGCGCCATCGATATCCCGGAAAACCCTTCAACCAAAGGCATCAAGGCGGCCGACAGGCGACTAGAGTCTATCTGAGACTCAAAATGGTCCTTATTATACCTATCAACAAAATCTTCCAAGTTTTTCTCTTCACGATTTAGACTTTGAATTACTCTCATTCCCGTAAGATTTTCCTGCAGATTCCCATTAACAACAGCCAACGTCCTCCTCACTTGCATAAATCGCGGCCATGTCCGAGTTTGCCAAATCAATACTATCCAAATTATCACAGGTGCGACCGACATAGTTATTAAACCCAGCCGCCAATCCATAAACAACATGACGCCCACAATAACGATTAATATGAGCACATCTCCAAAGGTCACGGCCACGGATGATAGAAATTCCTGCAGTTGATGAATATCGTTTTGTAGTCGCGACATTATCCTACCCATAGATTCTCCGTCATAAAACGTCATCGACTGGTCCTGAAGATGACCAAACATATCATCCCGCAAATCCACCAGCCCATTCTGAGCCACCCGTTGGAATGAAACTTGATGAATGTAATGGGTGACCCAATGCAAGACCGCATTAGCTCCGTATAAGCCGACTATCACATAAAGGACATCTATCTTGGGCGTGTCTCCTGTTATTTCATCTATCATTAGTTGAACCAAGAATGGAGCTGCCACGACTGCAAAGGTATAAACCACCATGGTCACAAAACCCAAGACTAATAATCGTCGGTACGGAAATACATATCTTAGAAGACGCCAAAAAATCTTATACTCTCCGAGGCTGCCCCTGCGAGAATCAAAGGCCTCCGGATTAGTTATAGGAACGTTCAATATCCCACCCATACCCATGTATACATAGCGATTTAATAGGGCCTCCTCATCTCCCTAGTTTTCTCCCATCCAACAACATTTGTTCGTGTGGAAGGATCTGAAGCTCATAGATCTTTTTGTAGAATCCTTCTCTCTGAATTAATTCTTTATGCGTTCCCTGTTCTACAATCTCGCCTTCCTCTAGAACCAATATAATATCTGCCTCTTTAACACTAGTTACCCGATGAGCAATAATGAAGGTAGTTCGCTGCTCCATAACTGCTTGGAGTGCTTTTCTTATTAAGCTTTCGGTTTCTACATCAACGCTCGCCGTCGAGTCATCCATTATGAGGATGGGAGGGTTAAGCAAAATGGTCCGTGCTATTGAAAGTCTCTGTTGCTGGCCTCCAGACAATGTAACCCCTCGCTCTCCAACTGAGGTTTCATATCCATTGGGCAATCCTCTTATAAATTCATCTAGCTGGGCAGCTTTCGCAGCACTAAGAATTTCATCCCGACTAGCTCCATTTGCCCCGTAAGCAATGTTCTTAAGAAGAGTCGTTTGGAAAAGAAATGTGTCTTGGAAAACCATCCCCACATTCTCCCTTATAGAAGTCAAAGTTAAGTCCTTCAGGTCCATACCGTCTATCCTTACACACCCATCGGTAGGATCATAAAATCTCGGGATTAGATTAACTATCGTAGTTTTACCACTTCCCGCTGCACCAAGTATTGCTACCTTCTGGCCCGCTTCTATGTGAAAATCTATTTTCTGTAGAGCCGGGGACATAGATTGATACCCAAATGTAACCCCTTCAAAATCTATCATGCCTTTAGCTTTTTCAAGTTTTCTTGCTCCGCGTTTATCCATAACAGGTGACCTAAAATCTATAACATCAAAAATTCTTTGGCCTGACGACATTGCCCTAGAAAACGTATTTACAGCCATCCCTAGCATCCTCACAGGCATTACCATAAGCCCCAAGAACAAAAGAAATTGGGTAAGTTGGCCTGGGGAAAGTTCACCGTTGATTACCCAACGGCCGCCCAGGAGAAGAATAATTCCTGTTACAGATATATATATAAAGGTGAGATAGGCTGAATTCTGTAGCCTCAATCTGTGCGCCTTAAATGTTTCCTCAGAGACCGAAACAGAATGTTCATGGAATATTTCTTTCTGGAACTTCTCTGCTCCCAACGATTTAACCACTCTCATGCCAGTAAGGTTTTCCTGTAATACAGTAGTCAATTCTGCCATTTTGCGCTGAACCGAGTTCCAAACAACCCTCAGTTTCTTCCCCACCCTAGCCGAAGAATAAAGTGTGAACGGTATCGCCACTATGGCTACTAATCCTAATTGCCAGTGTGTGATAAGAAGGAGTGGAATAACACCAAGTATAATTATAATAAGTTGGAAAAACCGCGTAAGCCCGAAACTAATAAACATCCTAGTGCTTTCTACGTCATATGTGACGAGGGACATCAAATCCCCAGTTTTTCTCTTATCATAGAAAGAAAAACTCAATCCTTGGAGTTTTTGCAGGAGCTGATTCCGCAGATTATATGCAGCGCGATGAGAAAGGGCCTCCGCAAAAAATTGTTGGCCATAACTAAATATGCCCCGGAGTACCGCTAGGCTAAACAATAGCAAAGCCAGCCAAATCAGCGTCTCTTTTTGCCCTTCTCGCAAAACATAATCAACTGAAGCCCCGATAACTAGGGGGATTGTTAGCGCCAAAATATTAGCACTCCCGAGAGAAACAAGGGCTAGTACTAGGTAGCGTTTATATGTTAATCCAAAGCCGGCAAGCCGCAAGAGAATACGCATGAGGATAGATTATACGCTCTTTCTATCGTCATAACTATCGACTAATACGTGATTTAACCGCAATCTAGTGCTAAATACGAGCGAAAAGTCGTTTATTTAATCTCATTTCACGTGATAAAATTAGCGACTAGTCAAAAAGATTTTTACGGGTTCCCAGATGACCTTTTCCCTTCGTACTATTATTGATCAAGACATCCCTTTTGTGGAAGGAATAGAGAAGGAAGCCTTTCCGACTTTATGGCCTCGGACCCCAATAAAAAGAGATATGCACAATAAGCGTATAGCCTATCTCGTGGTGACAGACCTAGATCAGAATGCCATGGTTAACCATTCCCCTAACCCCATGGATTACCCAACAACACCACCTGGTGAAAGTCCTAACTTATACAAAAGACTTTCTAAAACAATCCAGTCAAAATTATTTCATCAAGCCCCTCCGAGACAAATTCCTTTCGAGCAGCCTTTAGGTTTTGTAAGCATCTGGTTTCTTTCAGACGACGCTCATATCACTGCAATCGCGGTTAGTAATTCGTGGCGAGGACACGGTTTGGGCGAACTGCTCATGATAGGGGGTATCGAATCCGCCATATCTAGAAATAGTAGAGTGGTTACCCTGGAAGTCCGGGTTTCCAATTCAATAGCCATATCTCTTTACCAGAAATATGGATTTAAAAAGATAGGAATCCGTAAGGCCTATTATAACGATAACCGAGAGGATGCAGTGATAATGACAACCGAACCTATAAGAAGCTTGTCATACGAACATCGGTTCTCTGCGCTTTGCCACGAATACTCACAACGTCATTACGAGTTGGGCCTCACTCTGACCGATTCAACTGGTTCCATGCCGTCGATTGGTCTCCGTTAGTTTGACCACATCCTAGACGGTTGTTAGACTGACATAGGCCTTTACCCGTGAACACTAAGAAGCTAGTAATCGGACTCACTGGAGGGATTGGCTCTGGAAAGAGCCAGGTAGCCCGCGTGTTGAAACTCCTTGGTGCTCATATCATCGATGCTGACCAATTGGGCCACCAAAGCTATGATTCAGGATCTCTCGAATGGAAACAAATCGTAGAGCGGTTCGGTTTGGATATCCTCCACAACGATGAAACCATAAATCGCAACAAGCTAGCAGATATCGTTTTTGGGAATAAACAGGCGATGACGGCCCTGAACAATATCGTTCATCCTCGAATCCGGTCCATGGCTGAAAACAAAATTCATGCACTAAACAAGACAAATGCTGATACAATAGTGGTGGAGGCCGCTCTCCTTATCGAGGCCGATTGGGTATCTTTAGTCGATCGGATATGGTCAATACAAAGCACCGTTAAAAGGGTCATCGAGAGGCTAAGACGTGACAGAGGGCTTTCAGAAAAACAAATCAGGGAACGTATGCGGTTTCAAATGACATCCAAAGAAATGTCTTCATTTTCCGATGTAATCATAAAGAATAACGGATCCTTAAAACAGCTTGAACAACGGGTCCGGTTTTTGTGGTGCAACCGCTACAAGCAATCCGACTAAGGAAAGAATGTCCAAAAATAACAACACTTTTTACAACCAGTTTACGATAGAAGAATATTATATAAATAAGGAGCCTTTTTATCTGCCAGTAGCAGATGAAATACAACTGTTCGAAGCTGCATATAACGGGCAAATCCCAATTCTTCTGAAGGGACCTACCGGAACCGGCAAAACTCGCTTTGTCGAATATATGGCCTGGAAATTAAGTCGTCCGCTTACGATAGTCAAAAATAATCAGGGCAAGGATCCCAACGCGAAAAATGGAATCCCGCTTGTAACAATTGCATGTCATGAGGATCTAACAGCAAGTGATTTAGTCGGTCGATACCTCCTGGACGCCGAGGGCACTCGTTGGA
>UINC01001971.1_pt1 | contig 12185 bp, 10 predicted proteins | sample 5385821 | NCBI WGS metagenome assembly UINC01 (sample SAMEA4666929, study PRJEB26691) | marine metagenome | isolation source: Pacific Ocean | place: Pacific Ocean | collected 2011-10-13 | reverse complement strand
ATTGCTAGTGCAAGCCCGACATCGCGGATCATTGGTGCCACGATATCGGCCCTGTGACGTTCTTCTGCAGACAGATCAACGGCCCTCCTCATCGACGAGGCGCACGCGACTATGCCCTCCTGCCACGTGGAACGGAAGCCCTTCCCACCAAAACTACCCCCATCCGGTGTTGGCAAGCCGTTTCCGAATAGGTCCTTCAGATGCTCGTCGACCAGCCTTGTCCGCGTCATCCATCGCTGCCATTCCATCCGTTGCTCGAGCGTGATCGAGGCATAGTGCCCAATCCTCCTCAAGCACAAGGCTACATCCACTAGGAACCGCACGGCACGCCGACCCAGATACAGCCCCCCGGATCTCATTGGGATAATCTCAGTATCCTCGAGCGCCGCCAGTGGCGGCTCCAGCAAGCGCTCTGCCAGACGCCCTCTGATTCCTTCCAACAGGTTGCTCGAGAACTTGTGGAACTCCACTCCGTCGAAGGTTGTCGGTGCGCCTGCTGCGTCCCAGCAGGCCGCGACAACGTCCAGGTGACCGTCATGACGCTCGGCGACGAAGGTCAGTAACTGCTCCCGAACCATTCTGTGATCCAGCGATCGTGTAAAAGACAGAGGGACCTCTGGCTGCCATCCAGCACCCCAGATGACAGGCAAGTCTGCTTGCGTTGCCTCCGCGGACTGTTTGCTTGCGTCCACATCGAAGCGCTCTGCTCGACCATCCTCACCTCTGTCCCTACGCACTACTTCCTCTTGCAGCTCATCGATGCCAGTTGACAACCCTCTCTCCCATATCTCTACGGTCCGCAAGCGCCCTTGCCCCGAACTCGAACGATCGAGCGTTACTCTGACTCTGTTGTCACAGTGTCCGCACCTTCTGTCGAGGCGGTTCACCTCCAAGCCCCTCGTCTTCCATACCTGATGCTTCGAGCAGACGGGGCACCTCCAGATGCCTTGGCGTACAGTTGGCATGATACTACGAGGTAGCAATAGTACAACAATTAATCGATAGTTTAAGTCCTATTTAACCACATTTAACAAAGAATATTTCAAATCAGTGACCAAATATTGGGTGAGATCAATGCAATATTCACAATATTACCACAAATAAACATTGTATCTTTAGAAATATTACCACAATTAGTATTTGGGAAAGCTGGAATCAACGGTATCTGACCACTCGTGGATGCCGCCACTGAGGTTGTAGATCTGGCTTCCTACCCATCCTGATTCGGAGAGGAATCGAGCGACTGCAGCAGATCTGCCACCAGTTCTACAGTAGATTACTATATCCATGTCACTTGGAATCTCCTCGATCCTCCCGGGAACCTGGAGGTGTTGGATTCGCAGGTCTGTACTTCCTATCGAGACAATCTCTTCCTCCTCTGCCCTTCGGACATCTAGGAGAAAGGGCCGCCAATTCCCCTCAAGACGATGGATGTAGTCTGTGGGGCTTATTTCCATGAAGAGACCCGATTTCGGTGCCTCGATTGAGGCGACTCGAGCCCTATTTGGGTCGGTAGAGAAAGAAAGTGTGCGCATCTCCATCGTCAACGCATCGATAATGAGGAGTTCGCCACTGAGCGGCACGCCAATCCCAAGAATCGCCTTGATCGCCTCTGCGGCTTGTATGGTACCAACGAGCCCGGGAAGCACCCCGAGTACTCCTGCCTCAGCGCAGTTCGGGGCAAATTCGGGTGGCGGGGGTTTCGGGAAGAGGTCACGGTAGTTAGGGCCGCCGTTGAGATTGAACGTCGATACCTGACCATCGAACCTGTGGATACTACCAAACACCCATGGTTTGCCCAGTACCTCGCAGGCGTCTCCAATCAAATAGCGTGAATCGAAGTTGTCGGTCCCGTCCAGCACCACGTCGTAGCCCTCGATTACGCTGAGGGCGTTATCATGGGTCAGTTTCTGTTCGATAGCCTCCACTTGAATCTCTGGGTTGAGCTCTGAAATCCTCGTTGCAGCGGAAGACGCCTTGGAGTTACCTATCGCTGAAGTGTTGTGGATGATCTGCCTCTGTAAATTCGACATGTTGACCATATCATGATCCATGATGCCTATCTTGCCGACTCCAGCAGCGGAGAGGTACAGTAATGCCGGAGAGCCAAGGCCTCCTGCACCGACAACGAGCACGGAAGCCCCTAGAAGACGTACCTGCCCCTTCTCGCCGACGTCAGGTAGGACTAGATGTCGAGCGTAGCGTTCCCTCTGCGCGTCATTCAGGCCCTCTGGCTCCAACCCGAGCCCTCCTAATGCTGGTTTTCCAGCCATTTCTCGGCATCCATGGCCGCTTGGCACCCCATTCCAGCAGCGGTCACGGCCTGCCGGTATCGCTTGTCGACCACGTCACCGGCGGCGAATACGCCTGCAACACTTGTCATCGTGTGCTCGGTGTGCATGATGTATCCGGAGTCATCCATCTCTACTTCACCCTCAAGGAAGCCGGTCATTGGCTTGTGGCCGATGGCGATGAAAGCGCCAGTGCATGAGATTTCCTCCTCGGAGCCATCTCTGGGGTCCTCCAGAACGGCTCCGGTCAGGCCGTTCTCGTCGGAGAGCCAGCTCTTAACTTGCCTGAAAGTCTTGATTGCGATATTGGGGTGACTAACGGCACGCTCGTACATGACCTTCGATGCTCGGAAGCCCTCGCGCCGATGGACTATGGTGACCTTGCTGGCGAATCTAGTGAGAAAGGTCGCCTCTTCCATCGCTGAGTCACCCCCACCTACCACAATAATTTCCTCATCACGAAAGAAAGCGCCATCGCAGGTCGCGCAAGTGGAGATTCCCCGGCCCTTGTGAGCATCCTCGCCCTCGACGCCGAGCCATATCGCCTCGGCTCCGGTGCAGATGATTACGGCCCCGGCGCGGAACTCCTCCCCCTCGACCCAAATCCCGAACGGTCGTTCGGAGAAATCTACCCTCTCGACGTTCTTGTCACGGACTTCCAGACCAAAACGCTCGGCCTGCTCACGCATGTGGATCATCATCTCTGGGCCACCGATACCGGCGGGATAACCTGGAAAGTTCTCCACATCAGAGGTGAGCATCAGCTGACCTCCCGACATGTATCCCGCGAACATCAGGGGGTCTAAGAGGGCACGAGCGGCGTACAGACCCGCGGTGTAACCGGCAGGACCGGAACCGATGATTATCACTTTGTGTGCCTCGCTGCCCACGAGCATCCCCAATGGTGGGACGCCCTTCAACCCTGCCTCTGGTAAACTTCGGGAAACGCAACGCTTCGCCTTCCAGCCGGTAAGATTTCATCGTGGCTGCCGACGCGAGGTCATGGCTTGGAGAACTGCCCCCCCTCCAGCAGACAATGAGGAGGCGATTAGCGAGAACTTAGAGTCCTGGGACTCCATGGCTCACCTCCACGCGCAGGGCAGCGGTGCCGAGTTCTACCGAATCGATCAGTGGCTCGCTGGCGAGTCCAAACTAGCCCCCTGGGAGATTGAGGAGATGGGCTCTGTCGGTGGCAAGTCGCTGCTTCATTTGCAGTGCCACATAGGCACCGACACGCTGTCGTGGGCGCGCGAGGGCGCGAAGGTGTCCGGCCTCGACTTCTCCCCGAACGCCATTGCCGAGGCCGAGAGGTTCGCTGGCATCCTGGGAATAGACGACGCGAGGTTCGTCGTCAGCAGGGTCAGCGACGCCGTCGAAGCTCTCGCTGGAGAGGAGTTCGATATCATCTACACTGGCAGGGGTGCACTGTGCTGGCTGCCGGACCTCGACGAGTGGGCCCAAGTGTGCGCCTCTCTGCTAAAGCAGGACGGTATGCTGTATCTTGAGGAGAGCACCCCGATGGTAAACAGCCTAGATGTGGAGGAGGGGCCGGACGGACCTCGGCTGTTTACTAAGTACGACCTGTTCAATGTGGGTCCGATATCGGAGATTGGTGAGGGCAGCTATGCTTCCACGGAAGCTGATATTGAGCGCACCACTCACTGTTGGGAGTACAGGTACGACACGATCATCAACGCGTTGCTCGAGAACGGCTTCCGCATCGATTTCCTCAACGAACGTGACGAACTCTTCTTCGCCCCATGGCCCGAAGTCTTCGAGCCTTCGCGCCCGAACTACTGGCGACTCAAGGAAGGGCATGTCCAGATACCCCTGTCATTCACTTTGAGGGCCACGAGGCTGTAATCACTCGACCATAGCTGCTACTGCACCGACAGCGGCTCGGGCATGAGGTTCCAGACGTGGTCCGACGTGCTCTGGCTCGGCACCGGGGCCGATTATGCCAAGGCCAATCGGTTTGTTGTGCTTGATCTGGAGCTCGATGATAGCTCGTGTGACGGACTGCCCCATCACCAACCCGTGATCGGTCTCGCCACGTTCGATTATTCCCAGGACTACGGCTCCTTGGATGCCCTCGTACTGGAGCAGACGGTCGAGCGCTAGAGGGGCCTCCATCGAGCCTGGGACCCAAACTACCTCGCTTACTTCCCAGTTCTTCGAATCCGCCTCGTCCCTTGCGAACTCTAGCATCCGCTCCACTTCCTCTCGATGGAAGGCACCACAAACTATCCCTAGGTTCACGCGATATCCCCCATATTCCTCATCACGGTCTCAACCACCGCTTGGGTGCGCGAATCAATCTCAATGTTCACGCCGTCCCCAACCTCCTTGTCTCCGATTGTTGTAATCCTCAAGGTCTCGGGGATAATGTGGAGGGCGAAGCTTTCGTCAGATACCTCTCCAATGGTCAGGGACATGCCGTCGATGGCGATGAAACCCTTCTCGAGGATGTATGGGCGGGCCTCGATGGGGTTCTCGATCAGCAGGTCCAGGCTCTCCCCGCGCTCGATCCTCCCGATAATTTTCGCAGTCATCATCACATGACCCGATAGTATGTGCCCTCCGAGCTCGTCTCCCATCCTCAGAGAACGCTCCACATTGACCATGTGACCATGTATCAGCTCCCCTAGTGTCGTGCGTCCCAGAGTTTCCTCGATAGCATCGAATCGCACCTCCGTGCCTTCCATGGACACCACCGTCATGCAAACTCCATCCAAGGATACGCTTGCACCGACTTGTAGATCATCGGAGAACCCATCAAGGTCGATTGTTAGGGTGCGTACCCCCTCGCCATCATCGACTCCGGTGACCGGCGCCGTGCCAGCGACGATTCCGGTGTACAAGCTAGTCCTCCTCGTACGGTCCGCCCTCGGCTCCCGGCCATAGGTCTAGGATCCTGGAGATGATTTTCCTCGTACCGTCGAGGTCATCTGACAACCCCTCCACACGAATGACCTCGATGTGCCCGTAGCCGAACTTCGAAATCCCCTCCCGAATCGCCTCTATGGAGTGCTTCTGGTCATATCCGAGGGCGATAACATCGGGTTTCACGGTCTCCAGTATCTCAAAGATAGGAACGCTGGGGGGATTTCCCGCAATGGCCCGGTCCACTGGCTTGAGCCCCTCGACCATTCTACGACGGAGATCCTGAGCTGTGATGGGCTCGTGTTTCTGCTTTCGAACGGTCTCGTCGTGCGCAACTACGACCACGAGCTCATCGCCCAGCAACTTGGCTTGCTCGAGGTAGTGCAGGTGCCCTGCATGGAGCAGGTCGAAGATTCCGACAGCCATCACCCGTACCATGATTCCAATCCCCCAGATGTTCTCCCTGTCTCAATCCTTCGCATCCATCGCACTCGTGATGTCATCCCCCGTGATCATCGGCACACCGTGCCGCGCAGCGTAGCGCCGGGCCTCGATTACCGGGAGCGCACCGTCGCCGTCTGGCTCCAGCATCTCAGCTCCGATGGTGCACGGGGTCCGCCCCGCTAGCCTAGCGATTGCCACGGCAAGCTCGGTGTGCCCCTGGCGTGTCTTCAGGCCGCCCGGCGACTCCCTGCAAACGGGAATGTGTCCCGGTGTCCTGAACTCGGAGCCCAGGGCTTTGACTGCGGCATCACTCCCGAAGCCTCCCTTCATTAGTTCCCGAGCCAACTCCCCGAAACGCTTGGTGGTCAGGGAGCGGTCCCTGTCGGTTATTCCTGTGTAGGTCTCGCGGTGGTTCAGGGAGAGGGTGAAGGCAGACTTGGTATCATACTGCAGATCGTCGGTGATCAACTGACCGAGCACCGGGTGCTCTGCCACCAGCGCCTGATGCGTGTGGATGTCCTGCAGCCAAGGAAGCCCGAACAGCTCCCCTATCTCGTTACCGATTGCCAGGAATAGCAGCCCCCCGCAATCCCTGCGCAGCCTCCTCATCACCTCAGGGGTGGCTGCAGTGGCAGGCCACAATAGGTCGGTCTCACGCTCCCTGAAGTCCGAGTCGAAAATCATCACTGGCTTGCCTGTGGCGAAGGCGGTTATCGCCTGCCCAACACTGGACGCCATGCTTCGCGGAGGGGCCATCGATACCCGATATTTTCGGTCGCAGCACATATCTATGCGTGGCACCCCCTCAAGGCCCCATGGCACCTCAAATCGAAGTCTCTGCACCAGTCAGAGTCGATCTCGCTGGAGGCTGGACCGATGTCGGCCCGTATCCCACTGACTTCGGCGGCGAGGTTGTTAACTTCACGATCAACCGTTACGTACGGGTCACGGGTGAGCCCGGCAGCGAGGCGAAGGACGTTGAGAGTGCCTTCGAGGTCCCTCGGGGGTCAGGCCTAGGGACGAGTAGCGCGATGAACGTCGCAGTGGCTGCCATAATGTCGCACGGCGAGGACAAGTATCCGGAGGAGTTGGCCGAGATGGCCTTCCAGTTGGAGGCTGACTTGGGTAACTTCTGCGGCAGGCAGGACCAATGGGCCTCGGCTAGGGGCGGGTTCAACCACCTGCTCTTCATCGGGGACTCGGTAGAGATAATGCCCTTCGAGCCGATGAGGTCCGCTAGGATTTGGCTGCGCAAGCACCTGCTTGTCGCGTACTCTGGAACCAGCCGCCGCTCTGGTGAGATCCAAGACTCCGTTTGGGGGCGTTACTCAGAGGGCAACGAATCAGTCATCGATGGACTCCAAAGAATACGTGCTGCAGCACGCCCGATGGCCAATGGCCTGCAGCAGGACCGAAGAGACCTCGTAGTGCAGTCCTTCAAGGATGTCTGCGAGGGAGTCGACATGATCGACACCACCTTGCACGATCCCTTCAGAGGGGTGGTAGAGCCATTGCTCGATAGTGGTTCCCTGGCTGCCTGGAAAGCGCTGGGAGCCGGTGGTGGGGGATGCGCCGCCCTCCTCTGCTCCCCTTCAGGCAGAGACGACGCCATTGCCTCGATAGAGGGGGCCGGCTGGGAACTAATCGAGTGGGACTACGACGACGAGGGCGTACGGATTGCCGGTTGAGTTGTAAAGTCCGAATCCTCAAACAGGACCATGGGCCCGTAGGCCCATGAGCGGACGCCGTGCCCTCCTCGCTTCATTCTTGGTGCTCACGCTAGTCGCGCCGCTCTCCGCCTCCTCCATCGCACCCGAGTCGAACGAGAGGGGTGGCTACGACGCCGATGGCGAGTGGGCAGCTAGCGTGGAGTCTGAGATCCATGCCTCATGGTGGCTGCACTGGAGCAGGGACAAGGACACAAACTCCCTCGATGACCGTCTCGAGTGGCTGATCGAGCAGCCCGCGGAGGTTCAGCGGGACTGGTGGCGACGTGCGCCTGCTGGCAGCGCGAGGGTCTTCGTGGATTACGACCACCATCCCTCCGACGCGGATATACGTGCAATCGAGGATCTGGGGGCCGAGGTCACTTTCAGGGCGAAGTACCTAGACACCGTGGCAGCGACAGTACCCTTCGAGATTCTCCTCGATCCCGAGGGCGTGCGCGCTCTGCCCGGCGTGGTGATGGTCGAGGACCTGGGGCTGGCCGAGCCCGACATGCACGAGGCGGTGCCCACGATGGGCGTCGATGACGTCTGGACGGATCTCGGTCTGGATGGGACGGGCTCCGTGATCGCGGTCCTGGATACGGGGATCAGAGGTGACCACGAGGGCCTCAACGACATGGATGACGACCCCTTCACCTGCCTAGACGACCCTCCAGACCCACTCGACCCTGACCCGGGGCCGATACCGAGGGACTGCGACCCGAAGATCATCGCGTTCTACGATGCCGTATTCACCGACGAGGAGCAGGACCCGTCTACCTCCTACGACTCCAGCACCCACGGGTCCCACGTCGCGGGCATCGCCGCAGGCACCGGCGGCGGCCAGACCGACCCCGATACCGGCCTGCGCTACGTCGGGGCCGCTCCCGGAGCCTATCTGATCAACATCCTCGCCTGCTGCGACGGCGACATAGAGGACGTCATAGAGGGCGCCCAGTGGGCCATAGACAACAGGGACAAGTACGGCATTGACATCGTTACCTCGTCCCTGGGAGAGCAGCAGTTCGAGATCCACGTCGACAACGACGGAAACTCCGCCTGGAGCCGACAGATGGACATGGTGGTCGAGGCTGGCATCATCACCACCCTCTCTGCTGGCAACGAGTTCGGAGGCGCTACCTTCGTCGGCTGCAATACCATTGACAGCCCCGGCGACGCGCGCCTGCCGATTACGGTGGCGAGTCTGGACAAGGACCTCAGCCTCGCCATCTACAGCAGTCGCGGGTACACCTCGGACCTCCGCGTCAAACCGGACGTCGCCACCATCGGCTCCAGCATTATGGCGCCCGACGCTGCCACCCAGGACGGCTATACCAGCAAGTCCGGCACCAGCATGGCAACCCCCCTCATGGCCGGCATTGCCGCTCTGATGATTCAGGCCAACCCAGACCTCACTCCTTCCGAGTTGAAGGCCATCGTGTCCGACAAGTCGATCGAGCGTGAGATCTCCCTGTTTGGGGACGCGGGACTCAATGACTGCAGCCTGCTGGAGACGAGGCCAGACAACGAGTTCGGATACGGCCAGGCCGACCCCGTCGCATTCGTTGAGGCCGCAGGCAGCATTGACCGCTCCCTGAATGTCTCCATGGACATCCACTCGATGGGTGAGGTGCTCAACCAGAGCTACATCTCGGGCACCGCCTCGGGCGTGGCGCCCGGACAAGGCGAGGTACAGGTCCGCGTCGGTGTTAGTCAGTGGAAGGCAGCGGAAGACACCTCTCCGTTAGGAGACTGGGCTCAGTGGGAGATCAAGCTGGACCCGCATAACGAGTCTGGAAACTCAACCATCTACGCCCGCCTGGTTGTCGATGACGACCACATTTCTCCAGTGGATGCCCGTAGGGTCATCCTTCTAGATCTGCTAGCACCGGTGGAAGCAACTGATTCGAGCAGCTCGAGAATTCTGATTGTCGGGCTATCGCTAATCTTACTGGTCCTGTTAGCATACGTGCTCTACAACAGGGAGCAGCTTGTTGAGGAGTTGTTCGACGGACAGAGCCTGACCGAGAACAGGCTCAGAAGGATGGTATCACTCTGCGTCCTTTACTTCGCCCAAGGCCTCCCATGGGGGTTCGTAACTGTCGCCTTCGCCTCATATCTTTCGGACAACGGGTTTACCCCTCAGGAGATTGGTATTCTGTTCGCTACCGTCGCCTTGCCTTGGACCTTCAAGTGGATTTGGGGCCCCGTCATCGACACGTTGAACCTACCGCAATTCGGCACCCGAAGGCTTTGGATCTTATTCGCCCAGTTCGGAATGGCCATATCAATAGGGACCCTTCTTCTTGTCCCGAACCTGACGGATCAGATCGACCTAGTGATCAAGCTCATATTCGTGCACAACATCTTCGCTTCCCTGCAGGATGTCAGCACCGACGCCCTCGCGGTGGACGTTCTTCGGGATGACGAGGTCTCGAAGGCAAATGGGTACATGTTCGCGTCCAAGCGAGGCGGGATGATAGTTGGCGGCGCAGTCCTTGGTGGATTCGTCAAAACAATCGGCATCAAGGGGATGCTCTCCATCCAACTGCCAATACTGCTGCTGATAATGGTGCTACCGCTGTTCCTCCACGAAAAGCCAGGCACACGGCTGTTCCCATGGTCAAGACCATCCGGTCAAGAATCACTAGATTCCGAATCCATGAATTCTTCCAAGGAATCCGAATTTGAAGTGGATGAGAGGCTGTACTGGGAGGAGCCAGAAGAGTCCAGATGGTGGGCGGCTCAGGCAGTGGGTAGGTCAACATTTGACGAAAGGATCTCACTAGCAGCCCTGCTTACTATCGTATCCCTAACCATCTTTGTCGCCGGGCTGATCTTTGCGATATTTTCAGTTGACCTGACCGTTCCGCTATACGCGAAAGCAAAGCGGATCGCATTCTACGGGATCGTTCTAGCCATTATCACTGCCTTGATCGCTAGGGCTGTCTCAATACCTCGAGTCATAAATCCATTCTCGATATTGCTGCCCCAAGGTCCCCGCAGGACTCTTGCCCAGACAAGCTTCAATCTCACCAAGGCATTCCACCTGAAATCCTCCTTCATGCTGATATTCCTGTGCCTCCTGTCCGAACTTTACCTTTTCATAGACCCAATCGTGATTGACATATTCATCAATCGGGCAGGGTGGGAGCAGGAGGATTACAACGTCATCGTTGGCGGTATCGTCATCCTCGCAATCATGATCGGCCAGATTGCGGGGGGCATGCTGGGAGAAAAGTTCGGGGTCAGAAGGGTGGCAATGATCGGCTTCACATGCCTTGCCGTGTGCAATGCCATGCTGGCGGTTATGGAGCCATTCTGGACCAACACAGTGGTAATGACGGCCTATCTGATCATCCGGGGCCTAGTCAACGGAGTGGCTTGGATATGCGTGATTGCGGTCTGCATGAAGATGACATGGAGCAAGGTCGGGGGGACACAGTTCACCGCCTACATGTCCATGTTCAACCTCTCGGGCGTAATGGCATACACCTTCACCGGTAGGATGCTGCAGATATTCGACAACGATTACAGCACCACAATATACGTGGGGGCAGCACTCACCATGTTCACAGTCTTCTTCCTGGTCTTCATCGACCCAGAAGAGTGTAACAGAGTACTCGAGGAGAAGGATGCCTTGGACGTAATCATTCTGGACGATTTGGGCGAGTCGGGATGGTTGGAAGAGGGAGGCGGTGAGTCTGTCGCAGCTTCGTGAGATTATTGAGGGGACTGAGGCCGACTTCCTAGTCTTCACCCAGACCATCTGCCCCTATTGCACAAGGGCTTTCAGAACCCTGGATGCCAAGGGTGTGTCTTACACCGATGTCAACTTGGACCACTTCGATGGACTTAGGCAGGATTTGGTACTGGAGACAGGGCACAGGACAGTACCAGTGGTTTTCGATATGAGGGGGGAAGAACCAATTTTCGTGGGCGGATCAGACCATCTAATGGAGTATCTCTAGAGGCTCCAGGACTCTGTGATTCCGCCAGCTATCTTGACTCGCAGATAGGTCGAGCCTGTGAAGGTCGCTGTTAGGGTATACTCTCCCGAGGGATATGGAATCGTTCCCAGAGTCCCCAGCTCGCTGGCACCCGGCCCCCATATGCGTTCCAGAGCGGATACGGATAGGTGGTCCCTGAGGGTGAGGGAGATGGTGGAGGACCCACTACCGCACTCTGCGTCTATGAAGTAGATCATCTCGTCCCAATCCCCGTCGCTCGGGTGGTCGCTCACAAGGAATGTGTCGCGAATCTCGATGTCAGTCCCGGAGTCATCCCATGTATCGCTGAACAGGTCCCCTCCCCTGACGAAGTAGACGTCCCCGGTGTGCCCAGATCCCTGGTCGGCCACCATCATCCTGAGTTGCTCAGTTCCCGAGGTATCCGTCCAGATGAAGGAGGAGAAGAAGCCGACCCCGCTGTCGTACACGTAGTCGATTCGCGAACCATCGGACGCCGCGCCGGCGATGATGGCCGTGCTGCCTGTGACCCCTGTCACTGACGCCGCCCATTCGGTGGAGAACAGTGTGAAGTCCCAAGTCCCGCCTTCCTCGATTGGGAATGACAGCACTGGCTGGGCCACACCGTTCTCGAAGGCGCTCAGGTCCGAGTGCGTGACCCTGCCGAGGAACGGGTTGTGGTTGAGAACGGCGTGCCGCCTGGCCTCCGTCAGGCTCGAGATCGCCAGCATGTAAGCAGTACCACCCTCCTCGTTGTCGCTCGCTACTACGAGCCTGGCCGTGTCGTCACTGTAGTCCGGGGTGGAGAATGTGTAGAGCCACCAGTCACCGACCTTCCAGGTCGGGACGCCTATGGAATTGGAATCTCCGTCTCCATCCGAGCCCGTGCAGCC
>UINC01001968.1_pt1 | contig 12190 bp, 9 predicted proteins | sample 5385821 | NCBI WGS metagenome assembly UINC01 (sample SAMEA4666929, study PRJEB26691) | marine metagenome | isolation source: Pacific Ocean | place: Pacific Ocean | collected 2011-10-13 | reverse complement strand
TATAGAAAGTTTTCTAGACGAAGATTTAAAATGCAATAACTCTAATGTAAACTTGATCAAACCCTACTGGTTTAATCAAGGGTGAAAAATCTCAATTTTTGGTGCGGCCAGAGAGACTCGAACTCCCATGGGAAACCCCACTTGGCCCTCAACCAAGCCTGTCTACCAGTTCCAGCATGGCCGCATAGTGCGACAATAAATGAATGACTTTTTGTCTTCAAGTTGATAAATTATTTTCATGTCTGTAAAGGATTTAACAACCGATTCTTTGGATGAAATTTACAAAAAAATTTCGCCTGTAATTCCGGAGGTTGAATGGAAATTTCATGCTCCGCTAATCCAAAAAATTAACAAATTAAAAAAAGAAAAAAATGCTGTCATTCTTGCACATAATTATCAGACCCCAGAAATTTATCATGGCGTTGCAGATATCTCTGCTGACTCGCTTGCTTTAGCTTTAGAATCGGCAAAAACCTCTGCAGATATCATTGTGCTTTGTGGAGTTCATTTTATGGCAGAAACTGCAAAATTAATAAACCCTGAGAAAAAAGTTTTAATACCTGATATGAACGCCGGTTGTTCACTGGCATCATCCATAACGGGTAAAGATGTTCGAATGCTTAAAGAAAAATATCCAGGGATACCTGTAGTTTCCTACGTTAACACTTCCGCCGAAGTTAAAGCAGAGTCAGATATTTGTTGTACCTCTGCAAATGCAGTAAAAGTTGTGGAGTCACTTGGTGTAGACAAAGTCATTTTTATTCCAGATCACTATCTGGCAAACTATGTTCAAAAAAACACAAAAGTTCAAATCATTTCATGGCAAGGCACGTGTATTGTACATGAAAAATTTACAGCAAAAGAAGTTCAAGATATTAGAAAAGAAAATCCAGATATTAAAATTATCGCTCATCCTGAATGCCCGCCTGATGTTATAAGTTCAGCAGATTTTGCCGGATCTACTTCAAACATGGTTAGTTATGTTAAAAAAAATCAGCCTAAAAAAATTTTATTAGTAACAGAGTGTTCAATGAGTGATAATGTTCGAATTGAAAATCCAAATGTTCAATTTATAACACCCTGTAACCTTTGTCCTCATATGAAAACAATTACGCTCAATAAAGTTTATGATTGCCTAAGAAATGAAAGTAATGAAATTAAAATCAGTCATAATATAGCTGCAATGGCAAGAAAATCTGTTCAGAGAATGGCTGAAATTGGCAGATAATTTTTAGTGCAAAAAATAAGTCAGAAATATATTAAAACAATTGCCAAACAAGCGCTTCAAGAAGATCTAAGACCTTCGGGTGATATAACAACAAAATTTTTAAAAAATAGAAAAAAGCAAGTCATTGCAAAAATAATTTCAGGCCAAAATGCTATAATTGGAGGTTTAAATTTTGCAAAAGAAACTTTTAAACTTTCGAACAAGAAAATTTCTTTTCAAGCTAAAACCAAGGATGGAAAAAAAGTAAGGAAGAATAAAGTTGTTGCAATTTTGAAAGGAAGTGCTTTGGGTATTCTTAAAAGCGAAAGAGTAGCGCTCAATTTTTTAGGATTAATTTCAGGTGTAGCAACAATTACAAATAAATTTGTTAAAAAGGTTAAAGGAAAATCCTGTAAAATTTGTTGTACTAGAAAAACTTTACCAAATTTAAGATTAATACAAAAATATGGAGTCAAACTTGGTGGTGGAATTAACCATAGATTTAATCTTAGTGATGAAATTTTGATAAAAGATAATCACATTTCTGTAGATCAAAATATTCGTGAATTAGTTAAAAGAGCTATAAAAAATAAAAAAGGAAAAAAAATTACTGTAGAAATTGATAATTTAAGTCAGCTCAAAAAAATCATAGGTTTAAAATTCAATAGGTTACTATTTGACAATATGAGTCCCAAAAATCTCAGAAAAGGAGTAAGGATGTCAAAAAGATTTTACGAAACAGAGGCTTCGGGTGGAGTTACACTTAAAAATGTAAGAAAAATTGCTGGAACTGGAGTAAAAAGAATCTCAATCGGGCAAATAACTCATAGTGCCCCGAGTATCAATTTTAAATTAGATTTTATTTCCTAAGCTCTGCCTGTGCTGCTGCTAATCTAGCGATTGGAACTCTGTAAGGTGAGCAAGAAACATAATTTAATCCCACTTTAGAGCAAAATTCTATACTTTTAGGGTCTCCTCCATGCTCCCCGCATATTCCTAGTTTAAGTTTTTTATTCTGTTTTCTTCCTCTTTGAGAAGCAATTTTAACTAGCTCCCCTACTCCGTCTCTATCAATGCTAACAAATGGATCGTTATCAAAAATTTTATGATCCAAATAATCATTCAGGAATTTTCCAGAATCATCCCGGCTAATACCAAATGTTGTTTGCGTTAAATCGTTAGTCCCGAAACTAAAGAAGTCTGCGTATTTTGAGATAGGTGCTGCCTGTAAAGCTGCTCTTGGTAATTCAATCATTGTGCCAACAAAATAATTAATTTTTATCTTATATTTTTTTTGCAAATCGTCTGCTATTTTGTTCACTAATTTCCTCATTATTCCCAATTCATCTTCGGTTGAAACCAAAGGTATCATTATCTCAGGTATGACTGATTCTATCTTTTCTTTTTTGCATTCTATAAGTGCAGTAAAAATTGCCCTACATTGCATCTCATAAATTTCAGGAAACGAAATGCCAAGCCGACATCCTCTATGACCCAACATGGGATTTAGTTCATGTAATTCTGCAACTCTATTCTTTATTTCCTTAATTCCTGAATTTAGGGCCCTTGCAACTGCTTCCATATCTTTATCGGTTTTGGGAAGAAATTCATGCAGCGGAGGATCTAAAAGTCTAACAGTTACTGGCAGACCTTTCATGATTTTAAATATTTCTTTAAAGTCATTTTTTTGAAAAGGAAGCAATTTGTCTAGCGCTATTTTTCTATCGTCCAAATCTTTTGATAAAATCATTTGTCTTACAGAAAGAATCCTTTCATCGTCAAAAAACATATGCTCCGTTCTACATAAACCAATACCTTCGGCACCAAATTTTCTAGCCATTTTAGTATCTTGGGGTGTTTCGGCATTCGTTCTTATTTTTAATTTTCTAAACTCATCTGCCCACTTCATTATTGTTGAGAAGTAACCTGAAATATCAGGTTTAACTGTTGGGACTGAACCTTGTATTACTCTGCCTGTTCCGCCGTCGATGGTTATAACGTCTCCTTCTTTAATAGTAAGGTTTCCTGCTTTAAATTCTTTCGATTCGTAATCTATATTAATCTCTCCTGAACCAGAAACGCACGGTCTACCCATTCCTCTGGCAACTACAGCAGCGTGACTCGTCATACCGCCTCTAGCGGTAAGTATACCTTTGGCAGCATGCATACCGTGAATATCTTCAGGGGAGGTCTCAACTCTGACTAATATTGAATCTTCCTTTTGATTGTTCATTTTTTCGGCTTCATCGGCAGTGAAAACTACCTTTCCACTTGCCGCCCCTGGAGAAGCCGGCAAACCTTTTGCGATTACTTTTTTCTCTGCCTTTTCATCCAAAGTAGGATGTAAAAGTGTATCAAGTGTACTTGGATCTATTCTCAAAATGGCCTCTTTTTTTGAAATTAACTTTTCTTTTACCATGTCTACAGCAATTTTAATTGCAGCTTTTGCTGTACGTTTTCCGGTTCTCGTTTGTAACATCCATAGTTTGTTGTTTTCCACTGTAAACTCAATGTCCTGCATATCACGATAATGTTTTTCAAGTTTAATAAATATATTTTTCAATTCTTTAAAAACTTTCGGCATTATTTCTTCCATCGAATCTTCTTTTGCACCCGCATCTTCTTTTGCCTTTTTTGTTATATATCTTGGAGTTCTGCTTCCGGCCACAACATCTTCTCCTTGGGCATTAATTAAATATTCACCAAAAAATTTATTTTCTCCTGTCGATGGATCCCTAGTAAATGCTACGCCAGTGGCACAATCATTGCCCATATTTCCAAACACCATAGATTGAACGTTCACTGCTGTTCCCCAATCGTCAGGTATTTGGTTAAATTTTCTATAAGTTTTTGCTCTTTTACTTTCCCAAGATAAAAATACGGCTTTGATAGCCCCAAATAGTTGTTCGTAAACATCTTGGGGAAAATTTTTTTTAGTTTTTTCTAATATTAAATTTTTAAAATTTTTTATCAGACCGTCCCAATCATCAGAATCCAATTCTGTGTCTAGCAGAACACCCTTTGTTAATTTATAATTATCAATTATTTCTTCGAATAAATGACTTTTGATACCTAAAACTACATTCCCGTACATTTGTATAAATCTTCTGTAGCTATCTCTAGCAAATCTTTTGTTTGAAGTTTTTTTTGATAGAGCTTCAGTTGTTTTGTCGTTGAGGCCTAAATTCAAAATAGTGTCCATCATTCCTGGCATAGATGCTCTGGATCCAGATCTTACTGATACTAATAATGGATTGGTATTATCACCAAATTTTTTTTTGGTTTTTAACTCAATTTTTTTTAATTCTTTTTTAATTTCACTATAAATTTTGCCAGATAATTTTTTCTTACTTTCGTAAAAAATTTTACACATTTGTGTTGAAATAGTAAAACCTGGAGGCACTGGCAAACCTAATCTTGCCATTTCAGCCAAATTAGCTCCTTTGCCTCCTAAAATTTCTTTAGAATTTAATATTTTTTTGTTTTTTTTGTCTCCAAAACTAAATATGTATTTTGACATTAAGTTCCTTCTAATTTCGAAAAGTCTATGAAACTATTAAAGGTAGAACATAATATTTGCAAGAGTTCTAAACGATTATTTTTCAAATCCTGATTTTCATCATTAACCTTGACTTTATCAAAGAACTTATCTGTTGACGATTTTGTCTCAGATAAAAGCTTTAAATGCTTTTCGTAATCTTTTCTTTCCTCTCTTAACGTAAAAACCTTACGTATGTTGTTAATTCTTTCGAAAAGTTCTTTTTCTTCATCCTGTTTGAAGAGAACCGCATCGGGTCCATTTTTTGAATCAAGTGTTTCTTGGTCTAAAATATTTGAAGCCCTTTTGTAAGTTGAGACAGCATTTTTTCCTAAATCTTTTGAAATAAATTTATTCATGATTAATGTCTTTTTATATAATTCAAGAAAATCGTCACTTAGGTGTGAACTGATTGATGCCTCAATAATATCAGTTCTAATTTTTTTCTCTTTTAATATATTTTTCATACGTTCTCTGAAAAACGTAATTAGTTCTTTATTGACTTCGTTATTTGATTGAGTAACACCTTGTTTTAAATAAATTTTTATAAAATAATCTATTAAATCTCTTATTTTAACTGTTAAATTATTTTCGATTATAGTTCTCAATAAACCAATGGCTGCACGCCTTAATGCAAAAGGATCTTTTGAGCTAGTGGGTTTTTCATTAATTAAATAAAATCCAACTAAGGTATCTAGTTTGTCTAGAATTGAAAGGGCGTAACTGATTGGTTTTTTAGCAACAGAAGAAGATATACTGACTGGTAAATAATGTTCGCTAATGGCAAGAGAGATATCGTCTCCAAATCCTTGATTTGAAGCAAAATATTTTCCCATGACTCCTTGTAGCTCTGGAAATTCACCCACAAGATCTGATACCAAATCAGACTTCGAAATCGATGCAGCTATTTCAATTTTTTCTTTGTTTAAATTTAATTGATCTGAAATAAAATATGCCATTTGTCTTAATCTTTGAGTTTTGTCGTAAATCGTTCCTAGGTTTTCATAAAAAATAATTTTTTTTAATTTATTAATCTGCTTAATGAGATTTAGTGATTTGTCTCTCTCCCAGAAAAAACTGGCATCAGAGAGTCTGGCTTCAACAACTCTCTCATTGCCTATTTTAATAAGTTTTTTAGCATCCTTTTTATTTATAACAATAATAAATTCATTGTTTATTCGGCCCTTGTGATCAATTAAAGTGAAATACTTTTGGTGAGATTGTAAGGTAGACTTAATAACTTCTTTCGGTAATTTTAAATAATTTTTATCAAATTTTGCTACAATTATTCTTGGCTTATCAACCAAGTTACTTACTTCCAAAAGTAGATTTTGGTCTATTTTTTCTTCAAAAGACTTAGTTTGACATATTGATTTGATCCTATCTGAAATAAACTTTTCTCTCTTGCTGTGGTCAAGAATGATTTCATTTTTTTTTAAAAATTTTTCATAATCTTTGAAATCTTTTATTCTTTTCTGCTTAATTTCTAGGCCGTCTTCGATTAGTGTAAAGTTAACAGTTTCAATATGTCTGTAGTTAAATTTGAGATATTTTTTATTAAAAATTGATAAAATCGATCTTAAGGGTCTTCCCCAGTCCAAATCATGGTTAGACCATTTCATTGATTTTTTCCATGATATCTGTCCTAGAGATTTTGGGATATTTTTGATTAATTCTTCTTCGATAGTTATTTCTTTACCTTTGGTTTTTACAAAATAAAAAACTCCTTTTTCTAACTTTTTTTCATATAAGTCACTGAGTTTTATATTTTTTGATTTTGCAAAACTTTCAACCACACTTTGTGGAACTCCCAATTTTGGACCTTTAATTTCAGTAGGTAAAATCTTAATCCTGCTCGGCAATCCTGAGACAGTGGCGGTCAGCCTCGTAGGTGTAGAATAAACTTCAAATGATTTATATTTTAAGTTCAGAGATAATAAAGCTTCACCAAAAAATTTTTTAAATTGATTTCTTGCATTTATCTGCAAGTTTGGTGGCATTTCTTCGCTGAAAAGTTCAATAAGTAATTCGGACATTTACTATTTTTGATTTGCTAACCACACAGATCCTGATCCTTTGGCAAGATCTCTAATTCTATTTATATATCCTGTTCTTTCAGCAACCGCAATCACGCCTCTTGAGTCTAGCAAGTTAAATATATGACTTGCTTTTAAACATTGATCGTAAGCCGGCAACGCAAGTTGCTTTTCTAATAAGGCCTTACATTCTTTTTCAGCTATTTCAAAATTTTTTAATAAAGATTCTGTATTTGCATGATCAAAGTTATATGCGGAAAATTCTTTTTCCGATTGAAGATAAACATCTCTGTATTTTACTCCGCTATCGTTCCAATCGATGTCAAATACATTTTTTTTTCCTTGGACGAACATGCAAATTCTTTCTAAGCCATAAGTCAACTCAACAGGTATGGGTTTACAATCTGTGCCGGTCATTTTTTGAAAATATGTAAACTGAGTTATTTCCATACCGTCACACCAAACTTCCCAGCCAAGCCCTGCTGCACCAAGCGTGGGGCTTTCCCAATCATCTTCGACAAACCTAATATCGTGATCTTTAACTTGAATTCCTATAGCAGATAAACTTCTTAAATATACTTGCTTTATATTATCTGGAGATGGCTTAATAATGACTTGATATTGATAATAGTGTTGTAAACGATTTGGATTTTTTCCATATCTTCCGTCTGTTGGTCTTCTTGAGGGTTGAACATAAGCTGCTTTCCAAGGTTTAGGTCCGAGAGATCGTAAGGTCGTTGCTGGATGAAATGTCCCTGCTCCTACCTCTAAATCATAAGGTTGTAAAATAATACAACCATACTTGCTCCAAAATTTTTGCAAATTAAAAATTAAATCTTGAAAAGTTAGTGATATTTTTTTTTTATTTTTTATTTTTTTTGGCATCTATAAACCAAACTTTTGCCACAAGGCTCTCTCTTCTATAGCGTTTGCAATACTATCAATCTGATTATCAAGAGATGATGATAACTTTCTTGCAATAAAACCTTTGGGCTTCTCTAACTTTTTAATCACAACCTTCTCTCCAAATTTTTCTCTTAAAACTTGTTCGGCATTACCAATGCCATCTATAAGTCCTAATTTTAAAGAAGTAGAACCGGACCAAAACTCTCCTGTAAAAGTATTATTTTTTTCAGGATCTTTTAATTTTGAGCCTCTACTTTTTTTTACAAGATTAATGAAGTCTGAATGTAATTCTAATTGTAATTTTTTTATCCTCTGAATGTCTTCTTCTTTTTCTTCTTTAAAAGGATCTAAGGTACTTTTATTTTTCCCAGCAGTATAAACTCTCCTTTGAATTCCAATTTTTTTTATTGCGTCTTGAAAACCGAAAGACGCAGAAATTACTCCGATTGAACCAACTATTGAGCTTGAATTCGCATAGATTTCGTCTCCTGCACAAGCAATTAGATAACCGCCTGATGCCGCAACATCCTCAGCAAAAACTATAACTTTTTTTTTATTTTTCTTAGCCAATTGCCTTATGTAATCGTGAATTAAGTGTGATTGAACGGGGGAACCTCCTGGAGAATTAATTGATATAGCTATGCTCTTTGCCTTTTTAAAAGAAAATGCTTTTTTTATAATCTCTTGTTGTCCTGAGAAATCTATACCCTGTCTAAATCTACCGACAGATCCTATAACGCCAGACAATCTTACGTGAGGAACGACTACTTTTTTTTTAAATATTGAAAACATGTATTAAATAATTAATGTCAATTCTTATATCAGTACTTAAACTAAATTTTAATTAATTATTACGCTACTTTTGGTTGAAATTAAGCTGCGTCATCTACGTATAAAATAAAAATTTAATATTTTTATAAACGTATATAATCAAATTATGGGATCTGTAATACCGTTAAAAAAATCTGCAAATTCAGCTTATTTGGATTTAAAAAACCTTTTAGATAATAAGCTTAAATCTGTAGAAAAACTCATTCGTTTGAAACTCGAAAGCAATATTGAACTAATAAAGAAAATGAGTGATTATCATTTAGGCTCTGGTGGAAAAAGAATTAGAGCTTTGCTAACAATGGGTGCGGCAAAACTCGGAGGTTATGTTGAAGGTTCAAGAGACGTTAATCTTGCTGCTTGCGTTGAGCTAATTCATGGCGCGACTCTATTACATGATGATGTAGTAGATGAAAGCAAAATAAGACGAGGAATTAAAACTACAAACTCCATGTGGGGAAATCAGTCTTCTATTTTGGTGGGCGACTATTTGTTCAGCAGATGTTTTGAAATGATGGTTGAAGATGGTAATTTAGAAGTACTACAACTTTTATCTTCTGCATCATCAAAAATTGTTTTAGGCGAAGTTATGCAACTTGAACATAAAGGGGAAGCAGATCTTCTTGAAGAAAATTATATTAAGATCATAAACTTAAAAACAGCTGCGCTTTTTTCTGCTGCGACCGGAGTTGGTGGTTGTGTATCAAATTTGAACAAAAAAAAGAGAGAAGCTTTAGAATCTTACGGAAAAAATATAGGTCTAGCATTTCAGATAGCCGATGATACTTTAGATTATTTTTCAAAAGAAAAAATTTTTGGAAAAGAAATTGGAAAAGATTTTTTTGAAGCCAAGGTAACCTTGCCTATTATTATAGTATTTCAAAAAGCTAACTCCGTTGAGAGAACTTTTCTGATAGATGTCTTTAAAAAAGAGATAAGACAAAAAAAAGATTTTGATGATATTTTAAAATTAATAAAAAAATATGACGTTGTAAATGCAACCTTCAAAAGAGCTGAATATTTTGTAAATGTTTCTTATGATGCATTAGGAATTTTTGACGATTGTAAGGAAAAAAAAATATTACAAAATTTAACTGGTTTTAGTCTAAACAGATCTTATTAAGGATAAAGTATTTCCTTATTCCATTTGCCGTTATCATTCCTGTAATTTAGTCTTTGATGGATGCGATTTTCAATCTTAAGCCAAAATTCGATTTGTTCGGGTTTTAATCTCCATCCGGACCAATAAGGAGGTCTTGGAACTTTGTTTTTGTCTGGATACTTTATCTTAAACTCTTTAATTTTCTTGATAAATTCATCTCGATTTTTCATAACATCAGATTGAGATGAAGCCCAAGCTCCAATTCTACTCTCATAGGATCTTGAGTTATAATACTCATCCGCTTCTTTACTATCAATAACGCTTACTTCGCCTGCAATGCACACTTGTCTTTTTAAGCTTTCCCAATAAAAACACATTGAAGCTTTTGGATTCTTTTTTAAATCATTTCCTTTTCTGCTATTAAAATTCGAATAAAAAACAAAACCATCGTTGCTTAAACCCTTCAACAAAACCATCCTAATACTTGGCCTACCATCTGAGGTTGCCGTTCCTAATGAGAAAGCATTTGGATCATTTGTTTCACTTTTTTCTGCAGCTGCAAACCATTTTTTAAATAAATCAATAGGATTTGCTGAATCTTCAAAGCAAACATCTAATCCTAACGAATTTTGGCCATTTTTTTGATTCATAAATTATATAAAATAATTTATATACTAATTATCAATGTCTTTTAATACTTTTGGAAAAATATTTAGGTTTACTACATGGGGTGAGTCACATGGTCCTGCTATTGGCTGTATTGTGGATGGCTGTCCTCCCAATATTAGGCTATCGGAAAAAGATATACAAAAAGATATGAACCGAAGAAGACCTGGGCGCTCCAAATTTGTCTCGCAGAGAAAAGAGTCTGATAAAATTACAATTTTGTCAGGAGTGTTCAATGGTAAAACCACTGGAACTCCGATTTCAATTATAATCTCCAATGAGGATAAAAGATCGAGAGATTATGAGTCAATTAAAAATAAGTTTAGACCTGGACATGCAGATTTTACATATTTTAAAAAATATGGAATTAGAGACTACCGAGGTGGCGGTCGTCAGTCGGCAAGAGAAACCGCTTCTAGAGTAGCTGCTGGTGCCATCGCAAAGCTAGTTTTAAAAAATATTTTAGGAAAAAGATTTGGTCTTTTTGGAGCAGTTATTCAATTAGGTTTAATGGGATGTGATAGAAATAATTGGAATAATAATGAAATAAGAAAGAATCCTTTTTTCTGCCCTGATAAAAAATCGGTTAAGCTATGGGAAAAATATCTCTTAGCAGTAAGAAAATCTGGTTCATCTTGTGGAGCAATAATTGAGTTGAGAGCTAATGGTATACCAGCTGGTCTTGGTGCACCTATATATTCAAAACTTGACACTGATATTGCGGCAGCTTTAATGAGCATTAATGCAGTTAAGGGAGTAAATATTGGTTCGGGAATGAGTTCTGCCTATTTGTCGGGAGAAGAAAGCTCAGATGAAATGAGATCTAAATCTGGAAAAATAAAATTCAAATCTAATAATGCCGGAGGTATTCTTGGAGGTATTTCATCTGGTCAGGAAATTGTTGCTTCTTTTGCGGTAAAACCAACTTCTTCTATAGTAACTAATAGAGAGACTGTAGATAAAAAAGGTAAGAACACAAAAATATCAGTAAGAGGTCGTCACGATCCTTGTGTTGGTATACGAGCTGTACCTATAGGTGAAGCAATGCTGTCTTGTGTATTATTAGACCATTATCTGATGAATAGAGCGCAGTGTGGTTAAGAAAAATTTTTACTTTTGTTTTTTGCTATAACGACGTTGGATCTTAAAACATCCTCTGCTTTTTCAACAATACTATCACAATCTAGTCCGGCCTTTTTGTACATTTGTTCAGGCGTATCCTGATCTAAAAACTTATCTGGTAAAGTCATTGATCTAAATTTTAAACCTTTATCAAAAAAACCGCGATTGGATAATAGTTGCACAACGTGAGATCCAAAGCCACCTATTGATCCTTCCTCAATAGATATAATAGCCTCGTGGTTTGATGCCACTTCGAGAATAAGTTTTTCATCTAAAGGTTTTGCAAATCTCGCATCTAAAATAGTAATGGTAATTCCTTTTGCTTTAAGTATTTCGGAAGCTTTTTTACATTCATAAAGTCTTGCTCCAAAGTTTAAAATGGCAATGTGTTTACCGTTCAAAACTACCTTGCCTTTTCCAATTTCAAGAACTTCATTAATGTTTGGCAATTCAACACCAATCCCAACTCCCCTTGGATATCTAAATGCAGAAGGTCTATCATTAATACATACCGAGGTGTTAACCATTCTTACTAATTCGGCTTCATCGCTTGGTGCCATGACAACAAAATTTGGTAAAGTTGATAAATAAGTTATATCAAATGATCCGGCATGAGTTGGTCCATCAGCTCCGACTAATCCGGCTCTATCAATAGCAAATCTAACTGGCAAAGATTGTATTGCAACATCATGAACAGTTTGATCGTATGCTCTTTGTAAAAAAGTCGAATAAATTGCTGCAAATGGTTTATATCCTTCTGTTGCCAAACCCGCTGCAAAGGTAAC
>UINC01000554.1_pt1 | contig 12193 bp, 10 predicted proteins | sample 5385821 | NCBI WGS metagenome assembly UINC01 (sample SAMEA4666929, study PRJEB26691) | marine metagenome | isolation source: Pacific Ocean | place: Pacific Ocean | collected 2011-10-13 | reverse complement strand
TTTCGACCGTGACGTTGTTGATTCGGACGTCGTGTGAACCGGAGCCTCTTAAACCAGAAACATTCCAGGTATCGACGATTTCGTAGTCGTCTTGTTCGACGACGGCATAGTGGAATCGATCGTCGACTGCTTCTCCGTCTTCATAGAGTTTTACGGTCGCGCCAAATACTTGGGCATTGTGGATTCCGCTGACGAACTGCCATTGTCCGGACACATTCCATCCGTCGTCGCGTCGTTCGGCGCGCCCCACCGCAGCGGTCGAGCTCGCCATAATGGTCAAAGGATCGGAAATCAGTTCAGGGCAGGAGACCAACGCTGGCGCCACAAGACCAAACGTTTCGATTCCAATCATAAGATTCCAACCGGCACTTCCGTCCGCTTCCGAGACGATTTCGATGACACGCATTTGGGTTAGCGGATCGGTATCGGCACCATGGCAATCGAGGGGAGCGGCGATTCGATACAACCCGAGACCGGCAAATGCTTCGGCAATGGGTCGGGGTAAGTACCGTTGTTGTTCCGCTACGTCTGCTAACTCACGGACGAGCGGGGTGACAGATTCGGCGCGTTCGATGTAATCGATTTGCGTCATGGAAACAAGTTTACGTGTCGAAAGTACGCTGTGCCTCGCAAGCACCGGTGGATATTTTCCCCATGGCTTCCTGGTCTCATTGGCTATCGTCCATGGATAGCGTCGTGGACTTTCCCGAGCGTATCGATGATCGCATCGATACTACGAGCGCCGGCTTGGAAGATCGCTGTCGCGTTGAGCGCTCCCCATTCAAAGCCCATGTTTTCAACGGCCTCCGCTCTGGCAGTCACACGATCAAGATCCTTGTAAAACTTTTTGCCTTCTTCGTCCCTTGGCGGAACGTCGAGCATCATCTGGTATCCGATTTTTCCTGGGTCCCGCGATACGGCTTCGGCATAGTTCGATATTTTTTCTTTGCATCGCTTGGCGACGGAAGGATCTTCGATGGCGGTAGCCAGCCAACCATCTCCGATTTCACCAACCCGTTTTAGCGCGGCTTCTGCGTTGCCACCGATCCATATGGGGAGGTCTCTTCCCTGAGGTGGTTTGGGCTCCATGGCCATCGCGAGGGATGAATAGTGTTCGAGCTGGTAGTCGATTCGTTCGTCACCCCAATACGATCGCAATATAGCGATCGCTTCGTCCATCCTGCGACCGCGGTCGGAAAAAGACTCTTCTAATGCGTCGTATTCAGATTCCTGCCAACCGACGCCAACACCTAGACGCATGCGTCCATTGGTTAGTGTATCCAAGGTGCTGATTTGTTTAGCGACAAGTACGGGTTGGCGTTGTGGTAGCACGAGAACTTCAGTTCCGAGCCCGATCTTGTTGGTGTGTGAGGCGACAAACGCCAGTGTCATGAGGGCTTCGAGAATGGGCATTTGCGGAGGATAGATCGGGGCAACGCGAGTATCGGTGGGATATCCCATCACGACGTGATCAAACATATCGAGTTGATCGTAGCCTATAGTTTCGATGGCCTTCGCTAATTTAACGACACCGTCGGCTCCTTCTCGATAACTGACGCTGGGGAATTCAACAGCCAATTTCATCGCGTTTCTCCGCTCGTACGTCCACCTGTATGTTATACACGAGCTCAGGTTTGAATGGGGCTGGGAACAGTTTGGGACGTGTGCAACCTATACGAGCTGCGGCAACCATCGTGGTTGTACGGAATGCCACTGATGGATACGAAATATTCATGGTGCGACGTACCGCACGTGCTGTCTTCGGCGGAGGTATGTACGTGTTTCCAGGTGGTCGCGTCGATGGTGACGACCACCTGCAACGATATGACGCTCTTTCGATTGGACCGTCTACACTTCAATGCCGGCAGCAGTTCGCGCTCGGCAATGAATGGCGCGGCTATTGGATTGCTGGAATTAGAGAGTGTTTTGAGGAAGCTGGCTTGCTGCTCGCTTACGACGACAATGGTGAGTGGTTAGAGTGTCCCGACAACGATCTGGAGCGACGGTTAGCGACCTATCGACATCAAGTTCACGATCGCGAGATCACCCTTGCCGATGTTTGCGAAAAAGAAAGATTGTGTTTGGCCGTTGACCGCGTGCACTACTGGGAACGCTGGATTACGCCCCAGGGCAGTCCGAGGCGCTTTGACACACGGTTTTTTGTTGCGGCCGCCCCCACGAGACAATTTGGCCGCCACGATGATGCCGAGACTGTCGATAGCCTTTGGATCAAACCAGCGGACGCGATAACTCAGTCAGACGGTGGGGCGTTCGGTTTGATGTCAGTTACCCGACGCCAGCTCGACAAGCTTTCGTTGTATCAAAGCGTCGAGGATCTCGTGGACGGGCTCGTAGCCGAACGTACGTTTGTAACTAACCGACCAAGAATGCCTTCTGATTAGAGAGGGCAGGGACGTAAACGTCCCCGCCCGATTGGAGTGGGGTCAGTTAGTTAAACCCCCGACCCCCCTACCTTAGATATCACAAATCACCTCCTTTATTTCCGCCCGACAAGTTCTCATTATGCGCGTCCATGTAGGTCTTAAAAAGGGTCTGTGTACGTTATGACTGGAAGAGGTTTGTGCGCCTAGGATTCGAGAACGACACAACAACTCGATACCATGGCGGACGAGTGACGCGACACTATTCATGAGTGAACGATTCCAGGTAGATCTAAGAGGGCTCTCAGTTCCGGTTGAGATTCGTCGGAATACGAGGCGACGCACTCGGGTCGGGATGAGTTTTCGAGCAGATGGAACGTTGTGCGTAGACGCACCGTTGGGGCTTTTAGTCGATGAAGTCCGTTCGATCGTCATGGATCATTCCCGATGGATTCGATACCGCTCGGAACGAGCCGTAAACGAGGTCCCCTGTTGGTATCCAGAACCTTACCTCTCGGGATCGATCGTTCAGTTCCTCGGTACGACAAAAGAACTGGAATTCTATCGAGACGATGGCGGTTACGTCGAAGACAAAGGCCCGATACTGCGTGTCCATCTCAACGACGGCGATGACCCTAAAGCCATGATTTGGCGCTGGTATCATCAGCAGGCCGACACCGTACTGGCCGGCGCAATGGAAGACGCTGTAGCGCAAGTTCCGTGGGTCAAACAAACGCCGGTATGGAGGCATTCATTCATGCGGTCCCAATGGGGTAGTTGTTCGGTGTCGGGTCGTATTTCGCTCAACACGCACTTGGTCAAACTTGCACGGGAACTGAGCCTGTACGTCATCACCCACGAGCTGTGCCACTTGGTTGAGCTCAATCATGGGGCAGCGTTCAACGCGCTCATGGATAGGCACTCGCCCGAATGGCGCAGCCATCGAGAAGCTCTTAATCGCGTGACCGGATTGCTGTCCGAAGAAAAGCCAATCACGATGGCGGTCTAATTACCCGTTTCTTCATGTCCCATATAACGAGACGTCGATGCTCGAATTCGTGTTGTCACTCGTAAAGCGCTTAAGATTCTCGCGACCCAAATAGATTCGCCCCGCGGAGTGACGGAGTGATACGGAGCTTAGTGGGCGCGCATGGTTTGAATCGGATAGGTGTCTTGTTTTGGGAAGCCTAGTTTTCGGGAGCAATTTTGATTGCGAGTACACGGCGTCGTCCGCTCAATCGAGCCGGTCGACATTGACCAATGGAGCTCACGGTGACGAAAGCGCAACGGTCGCCGTGCACTCCGCGGTCGTTAACCCCGCCTGGTTTTCATTCCAAATTTGAAGGTCGACGAGGGGCTCATCGTCCGCTTGATATTTTCGAACGACTTTTCCGTAGACGGTGTTCGTGTCACCGACGACGTTGGGGTGCCGGACACGCGTGTTGAGTGATTTGACCGTGGCGTCGTCGCCGCTCCAATCGGTGGCCATTTGGCACAACCAACAGACCCGTTGTGGACCCCAGTCGAACTGTCCGGGCATGTTGCGCCGCTCTTGGGCATGCTTTTTGTCGTAACGACCTCCGCCGCCAAGATCCTTCGAATCTTCGGCATCAAGCGCGGCCCGTGGGCTCCTACCTGTACCGACGACTCCATGAGTGAATAAAAACAGTTCGGTAACCGTATAAGTCCCCTTGGTCAGAACCGGCAGCTCTTCGTTCTCGCGGACGTCTTCCCAAGGGTGCGGTTCGGCACCATGTCGCGTGCGTTCCCAGACCAAAGGATCGGGTGCCTCCTCAACGATGTTAGTTTTGGTTTCGCGGTCATATTCGATGGTTCGACCGCCACCAAGGTTCTTGTAGCGAGCCATGTTAGTGAGCTTGGTAGCAACCAATTCCTGGCGTTGGTTGTAGTACTCGACCATCGCGGTACAGATGAGAAAAGGACCAATGCGTTCGCTATGTTTGCGGGTGATATCGACGATCGATTCGACAGCACGGATTCGGTCGTCGAGCCAAATAGGCCGATGGAAAGTAATCTCGCCGCCGGCGTAATTCATTGGAAAGTTGGCTGATGACAGGCGCCGCGGGTCAATAGCACCGTTGATCGCCGCTGCGATGCCAAGGCTTGCGCCGTAAATAAACATCGGTGGAGCGGTTATGCCTTGGTAACGACTGGCGGCGGCATAACGCTCGTCGCGCCATAACGGATTGTAGTCGCCTACGCCGTCACCGAATCGCCGGATATTGTCGAGGCTAGCCTCACGGCCACCCCTCGATGGGAGCTTGGTACCAATGCCTTGACCGTATTCTTCTTCGAATTCGTCGAGTGTGGTGATCTGTTCGGGCACGGCTGTGAACTCCCGGTATAGGACCCCCATTGTCAGACACGTGTTGTTCGAGGGTCAAACCAAAGGTAGCCAATCACCGTACACTAGGGGAGTTGGAGGTAATCGATTGGACCCGTGACAAACCGAAGAAATCTAAAGGCGGAGGATATTCGGCTTCAACCAGTCTCCGTAACACGAAAAATGGCAGCATCGCTGCCAGGACTACGAGCGCAAGCTCAAGAGCGGGGTCTTCGGATCCATCATCTGGGTGCTGGTTACCCCCACCCCGAGGTGACAGATCCCGGATCGTTCCTTGAAGCAACCGATCGTTGGTTTGCCCATTTAAGCGAAGCCGAGGGTGTCAATGAACCAGGATTGACCCCAGAATTCTTGCGCGAAATGTACGCCTACACGGATACGCTTGGTCCCACGAGTCCCAGGGAATCATTTGCGACAGTCTATGGCGCGGACTGGAACATCGAGATGAACCCCGAGCGACTCATTCCAACGGTCGGGGCGACAGGTGGGATCGCGTTGTTGTGTTCGACGTTCGAGCGTCCTGGTCGGTCGCTGGCGTACATCACCGATGCGCCCACTTACGCGGGTTTCTTGGCACGCTCCACTCTCAATCAGAAGGCCACTATCTATAGCGTTGATATGGATAACGATGGTCCGGATCCAGATCAATTTCGGGCTCAAATCAATAGAGCGAGAAGCGATGGGTATTTCGTACCGTTCTATTACACCGTTCCAGATGGACATAATCCGGCGGGGTTTTCGTTTGGAATGGAACGACGGAGAGCCTTGTTGAAGATTGCGCAGGACGAGGGCGTTCTCGTGGTAGAGGACGCGCCTTATCTATACATCAACTATGCCGAGGTGAGCGAACGACCGATGCCCTTTGTGACGCTCGATCCGACGCAAACGGTGCATCTTTTTACGGGGTCGAAAATTGGGTTGCCTGGGCCGCGAGTAGGTTTTGCATATACTGAAGCGGTCATTGAAATCGCTGACAGCGGATGCGTGGATTTGACGGATTTGCTTCTTACCGAAGCAAGTGCAGACACGCTATTTCAAAATCCTCATGCCTTACGTTCGTTCGAGGCGTTGTTGCATGAGGCCGATGGTTCGTTGCGCCCATCGTTGTGGCCGATCGCGGAGCAGAAGTTGGCGATTTATCGAGAAAACAGGCAAATCTTATTGGACGGTCTGGAAGAGGAGCTTGGGGATTTTCGGGATCAGTTCCATTGGACGCGGCCGGAGGCGGGCTTTTTCTCGGTATTTACCTGTACCGAGTCGGACATCATCGTCGACGATGCATTTATTGAAAGGCTCGTCGAACGGTACGGCGTCGTGGTGGTGCCCATGTACGACTTTTATCCGGATGATGCGCGTATTCGCGACCAGCAAGTGGGATATAACCAATTAAGGTTATCTTTCTGTTTTTCTGAAAATATCGGGTCTGCTCGACGTCAAGAATTGGCCGAGGCAGTGAGAGCGTTCGCTCGTGCGGTGAAAATGGAAGTTGGAATTACGTAGCGGCGTAGGCAGCAATCAAGGCGCGGTAAGGTACTGGCTCAGGTATGCGTAACTGTGTCCGTACGTCGGTAATGGGTTGACTGAGTAGATTTTCGAAATGAGCAGCGGGTAGCCAAGCAGCCTGACGACCGTCTCGATATCCGCGTAGCAAAGCTCTGAATACCCCCGGGCCCATCGCCTGCCTGAGTTTGAAGCCTCCGACGATGGCGATTAAGAAGATGCCACGATTTTTGGTTTGCGCGTACGTAAACGCGAGCAGGCATGCTTCTCCGAGTTCGTCCCGACCGTAACCTGTCAAGGTGTGCCAAAGGTCGTGGGTGTCCCGTAAACGGGTGCCATAGCGCTGCAGGTGGGGGTCGCTGAACGTCTCAACCTCGACCGAACTGGCATCGACTAGGCCTTGGGCTTCGAGAGACTCGCGTTGGGTGAACTGATAGTAAGCTGAGCCGAATGATTCGTCAGGAAGTGCGCGAAGCATGGAACGATTCTTCAAAGTATCGAGAATATCGATGTCGTCTCTTAACACCTGATTGCCGAAATCGGTGGTTCGAAACCGACGTAATCCCCGTTCGAGCGATGGGCCTCCTAGGGCACGAATAACTTCGAACACTTTCGGGGTATCTTGGGGATCCGCAACTAGCTCCTTTAATGCCCGAAACGCCACCATGGGCTGCATGCGTTGTCGTTTAGTTTGTTGGCTCATGTTCGTATCTCCGGCGGTCCGCAGACCTCCGTTGCTCAAGCGGACATAGTCGAGGATGCAGTCTAAACCATCACGCCATGTTTAGCGGGGCGACCTGCACGCGCTGGGTCGCTGTCCGTCCGGTGTCGATGACGAGACCGATGCCGCCTTCGGTCAACTCAATGTCGGATTCGGACAGAACCTTCTGATGATCGATATATCCCTCGATCTGACTTCCACGCACACGCATCTCAAGCTCGTAGGTTCGGTAGTTATCGATCGACATAGGTACTTCAGCAAGAACACGGGTGCCATCCAGCTCTCGCACCAACTGCGCGCCGGTACCTGGTTTTAGTAACAGAGCGTAATAGCGGCGTAAGCCTTGAACCCGAGTGGCGATACCCGAACGAGCGACGAGATGTGGCGTGACATCCGCCGTCATTCGGTAATCGACCCAATCTCTGCTGCCATAGAGTAATAGGCCCGTGCCATGATTTTGTATCAGTCGAAAGCTCTCTGGGTAGCGCGGCCCATAGCTGTCGACGCCGTTTACCCAGGCGCGGTGCCACATGCTGCCTTGGCGTCTTTCAAGGACCACATCGGGACTCCCGCGCCAGTCATATCGGTCGACGTAGAGGATTCCGCCAGCCGGTGCCGTGACTATTTCAAGACCGGCGGCGGCGATCGGATAGCCATCGAGCGAAGGTATTTTCCAGGATAACGTTTTGTGCTCTCCTGGCTCGATACCGATCGAGCCCTCTTGGAGCGACACCGCTTGATTCTCGGAATCGAAGACGTCAATACACAAAGCAATCTCGATCGCCTTTTCTGCATCGCTTGAGAGGAGTACATCGGTTGAAATGGTTTGGCCCGGATGAAGAATTGGGCTCGCCATGAGTCCGTATCCGCGTTGCTCGAAGTAACGTGCCGTTTCGTGTGATTCGACAAAGGTACCGGTAATGGCTTGTGCCGTTTTGCCGCTTGGGAGCGCATCGAAATGAATCGCGAGTGCCCGTTCTCCATTGGGCGCCTTCAGGTTGGAGACGACACACTCTCGGCCACGAAAACCCTGGACCGAACCAGGATGGGAGAAATGATAACGAGCTCCGTCTTTGGGAGGTTCATCCTCAAATCCGTTGAGTTTTCTGCCCATCGAGGCGATCCGGGCAGCTTCCGTGGCCGCGTCCGTAATACCTCCACCACTGTCGGCCGTTGGTACGTAACAAATGTCCGCGATGGGGCCTCGCCAATCGACGCCTTCATCGAATGCGGCGAGTCCGTTGCGAATGCCCAGTAAGCACCCAAGGTTCCCGGAGTTACAGTCCGTGTCCCATCCCGCAGTATTGACGATTTTAAGTGAGTCTTGGAAATGGCCAGCCCCGTGCAGGAGCGCCATCACGATCAGTCCGTGGTTCGGAACCATGTGGCAGTTGCCCCCGTACTTGTCGTAGCCGTATTGCTCTTTGATCTTCTGGAACGAGCGTCTCCAATCGTCAGGGTCTTGTCCGTGCCACTCCCGAATATCGCTGATCATTCGGTTGATTAGGCTATCAGAGGGGATGAGTTCGACAGCGACGTCAATGAGTTTATCGATATCGGATTCCACGAACGCTTGAGATTCCATCGCTGCGATGACCTGGGCTCCGTGGAGCGCTTCCCCGTCGTGCGAGACGGAACCCGCGCGACGAGCAAAATCTGCGGCCAATTCTGGTTCGCCTGGACAGACCATGGCCCAACCGTCGATGAAGATTTGAGCGCCAATCTGTTCTGAGACGACTTGTCCATTGAGCTCCATGGACCCGCTAGCGGGTGCATCGTAGCCTTGCGTCAGTCGTAAATAGGCGGTGTGTTCGGTTGAATTGCCCATCCCACCCCACCAAAGGACCGAGCGATTCTCAATCAAGTAGTTAAGCCAGGTTTGACCAATTTGTTTCGGCGTCAACTGCGGATCGCATTGATAGTCGGACAGCGCTCGCACGAAGGTGAACGTGCCGGAGATGTCGTCGTCGGTGACGATTAAAGGAACGCCGACTTTGTCGTGAACGTAGTACTCGATATCACCTAACGTCTCTTCGATGCGTTCGTTGGACCATCCCTCAAAAGGCCGACCAAGATACACACCGATGATTTTCCCGAGTACGCCGGCATATACGCGTTCATCGTAATCGGACTGCAACATCACTTTCTCGCTTCCATGTTGAATCGAGGGTAGCCTATTCAATATCCGCTAGAGAGGGAATTATGAATGTCTGATGCAATGCAGACCGCATACGACACGCTTCAAGGTCGAATCGACGAATCGGGTCAGCCATCCGATTGGTTTGAAATAACGCAGGACCGAATAAACGATTTCGCCGACGTCACCTTAGATCATCAATGGATTCACATTGACTCAGAACGCGCGAGTGCAGGCCCATTTGGCACCACCATTGCGCACGGCCATCTCACCTTGTCGATCATGGGTCATCTACCACGTGCCGTTGAAGAAAGCGCGCCACGGCTCGAAGGTCAAAAATTAATGATCAACTATGGCTTTGACAAAGTGAGGTTCCCTTCGCCGGTTCCTGTCGGTGCCCGCGTGCGAACCACAAGTACGTTGAAGCGCGTGGAGATCAAAGGGGGAATGATCGAAACCATGAATGAGATTGTGGTTGAAGTCGAAGGTCAAGAGAAACCCTGTTGTGTCGCTGAGAGCCTTGGTCGCGTGGTGTTCTAATCGGTTAACGTGCTCTTCAACGCCAATGATAGCGGAACGTTATTCCGTACCTTCGCGGTTCACCTAGTTGAGTGAATGCGCGGGCGGTGTAGTAATCCCGTGGATCGTTCCCGAAGTAATACCCCCGCACGAAATAATCTTTATGACCGAGGTTCCGTCCCCAAACTGCCAGTGACCATTGATCGGTTTCGTATCCGATCTTGAGATGCGACAAGTTATACGCCCGTGATTTTTCGTCGTGACTATCGGAGAAGAAGAATGCGTCGCGTCCTTCGAGTGTGTAATTGACTAACCATCCCTGAGCGATCGAGAATTCGACGCCCGCGCTGTACTGGTGTTCCGGTGCGTGCGCCTGATCTCGACCGCTGTAGTTTTCACCGCTGGCACTAACGAAATCTCGATACTCGGTGCGAAGCATCCCAACGTTTGCAAACAACCTCAGTTGATTGGAGAGGTGTGTTGAGACCTCCATCTCGACGCCAATGTTCGATCCTTCGGCCGCGTTGCCAATGTAATCGATAAATTCAGCGCTGCCATCGATACGCACTCTGGTGAGCGAACTGGCAATTTGCACATCGTGACGAGCCATACGAAAGACGGAGGCGCGGAGAAAGGAGGTTTCGTCGGCCCAGGATCGGCTCAGACCGACTTCCAGATTAATTAAACTCTCAGGCTCGTAGCGTCGCAAATCCGCATCGAGTGAGCCGTCAGTATTGAAGCCGCCCGCCTTGTATCCGCGCGCTAATGAGGTATAAACGATCGTCGACGGGTTCCACTGATATTCGAGTGCCAATCGCCCACCCACCATGGTGTCGCTGGGATCGAATCGGACGTTTTCGGTATCACTATAGTCGGCGGAGTGGCGCTCGAATCGAAGGCCTAGAATGAGTTGAAGCCCGTTGCCGAGATCGCTTCGAGTTTCACCAAAAAGGGCAGCACGCCGTACCGAGAACTCGCTTTGGTAAGGGATTGGCAGGTAGGTGTAGTCGCGCCGAAGATCAACGTTCTGATCGAGCGAATACACCCCAAATGTCCAGTCGGTCGTATCGTTAAAGACAGGGCCCGATTTGCTGGACACTAATCGTAGCTCGCCGCTCATGGTGGATCGGTCGCGCCGATAACGGTCGGTTGAGCTGTATTCCCATGGATCAAAACCGATATGCGTCCAATCTTCGTCATAACCGTAATCAATATCCGAATTTGTCACGCCGAAGCGGGCGATGAGGTCGAATGGCTTGTTCCCCTCCCATCGAAGCTCGGCAGATACGAACGTGCTTTCCTGACGATCCTGTCCTGGTTGGTCGGAGCGGGTGATCCGGTTGTTGTCCAATGAAAAAGCGTCGTAGCCATTATCGATGTCGATCAAACCGGCCGTGAGATCGAGTTGTGCCGATTCGGATAGGTCGGTCGTCAGTTTTGCTCGAACGGTGAGTTCATCGTGGTCATTGGTATCGTCGCGACCGAGATACTCGTTGACCATAAAGCCATCGTCCGAATATTGTTGGACCGCAATCCGGAATCGTGAACGATCGGTTACTGCATTGGAGATGGTCCCACCGAGTCCGAACATTCCATAATCTCCGACAGTTAATTTGAGATTGGATTCGAAGGTTGGGGTCGGTCGATTGGTGACGATGTTGACCAATCCGGCCAAAGCATTGGCGCCGTAGAGCGTGCCTTGCGGCCCACGTAGGATTTCGACTTGTTGGATATCGAAAAGGGTTGCTGCGGTGGCTGCACCGCTAAAGTCGACACCGTCGACGAGCACCCCGACCGACGAATTTAACGGTTCAGCAAACTGGCCCCTTTCCCCGATGCCGCGTATTTGAATAAAGCGCGCTCTTGAACCACCCGACGAGAGATTTACGTTAGGGGAGACGGCCATGATTTCTTCAAGATGTTGCGCTTCTCTTTGTGCGATCACGTTTTCCGTCAATACAGTGACACTGGACGGTACGTGTTCGAGAGCGGTATCTCGTAATTGCGCGGTGACGACAATCTCGGGAACGTCGTCCTCACCACCCGTCACGGCGCATGCGATCAACGCAAGGAGTGCCAGGCCACATGTTCTCATCTAGATCCTCCAGGGCCGGAGGACGCTGGAACCTATTCCTCCGCCGGCGTCATCCGGGTCAGGTTCAAAGGGTCCGTGATCGCCACGTCTCAGGCTTTATAGCCACCCCTTAGGTAAGAGCGCATGTTCGACGCTTGCGGAATCGATTTCAAGTGGCCGCTAGGACATCGGCAGAATTTGCGTTATGCGGTCTCGATCGGACTCGATTCTTCGTTCTCGGCGATCTTGGCTTGTACTTCGCTGACTTTCTCTTCGGTCAATGGATACATCCATAGAAGCGGCATGCCGACGAACTTGAATAGAGCCGGAATGACCGAGTAAACGCACGCGAGCATGAGCAGGGTGAAGGCGCTGTTGACTCCACTTTTCGGGTCAGCGTGCTCGTCAAATCCCCACCATACGACGAGACTGAGACCGATCGTGATACCGAATGCGTAGGACCATTTTTGCACCATGGACCAGATGGAGAAGTACG
>UINC01001519.1_pt2 | contig 12205 bp, 14 predicted proteins | sample 5385821 | NCBI WGS metagenome assembly UINC01 (sample SAMEA4666929, study PRJEB26691) | marine metagenome | isolation source: Pacific Ocean | place: Pacific Ocean | collected 2011-10-13 | reverse complement strand
CCTCGAATCACCGTGGAATTGATGCGCGATTACTTCACTGTCGACGATACGCCAAAGGCAGAAGTGCGCCGCCGCCTGATGCGTAAAGTCCGGACAGAGGTAAGCTTCTTCAGGTTGGTAAGGCAACTGTGGCAAGCTCGGAAGACCTTGGTTTGAGATAGGAGACCAACATGGGAATCAACGTCAAGGATTACTTAAAGCCACATGTGAGCCTGTCGATGAACGAGCGCCTTGATCTGGTCCGCCGCCGCTTCATGAACGAGAGTCACATCGCTGTTGACCAAGAGGCCTTCAGGAATGACGTTGATCGTGCAGTTCTTTTTATCTGTCCGGCTCAGGTTTTCAAGCTTAATGAGGATGAAGACAGCTGCATCGTCAACTTTGAAGACTGCCTAGAGTGCGGGACTTGTCAAGTTGCAAGACGCTATACGTCGTGGCGCAATCCTAAGGGAGGTTACGGCGTGACCTATCGCTATGGCTAAGGGCGCTTCGGGAAAGCCCGACGGACGAAAACCTTGTAGCCGGTCTCTGCTTTAAGCAGGCCAAGATATTCGTTTCCGGTGCTGAGGCACCACGCGGGGATATCAATTTCCACCCCGACATCATCGGCAAGAAGCATTGCGATTTCACCGGGCTCGGCATCTGCCATTCTTTCTTGCGTTCGAATGACGGGCTCTGGGCAAAATGTGCCGAGTGCGTCAATTAGTATGTCCGGGGCAAGTTTCTCCAGAGTGTCTCTGTCCAGTGTGCCATGGACATAACGGCGCAACTCCTGGCCGTCTCGATGTCGGCGCGCCGACCTTGTCTGGCTCCTCAAATGCGCAGTGTCTCCAGTTCGGTGTCGTCTTGACATGGAACAACGGTAAGCTGACCTTCACTCTCTCCACTGCGCCACCTTACTGGCACGACAGGTTCATGGCGGCCGTCGCTGTATCGGGCCGTTATGCGGCAAGCGGTTTCAAGGTCAATGGCAGTGGGTTGACCTTCGACCAGCGTCAAGGGTGACGGGAAATCGTCAACCCAGACTTCGGCCCGCCCCTGAATGAAACGCTCAAGGTAAGCATTTTCACCTTGGTCCCGGCCAACCACCACCTTTACGTCATTGCTGAGACGGAAATGCCGTCCCACCTTAAGTAGCATCATGTCATCAGGCGTAACGTCAGTGCCCCGGTGGGCGAGAAAATCTCGCAGCTTTCGGGCGTAGTTTTCATCCGGCAAAGAGCAGCAACCACCCGCCGGTTGTGGATAGTCAATAATCCTGAATTGACTAGCTAGTTCCATCTGCCTCTTCCGCGAACGACCCGAAATGTCAAAGAGTTCCGCGCGGTTTACCCAACCCCGCTCCTCCGGGATTGATTCCGGCAATAACTTGGCACTGAGCGGCCGGAGCAATAGGCGACCTAACCCCGATTCTTCTGCTACATCGTCTAATGGAGGGCGCCGCTGGCTCATTGGTCGTTGCCCCAAAACCTCTCCAGTAAAGACGAACTGGTACCCTCGTTCCTCCAAAATTTCTCTGGTCTTCTGCAGCATGAAAATACGGCAGTCAATACACGGGTTCATTCCTGACCCATAGCCAAACTTCGGATTAAGCACTACCTCAGGGAGATACTGATCCTTTATATCGATAATCTCGATAGGAATGCTTAAGTCAGCCCCTGCACGAAGGGCCTCATTTCTGTAGGGCTTATCAGGGTTACTTCGGTTACCTAGGATGCGGTGGCGATCTGCAAGGCAAAACCCGGTTGAGAAATGGAGGCCAAGAACCTCAACATTTTGAGCTTGCATGATACGGGCAGCCAAAGTGGAATCAAGACCACCCGAGAGCAGCCCGAGAGCTCGGATTTGTTCACTCATGTGTTTCTTGAGGGATATTGTTCCAGTGATGATACGAGCAGAGGTTAACAGACGATGAGTGGCCAAGACAGATTAATCCCAGCCAGCTGTTAATTAGGAGAAGACTGGCTCCTGCATGGCGGCGTCGGGAAGCGTCGCTTAGATCGGCGAGCGTGGTCGCGGCGAACCATTCCTTAAACCTTTCGGCTGACCTCAGTTCACAGAGGGAGTGAAACGAAAAACTCTCCCCCACCCCGCACGCATTGAACCTCGGGCCTGATCAGCGCACGCCGAAACGAAAACAAGGCCATCGATTTCGCGGATTACTTCTCCGTTCGTATTTCCCCAAGGTTTCGGCCAATTGGTAACCACAAACGTCCACGACACTCTTTCCCAGACCTCTCCGCCGCATAATCAGAGATAGTTGCTCGAAATATGCGAGTGAGACATCCTGCTCCTCCGCAAGGATTCGTAGGGGGCGTGCCGATCTCGCGAGCTTGATGCGAGTTGGGACATGGCGCGGACACCATAACGAGCACTACTGGAGAGGGTCATTGCCATGCCGTCATCTTTGGGTTCCAGGCCAGTAGACCGCTTCCAGGAATGGCTGCCATTGTGGATGAGGGGGGCCGGTGCCCACTGGCGTCAGTGCTGGATGCCACCGCGGGCGTTTCGGCTTCCGTGAAGGATACATTCCCGCTTCTTCAGGGAGTCTGTTTGCCTTGCGTCGGTTGCACGGAAGGCAGGCCACGACAACATTGTCCCAGGTTGATCCGCCTCCCCGTGATCTCGGCACCATGTGGTCGATGTTGAGTTCCGGCTTTTTGCCTTTCACGCCGCAGTACTGGCAACGGTATTGATCGCGCAAATAGATGTTGGCGCGTGTGAATTTGACGCGGGAGCGTGGGACCCGATCGAAGCGCGTTAGCTGAACGACACGGGGCACACGGAAGCGCGCCGTGACTCCTTGAATGAATTCGTCCGAACCAGGCTGGGAACCATGAAGGACATTCGTCCAGCCACACCAATCATAGGCGGCGTAGTCTTGGTCGAGAGCCTTAGCACGTCCAGCGCAGAGTAAGCAGACTGCACGGCGCACAGTTGTGATGTTCACTGGTTGCCAAAGCCGGTTCAGGACAAGAACATTTCCTCCGAGCATGTCACCCCTAAAGATAGGAATCTTCCCAATTTTTTCTAAGCCGAACAGGTCTATATTGAAGTCCCGTACGGTCTGAACCCCTTCTTCTTGTTATGTGAATTAGCGTAGAACATCGTACTCCGTGAGAATCTCACGCACCCGTTCTAGAGGCAGTGCCTCGACAAGACGTCCACCGAAGCCACTGACGCTTTCAGCCATGAAAAGACTGTTGTAGATTGCTTCTTCGGTGGCTTCGATTACCGCTTGAAACAGGGGCGACATGTCTTCAGTTGGCAGTGTTCGTACAGCCTGAGGTGTACCGGCATCTGGGCCAGAGCGTAAAGACGGATTAGTAGAAAAGGCGATTACATAGTCTCCGCTCCCATTACTGAAATTAGAGCCAGTCCGAGCCATTCCCATTAGTGCACGGAACCCCAAGCGCTCAAGGGCACGATGCTGTAGCGGAGCGTCAGTTGCAACGATAATCATGCACGAGCCGTCACCTGGTGAAGTGTCTGGCGTGGAAACTTCTCCTACGAGCCTGGCGCCAACAGGGGCGCCATTGATGAGTAAGCTTCGGCGAGCCCCGAAGTTAGTTTGTACGAGCACGCCAACGGTCCAATTCTCAGATGTTTTACCGGCAATCCGAGAGGATGTGCCTATGCCGCCCTTAAAGCCGAACGCTACCGTCCCGGTTCCAGCCCCCACCACGCCTTCCCTAACAGGTCCGGTGGCGGCAGACTGGATGGCCGAGTAGACATGGTCCGGCTGAATAGGCCGTGCACGGATGTCGCTTAGTCTTCCATCGTTTGTTTCGCCGACGACCGGGTTAATAGAGCGGACATTTTCATTCCCTGGAAGTCCAAGCATGTAGCTTATTAGGGCGTCTGCGACACGAGGCACGCTGAGAGTGCCAGTTAGTAAAATAGGGGTTTCAAGCGTTCCTAATTCTTGTACTTGGCTAAGGCCAGCGAGCTTGCCAAAGCCATTGCCAACGACAATCGCGGCGGGGACCTTGGAACGAAAAGCGTTTCCATCGTGAGGAAGGATGGCTGTAACACCGGTTCGAAACCGGTCCCCTTCATAGATGGTGGTATGTCCTACGCGTACACCAGGAACATCAGTGATGGCGTTATTTGTCCCCGGGTTGAGTATTCCCGGGGCGATTCCCATGTCGCGTGCGCGAACGCGAACATCACTATCTTGCTGTGCCGCGTGGGCAAAAGAAATGACGACAATGAAGCTGCAGACTCTGATACACGTCTTTACGAAAATGGACAGTGAATGTGACCAAGCAGAAAAAGGGCTTTGTCGCACAGCTACCAGATGGTCGGCGCGCCGACAATCCCGACGTAGCAAGTATTTGGTCATGACGATGGCGGGTTATCGAGTTCTTCTATTGCCTCGCGCAACGCGCTCTGGATTTCCGGGACCGTGATTTGGTCACCATTAAGATGCAAAGTCACAGTGATCCCTGTTCCCGAGTGATAGGTGAGCCGCCGTCGCTCCGTAGGGGATCCAGCAGGCTTCTCTTTCGTTGACTTGTTGGGCAGTGCTTCAGCCTCGTGTCTGAGGGCGCGTAATTGGTCGCGAGTGAGACCTTCCTCAACAATGCGATTGACCAGCGCGGCTTGCTCAGCGCGATCTTCTCTCCGGGCGACTTCCAGAAGGATTGATTTGGTGTATACGCCGGCGCCCTCAAGTTTTGCCTTGATATCTTCCGGTAAATCGGCAATCGACAATGCCTCGGTTACGCTTGTACGCGCCTTGCCAATCTTTTGAGCTGCCTCTTCATGGGTATAGCCGAAACGGGAAACAAGGGCCAGAAGGGCTTCGGCTTCCTCGAAGGGCGACAGGTCCTGGCGTTGAAGATTCTCGATCAGTGCAATGGCTAGCACCTGTGAATCATCTACGTCCAGAACCATACACGGGAGCTCGTCGAGGCCGGCCTCAACAGCTGCGCGATAACGTCTTTCGCCAGAGATAATTTGAAAACCTTGGGGACCCTGACGAACCAATAAGGGCTCTAGTACCCCAACCTCCCCAATCGAAGCGACGAGCTCATCGATCCGTTCGAAATTCTGGCGCGGTTGCTGTGGATTTGGTACCAAGGAATCCACAGCAATTAATTGGCCAATTCCCTCCGCTTCTCGGACAGCCAGCTCATCAACGAAATGGTGATCGTGCCGCATCTTGAAGTTTTCTGGGAGCCCACGTTGCTTAGGCACGTTGCATCACCTCTTCCCCTAGTTCTGCATATTGCTTGGCGCCACTGGATCTCGGTGCATGGGTGAAAATTGAACTCTTGTAACTCGGGCTCTCCTCGAGCCGAACGCTCTTTGAGATGATCGTTTGAAAGACCTTCTCTCCAAACATATCTCGTACTTTTGCGACAACCTCTCTGCCCAGGAGTGTTCGGTTATCGTGAAGAGTAATTAATACACCGAGGAGTTGCAGACGGCGGTTCACCCGGCTACGGATTCTCTTGACGGTGTCCATCAAGTCAACCGTACCTTCTAGCGAGAGGTAGGAGGACTGGACGGGAACGAGGAGATGAGTTGCGAAAACCAATGCGTTAACGGTCAACAACCCTAGCGTCGGTGGTGTATCAATGACAATGAATTCGTAGTCTTTGACAATTGACTTGAGTTCATCGCGTAGTCGGTAGTGACCATCGAAACTACCTAGCAGTTTGCCCTCAAATTTTGCAAGCGAAAGTCGCGCCGGGGCCACGTCAAGACATTCGTCTTTGGTCTTACAAATGATCTCGGTAGCCGCAACGTCCGGTTCCACAAGGACGTCATAGATCGACCGGTCGATCGATTCATGATCGAGAAAGGACAAAGTACTGTGGCCTTGAGGATCAAGGTCTACAAGGAGAGTACGCTGACCCTTGCGAGCGAGTGCCGCTGCAAGGTTGATCGATGTGGTGGTCTTGCCAACGCCGCCTTTTTGATTGGTAACCGCCAGGATCATTCCTGTTCCACGTCAGACACTCGGGACCTGATACGAATCTAAGCGAGCACGAGAAGCCTGGTCCGAGGACGCTCTCGCCTGGCACCGCGATGCTAGCTGCGGGGCTGTGAAGGTGTCAAGCAACGTGCGGATCAAGCACGCTACATGCGAGCTACTCTCCTACATCTCGTACTTAGAAAAATCTTCAGGGTCGAGGTTCTCGAACCACCTCCGGAGGCGTTCGGAGTTTGAAGGCTCTCCGCTCTCATCAAGAGACCTGGATTGGTCGAGGACCTCCTGGTGAACGTAGATCGGGGCTTGAGTGCGCAATGCTAAGGCGATCGCATCACTCGGGCGCGCGTCTATTTGTCTGCGTCCTCCGGCAACGTCAAGATGGATTTGAGCGAAGTAGGTATTGTCCTTGAGATCCGAAACCACGATCTTTTCGACGTTTGCTTCTAGAGAGACAAGGAGGTCACAGAGTAAGTCATGGGTCATGGGACGGGGTGGTTGTATTTCCTCGATGCGAAGAGCAATCGCATTAGCCTCGAAGATCCCGACCCATATCGGGAGTACACGTTCCTCGGCTTCGTCCTTAAGAATGACGATAGGCATGTTGGTAACTGGATCAACCATCAGGCCCGTAATTTTCATCTCGATTTCCATACATGTCCCTTCAACAGCGAACGGTATTAGCGGAGGTCACGAATCGACTATAGGTCCGCCTCGAAAAACGGTCAAGGAATCAATCCTGAGGTGCTGTCAACGTGAATCGCTACGAACCTCGCCGTAGAGGCTGTGTGCGCCTGAGCGGATGATCTCAACATCTACGAGGGTTCCGATCAGTTCTCGATTTCCCCTGAAATTGACGATCTGGTTCGAACTCGTCCTGCCGCTGACATCGTCTTCCGTTTTCCGGCTAAAGCCGTCGACGAGAACCTCAACGGTCCGTCCTTCCCACGCGCGATTCTTTCGCGTCTGAATACGGCGTTGCAGTTCTTGCAGCTCGACAAGACGCTGCCGCTTTGTTTTTGCAGGGAGCGCATTCATGTACGCAAGCGCTGCAGTATCCGGTCGAGGCGAATACTCAAAGGAATAAGAGGAGTCATAACCTACTTCATTGACGAACTCCAACGTAGCTTCGAAGTCTTTGTCAGTCTCTCCCGGGAATCCGACGATCAGGTCGGTGGAAAGGCCAACTCCCTCCACTACGTCACGCAAACGCTCAACGATTTGTAGATAGTCCTGACGTGTATAGTGCCGGTTCATTTCTCGGAGGATTCGGTCCGACCCGGATTGCACCGGGAGGTGTAAATGTTTGGCAATTTTCGAGCACCTTCCCATTTCCTCGATCAGCGCAGGGGAAAGATCCTTTGGGTGTGAGGTGAGGAACCGGATGCGTTCGACCCCTGCTATGTCACCTGCTAGTTTTTCGTCAAGTCGGCGGAGAAGGCCCGGAAAGTCAAGGCCGGTCGACTTGTCCGTCCAGGAGTTAACATTCTGCCCCAAGAGTGTGACCTCTCGGTAACCACGGATACTTAACCCCCGTACCTCATCGATGATTTCGTCTGCACTTCGATAGACTTCAAGTCCGCGCGTCGACGGAACAATGCAAAAAGAGCAGTAGTTATTGCAGCCTTCCATGATTGTGACAAAAGCGCGGACGCGGTCGAGTCGGTCGGCGTCAGAGGCATCGAAATCGATGAAGTCTTCGGTGATGACCTGCGCTTCCTGGCCGTCTGTTAGTGAATCTAAGACCGATGGAAGTGCCCGGATTGCTCGGGTTCCAAGCACGAAGTCAACCGAACTTTCACGTTCAATTATCTGCTCTCCTCGCTGTTGAGCAATACATCCAGTAACCCCAATTCGGACTGGCTCCTTGCCGGCCTGTTGCCGCGCTGTATCCAATTCCCTCAAGCGGCGAAGCCGGCCAAGTTCTGAGAAGAGCTTCTCTTCCGCCTTTTCCCGGACACTGCAGGTGTTTAGCAAAACCACGTCGGCCTGCGCAGGAGTCTCGGCGGGCTCCAGTCCCAGTCGGCGAAGCTGTCCGGCATAGATCTCCGAATCGTGGACGTTCATCTGGCATCCGTAGGTATGGATCCAGAAGGTCCCACCGCCCTTCCACGGCTCAGCGGCTGGAAGGGAGTCATTGCAGTGAGGGGAACAGCAAGGATTGTCCTCTAGCATGGCAATAGGCGCCCGAAGATAGCAGATTGTCGGATCCGATGGGTTGGCGGATTATACCAGTCGGACAACCCGGGCGAGGGCCTTGTCCTCAATCGCGCCATGCCTCAGTATTTTCGGGCGATCGTTGACTAGATCCAGGATGGTAGATGGTTTCCCTCCAACCGTAATACCGCCGTCAACGATCGCATCCAGGTCGTTTCCCAAGGTGTTCCGTACGGAATCGGCGTCGTGGCAAGGCGGAGCGTCTGTCCGGTTCGCTGAGGTTCCCGTTAGGGCGGTCGCACAGGCACGGATAAGCGCAAGAGCAATGGGGTGAGAGGTAAGGCGCACAGCGATTCCACTGCCCGGCCCGATCAGTGCGTCTGGCAAGCCCGCACGTGCTGGCAATACTAACGTCAGGGGGCCTGGCCAAAAGTGCGCGACGAGTTGGTCAAACGATGAGGGGAATCTGCTGATCCAATTAGGCAGGTCATTCAAGGTGGCAATGAGAAGGAGAAGAGGTTTGTTCGTGTCGCTTCTCCCCTTTGCATTCAAGACACTCTCGATCGCTTTGGGCTGGGCCGGGTCCGCGCCGAGCGCATAGAACGTTTCGGTTGGATATGCCACCACACCACCGTCCTTGACCACCTCTGCGGCATCGATCAATTGCGTAAAACTTTGAGACTTCACCGGTGCATCTCCTTATGGTGCTCCATCGAAAGTACAGCCATGCACTCTCGAATGCACGACCAACACTAGACGTCGTATTTGCGGAAAGATTCCGTGCCTCACCTATCTGCTGGCCCAGTCCGCACGCTCAAGACATCTTTCAGATGGCCTGTGTCGTTGTACGCTCGCAAATACGTCCGTGCAGAGTCGATGTCGAGGATTGTCATTCCTGCGTTGGACACTGTTACTGCCCGATAGTGATCCAGGGGGATTCCAAGTGCCAACAAGACGGCGATTCGAACAATTCCGTCATGAGTTGTCACCGCGACATTCCCCTCGGGGTGGCTTGCGGATACCTGATCGAGACCTCTCCTTATTCGGTGCTGAAGTTCCACAAAAGATTCGATCCCAGAAATAGACAAGTTCATTGGATCATTGCACCAGATATCCCACGCTTTAGGATCCCGGGCCGCGATTTCAGTTGCCGTAAGCCCAGCCCAACGCGACAAATCAAGTTCATTGAAATCAGGGGAAATTGCAATATTTAAGCGGTGTGGCTGTGCAATGATTTGAGCAGTTTCTTTCGCGCGCTGCAGTGGGCTTGAATAGACCGCGGCCAGCTCGCTGCTCGAAAGTCGTTGAGCAAGTTGACGCACCTCCCAGCGGCCATCGCCTGAAAGCCCTTCTTCCGACCGACTCATGTAGCGACCGTCGCGATTAGATTTTGTAGAACCGTGCCGAAGGAGATATAGACGGGTCATGGTGATGATTTATTTGCTGTGGCCCGATTGCTGGACGGGAGACCTTCCCTGACTCTGCCAGTCTCGCATATAACGTTGGCGTCCATGCTATTGCCGTTCTCGGGATGTATCGACCTTCTTGCCTATTTGATATTGCGCCGAGGATCGTAGGGGTGATTGCGTTCGAACTGTTCTAGCAACGCGGCACTACCTTGGTCCAGTTCTGCCGGCAACTCAATGCAAATGCTTACAAACAGATCCCCGCGTCTTTTTGGGTCGCTTGGTCCAGGCCGTGGTGCGCCCTTGCCGGACAAGCGAATAACCTGCCCGCCGCGAGTTCCGGGGGGTAGCTTAATCGATGTGGGGCCTTCCAAAGTGGGGACGCGAACGGTTGCCCCTAGGCCTGCCTCATAAACCGTGACCGGAAGGTCAAGGTACAGGTCGGCTCCCTTCCGCGTGAACAGACGATGCGGATCGACCTGGACACGTAGATATAAATTCCCAGGGGGCCCTCCCCCGATACCCGGCTCTCCTCGCCCCGTGAGCCGAATCCTTTTTCCGTCTTCGATACCAGCGGGAATCCGGACTTTTGTGGAAATCCTTTCACTCTCACTGGCACCTCGTTCTATAACTGTGCGCTGGACGCCGTTCAAGGCTTCCTCAAACCCGATCTGGACTTCAATTTCTCTATCGCGGCCTCGCTGCGGGATTGCACCTGGACCCCCCTGCCCGCGCGCCGGGCCTCCTCCGCTGAACACATCAAATAAATTGCCGAACCCGCCAGACGCAGAACGCTCTCCTGGTTGTCTACCGCTCGGGCCGTGGCTGAACTGGCTGAAAAAATCACTCAGGTCAAACTCTTGCGCGAAACGCTCTGGGCCTCGATCGTAGGCAGCACGCCGTTGCTTGTCCCCCAGGACATGGTAAGCCTCGGCAACTTCCTTGAAGCGTTCCTCGGACTTGCTGTCGCCGGAATTAACGTCCGGGTGATGTTTGCGGGCCTGTTTGCGGTACGCCTTCTTGATCTCCTTCGAAGGAGCCTCTCTCGACACACCCAGGATCTGGTAATAGTCCTTCTGTCCGGCAGCAGGCATCGTCCTTAGCTTTCTGCTCTCCTCGTGGTTCGTTATCGGAAGGAAATTAGATAATGAGAACTTACGCAATCATATCTAGATACCAGGGGCAGATATCAGGAAGAGCGCATTCTTGGCAGAGGGGGTTTCTCGACTTGCAAGTGTACCTTCCGTGCCAGATAAAGAGGCGTGTAATGTCGACCCAGAGTTCTTCGGAGTACAACTCTTGGAGGTCTAGTTCTATCTTCTCTGGACTGTTTTCGATTGTTACACCAAGCCGTTGACTAACTCGGCGACAGTGAGTGTCTACCGCAATTGCGGGAGTCTCGAATGCTACTGCTAACAACACACTAGCTGTTTTTCGTCCAACCCCGGCCAGGGACGTTAGTTCTTTCATGCCGGAAGGCACTACTCCATTATGTCGGTAAATTATATCGGCGCAACAGGCTTTGATGTTCTTGGCTTTTTGTCGAAAAAAACCACTTGGTCGGACGGCTTCCTCCAACTCCTTCAGGTCGGCATTTGCGTAAGCAGCCGCGTCTGGATAGTCCAGGAAGAGGGCCTTGGTGATTTGGTTCACTCGTCTGTCGGTGCATTGTGCCGACAAGATAGTCGCCACTAGAAGTTCCAGAGGGCTCTGGAAGCTCAGTTCCACTCTGGCATCCGGATATGCTTCAGTTATCCGCCACAGGGCCTCACCCGCATGGTCTTTCGGGGTGGGTATCACCTGCCGAATCTCAGGCAGACCGACGCGTACAACCGTGACCGCGAAGGAAGCGAATATCGGAACCATGTTCTGGTTTGCGCGCCACTCAAGTACATTCGTCTTGCAGGGTACTGACGGCCGTTGTCAGTAGTTGAGTATGGCCCACCATACGGTGCCCAGGTCGAGTACGTCCAGGCCGTGCCAGAATCTCTCGCACCAGAATTTCGATGGTTTGAACCAGGGCAAACTTTTCTCCTATCAAGCAGGATGCGAGCCGCTCGGCTTGATTGAAAGTTGGTGTGGCAGAGGCAAAACGGCCACTACCGCCGAGACATTTACGTGCAGCGGAAACTTCGTCCCACGGTTCAGGAATATCGCACATGACTGCAGATACCCCTTCCGGAAGGGGCTCGCCAACTCCCCTTAATCGGAATTCGACGAGGGATGAGGGAATTTCTGCACGCTCACAGTTAGCAGCGGCTTGTTGAAGATGCTCTTCTCGCCGATCGTATGAGTAAATCTTTCCCCCTGGTTGTATCGCGTGTGCAAGCGCGATGGTCATTGCGCCTGAACCAGCACCGAGTTCGACAACCGTATCCCCGGGACCAATGCCTAGATAAGCGATGAGGTACGCCACATCCTTGGGATACATGATGTTGGTTCGCCGCTGCACCTTCATCATTCGATCGATCCAGGTCGGGGATACGGCCACCATGTCGAATCCTGAACTAGTCTTGAAAACCTGCCCGTACCCCTGACCGATCAGAGAATCGTGTGCAATGGCTCCCTTGTGAGTTGAAAAATTGTGGCCAGACCGCAAATAGACAAGAAACTTCCGATCGTCCTCTAGTACGAGGATCACCGGAGATCCTTCTGCCATAAGGCCACGACCCTCGGCGGTCATGATGAAGCCTCACAATGG
>UINC01001965.1_pt1 | contig 12208 bp, 12 predicted proteins | sample 5385821 | NCBI WGS metagenome assembly UINC01 (sample SAMEA4666929, study PRJEB26691) | marine metagenome | isolation source: Pacific Ocean | place: Pacific Ocean | collected 2011-10-13 | reverse complement strand
GCTGTGCGCTGGCCAAGCTCGGAACCGAGGTCACAGTTGTCGAGGGGCTTGACAGTATCCTCGCAATCATGGACAGCGAACTCCGTAGACCGCTAGAAATCTGGCTCAAGAAGCACGGAGTGGTGGTGCACACCAACGCTCTAGCGCGCGGCGCCGAGATCAAGGGCAAGGGAGCGGCGAGGAAGGTGGAGCTCACCTTCGAGAAGGACGGCGCGGAGCACTCGGTCAAGGTCGACAGGGTGCTTGTCACTGTGGGCCGCAAGCCCCACACCAAGGGCTGGGGACTGGAGAACACCGGAGTTCGTATGGACGCCGCAGGTCGCTTCATCAGGATCGACAGGCAGTGCCGCACATCCGTTCCGGGAGTCTATGCCATCGGCGATGTGGCGGGTGAGCCGATGCTCGCACACAAGGCCAGCGCCGAGGGTGAGATGGTCGCAGAGATCATCGCCGGGCACCAGCGCGAGTTCGACAAGGTCGCGATTCCTGCCATCGTCTTCACTGAGCCGGAGATTATCTCTGTCGGCCTGACGCCAGACGAGGCGGAAGAGCGTGGCGAGCAAATCATAGTCGGCAAGTTCCCACTGGCCGCAAGCGGCAGGGCGCTCAGCATAGAGGCGGAGAAGACAGGGGGATTCATCCGAGTCACTGCGAGGGAGTCTGACCACGTCATCCTCGGGGTGCAGGCGGTCGGAACCCATGTAGCGGAGTTGCATGCTGAGTTCGTCCTCGCACTCGAGATGGGCGCACTGCTAGAGGACGTGGCCGGGACAGTACACGCACATCCAACCATGTCAGAGGCCTTCCACGAAAGCGTTCTGAAGACGCTGGGTCACGCGATACACATCAGCTGAGTGATAGGATGAACGAGTTGAGGATCCTCAGAGCCGGTGTCGTCGAGCATCATGTCATGGCTGAGGCGATGAAGCAGATGCAGCAGCAGAGGATCGAGGATGAGATTCCTGACACCGTCATCATGGTCGAGCATCCAGAGGTCGTCACCGTCGGGCCAAAAGCGGTCAGGGACGGTGTCGAAGTGCAAGGCTACCCGACATCCCTGACCGACAGAGGCGGGGGCATCACCTGGCACGGCCCGGGTCAGTTGGTCGCATACCCCATCATCAAGTGGGCGATAGAGGAACAGAGCATCAGAGAAATCATCGGCAGACTGGAGGACTGGTCTATCAGTGCCCTCGCGGAGTGCGGTGTGACCGCCTACAAGGATCCGTCCATGCAGGGAGCTTGGGTGGACGGACACAAGGTCTGTTCGATAGGACTCTCCTTCCTTCACTGGGTCAGTCGCCACGGAATGTCAATCAACATCTGCACACCCGGAACCCGTGTTGAGGACCTAGAGGGGTGCGGCATGAGTGCCGGAGTCCACTCCAGCCTCGCTCAACTGGGTTACACCAGCGATCCTCGGGGCGAATCTATCGGCCTTGCCAGAGTCGAGCGGGCGCTTCTGGAAACCTGCGAGCGGAGCCTCGGTCGGTCGCCATCGAAACCAATTGAGTGGAGCCCGGAGATGCCCGCATGAGCCGTCCTCGCAAAGGCGAACTAGCTCATCACTGGAATCTCGACCCTGAGACCGCCTTCCTGAACCATGGCTCCTTCGGAGCCACTCCCTCTGTCATTCTCGAAGAGCAGAGTCGGTTCAGGACCCTGATGGAGACTGATCCGGTCAGGTTCTTCGAGAGAGAATATCTCGACCTGTGGGACGAGGCCCGACGTACTCTGTCGGAGTTCCTGAATGCTGACACCGATGGGATGACCTTCGTCAGCAATGCCACCCAGGGGGTCAACACCGTGCTCAGGAGCCTACAACTACAACCCGGGGACGAGATCATCGTCCCCGACCACTCCTATCAGGCCTGCTGGAACGCCGTCGACTTCGTCACCGAGAGGTCAGGGGCGAAGACGGTGGTCGTAGAGATCCCGTTCAGGGTCGAGGGCCCACAGGATGTAATTGACATCATCATGGGAGCGGTGACCGACAGAACCGTTCTGGCCTTGATAGACACGGTGACCAGCCCGACCGGGATGAGGATGCCATTCGAGGAGCTGACTGCTCGGCTACAGTCGAGAGGAGTCGATGTGCTGCTGGATGCCGCGCACGGCCCCGGAATCGTTCCGCTGGACCTGTCTGTAATCGCTCCGGCATATTGCACAGGCAACTGCCACAAGTGGCTGTGCTCCCCCAAGGGCTCGGCCTTCCTGCACATTCGTGAGGACCGTAAGCATCTGATGCATCCTCTGAATATCAGCCATGGTGCCTCGCACGAGGGGGAAGCACAGGAGAAGTTCGAGTTCGAGTTCGCTTGGCCCGGGACGCAGGACCCCTCAGCGTGGCTGTGCATCCCGAAGGCGATTGAATACCTCGGTGGGCTCGTCGAGGGTGGATGGACTGAGATCATGGAGCGCAACCACGCCCTCGCGATTGAGGGAAGGGGCATCATCTGCGAGGCGCTCGCAACCACTCCTCCCTTTCCTGATTCGATGGTATCTGCCCTAGCAGCAGTGGAGATGCCCAAGGACGGCGAGGTCGGTGCTATGAGCCTCGAGGGTGATCCGTTTCACAACTTTCTACTCGACGAGTACGGCATTCAGGTCCCGGTAATGCCATGGCGGCATCACGGTGTTAGGTACATCCGGATTTCCGCGCAACTGTACAACCACGTGGACGAGTACAGGTACCTCGCTGAGGCTCTCAGCGAGAGCCTGTGAGGCGAGGCAACCATTCAAGGACGGGAGGCTGGACCAGCAATCATGCCGGAGGCTGTGGTTGCAATTACCGGTGCATCCGGGGCGCAGTACGGCGTGCGTCTGGTTGACGAGCTGCTGGACGCGGGATGGTCTCTCAGCCTCATCGTGACCAGCGCCGGAGCGATTAATCTCGACCTCGAGTGCGGCATCGCTCCAGAAGCCCTGGGCGAGCGTGATGGGGTGACACTTGAGGACAACGACAACCTCGCTGCCCGCGCCGCCTCGGGCTCTGCTCGCTTCGACGCCTACGTCGTATGCCCGGCCAGCGGTACCACCATCGGCAAGATAGCGGCCGGGATCTCTGACAACCTCGCGACTAGGAGTGCCCTCGTAGCCCTGAAGGAGAGGCGCAAGCTGATACTGGTTCCGCGCGAGGCACCGGTCTCGACCCCGCACCTAGAGGCGATGGCGAGGATGTCGGCGTGGGGGGTCGTGATACTGCCGGCCAGCCCGGGCTTCTACAACTCGCCGGAGAGCATCGGCGACCTAGTCGACTTCGTGGTGGCCAGGATACTCGACCAGATAGGGGTCGAGCACTCTCTGGGGAGGCGCTGGACCGGCGACGAGGTCGTCCGCGACTAACCGGCGGTCGACGATTCCTCTCCGGCGTGGGTTCAATAGTCCGGCGAAGGCGCGAGGACTTCGTGGAGACAGCAGTGGACGCAGAGGTCATCGAGACTGAAAGCAGCGCTTCCAAGCCCCGGGAGGCTCTTTCTGATGCGATTGCGCGCGCACGGGAGTTGCCGGTTCCGGTCCTCGTCGTGAGCGCGCTAATCCTAGTCGGCGGCTCGGGCGGCGCGATTCTGTACGGCGACGATATCATTGAGTGGATCCAAGGTGAACCGGACTACCAGCTCATCGAGTTCGATGCAGCTCAGGCCCGGGACTACGCACAGTCGCTGGTCGACCTCGGGCATCCTGATTGGGAGGGCAGGCTCTCGGGAACCATCGAGGAGAAGAACACCGCCGAGTCGATTAAGTTCAACTTCTCCTCGATGGGCATACCATCCACACTCGAGGAGTTCGACGTGCCGATGTTCATCATCGGTAGCGAGCCTGAGCTCTCGATGTGCACACCTGGTGACATCGGAGATATATTCGGTGGCCCTACTCCTTGCACCGCGGCCGACATTAACCGCGAGATAGTCGAGTTCGCGCATCGGGAGGACTTCGTCCTACAGGGCTACAGCGGATCGTCATTCATCCGCTATGTCGACGATATGCCTGTGTTGGACCTCGGAACTGGCAACGAGTCGGCGGACTGGGGCTCGGCTGCCAATGCAGTAGGCATGGTATGGCTGAAGCCCGAGACAGAGGGCAACACAGCGCTGTTCGAGCGCGCCGCGGACAACGACCTTGCGGGACTGATTCTGATTAACGACCGTCAGAACTGCGACGAGCTGGTAGCAGACGACTGCGTGCCCTACTTCAAATCGGTCGGAATTTCCTCAATCGATCCGATTCCTGAGAGTCTCGGTTTCATCATGGTCTCGAGGAGCGTGGGTCAAACGATTATCGACGAGGTCATCAACGGTGAGGCCCGCCTCCAGTTCATCACCGATGTCAACAACCAAGGCACTGCGACCATACACGTGCCCTGCGGCATCATCGAGGGCAAGTCTGAGTCTCTAGTCATCTTCGGCGCCCACCACGACACGGTGTACAATGGGCAGGGGGCTGTCGACGATACCTCCGGGGTCGCGACCCTGCAGGAGATCGCTCGCCAGTTCGGCCTCCTGCAGTCTCAGTTGGGGGCGCCCGAGCACACACTGTACTTCTGCACCTGGGGCGGTGAGGAGGAGGGGCTGTGGGGCTCGACCGAGTGGGTCGACAAGCACCGAGTTATGCTTGAGGAGCACCTCAGGCTGTACATCAACCTCGACATGAACCATGTCGACGCCGAGCGCAACGCCGGACTGACTATGTTCGGCAACAACAAGGCGGACGTCGACCACATCGCAGGAGTAGTCGGAGCCTTTTCCAGCACCTACCCCGAACTGGCCGACAAATACCCCATCGAGATCAGGAAGCTCGCCTCGACCGACATGCCCTACAACTCGGACCACGCGCCCTTCGTCTACGAAATAGACCAGGATGAGGGGGCGGACAAGGACTACGGGCGAGCGATAGTGTGCTACGGCTCGGGCTCCACCGAGTACCACACCTACCTCGATACGATGGACCGCTTCAACGAGGAGAGCCTGATGATTGCTGGAATCGTCTACGGCTCGATAGCGAGGTACCTCGCCTATGGCGAGGCGCAGTGAGCCATCACGGCCTCGTAGTCGGGCTCTTGGCCAGGGTTGTCAGCGACCCAAGCGTAGCCGATGCTACCGTCGGCCTCGACCACGAACACCGAGCGCTGGGCCACTGTGTATCCTGAGATGACGAAATCATCGAGAGCAATGCCATAGGCGTTGACTGCTTCCCGGTGGACATCTGAGAGCAGTGGGAACGAGATGCCGTTCGCGTCAGCGAAAGCGGAGTTGGAGAATGGGGAGTCTACCGAAATCCCGAACACCGAGGAACCACTCGATCCGAGGCTGGCCATACCGTCGGAGAAAGTGCACATCTCCTTGGTGCAGACCCCTGTGAAGGCGGCTGGGTAGAACGCTAGGATGACTCGTCCTCCGCGCATCTCGCTCAGTGTCACGGATGACTTATCTTGGGCTGTCAGAGTGAAGTCTGGGGCCATATCCCCTACGGATGGCATGACGGGTCCACGGGGTGCTGTTGATTACATTTGCTCGGGCGAATCTATCCCCAGCAGTCCGAGCCCGGTCGAGATCGTTCTCGCTGTCAAGTCACAAAGAGCCATCCTGCTTCCCCTAATCGCTTCATCCTCCGCCCCTAGAACCGGGCAGACCTCGTAGAACGATGCGAAGGCCGAGGCCACCGAGTGCAGGTAGGTGCACAGGCGGTGCGGGGAGTACGTGGCTAGAGTGTCGTCGGTGACTGCGGCGAAGTTGACGAGGCGGCGCGCCAGCAACAGCTCCTCGGGCCGATCTAGGACAATGTCGGTCCCGCTGAGTGTGGAACGCTCGCTACCCGAGCGTCGGAAGATGCTGCATATCCTCGCGTGAGCATACTGCAGGTAGGGTGAGGTATTGCCCTCGAAGGCCAGCATCCTGTCCCAGTCGAAGACGTAGTCCTTGGTCCTCTCAGTGGAGAGATCAGCGTACTTCACGGCACCGATGCCAATCGCATTGGCGACTTCCTTCCTCTGGGCCCCGTGCAGCTCCGGGTTCTTCTCTGCAATCGCTTGCTCGGCTCTGCTAACCGCCTCCTTGAGCAGGTCGACCAGTTTGATGACCTCGCCCTCGCGGCTCTTCAGAATCTTGCCGTCGGAGTCCATGACTGAGCCGAAGTTGACGTGTACGGTATTATGAGAATCGTCCATGAAACCGGCTTGCTGCGCCACTTCGAATACCATCATGAAGTGCTGGGTCTGTGGAGTTCCCACAACATACAGCAGGTCATCGCAGCCAAGCCTCTCGACGCGATCGATGATGCATGCGAGATCGGTGGTGGCGTAGTTGTAGCCGCCATCTGCCTTCGCGATTATCACCGGCATGGGCTCGCCCTCCCTGTTGACCCAGCCGCCCGGGTAGACCACCTGTGCGCCCTCGCTCTCCTCTAGCATACCCTGCTCGCTCAGTCGTTCCACGACTACCGGAAGCAAGTGATGGTAGCTCGACTCGCCCATGATGTCGTCACTGGTCAGTAGAACCCCCAACATTTGGTAGACCTCGTTGAAGTAGCGCATCGACTCGTCGACAAGGATCCTCCACAGCCTCAGCGTCTCCTCGTCTCCTCCTTGCAGCAGCACCACTCGGTTCCTTGAGCGCTCGACGAATGACTGGTCGACGTTGAATTTCGCTCTGGCCTGCTTGTAGAAGCTGTCGAGATCGCCTACTCCAAGCTCCCCGGCAGCGTTGTCCTCGCCGAGATCGAGCAGATGCTCGATCAGCATGCCGAAGGGCGTGCCCCAGTCGCCGACGTGATTCTCCCGATGCACAGTGTGGCCCTTGTGGACCAGCATCCGCACTATCGCGTCGCCGATGACTGTAGACCTCAGGTGTCCGACGTGCATCTCCTTGGCCACGTTTGGCGCGGAGTAGTCGACTGCTGCTACCCTCGCTTCTTCCTTGGTAATCCCGAGCCTGTCATCGGCAAGCAGCTCGGAGAGCCTAGCTGCAAGCCACTCCGGCTCGGCTCCCAGATTGACGAATCCGCTGACTGAGGAGACCTCGGCGGTGCCGATAAGGGCTGGTGCCAGTACTGTGGCGATTTCCTCGGCGATATCAACCGGGGAGCGTTGCAGCACCGCTGCGAGGCTGTGGCACGGCAGTGCGAGGTCGCCGTGATCCTCGGCGGTGGCCGGGCCCAGCAGGCCCGCCCAGTCGGCCTCTGCCACCCCCATTCCCGACAGGGCCTGTGCCATCGCCGGGACTGCCGCCTCTGCCAGTCTCCTCATCGCATCAACTCCAGGCATACCTCAGTATGGCGGCGATGCCGCCGAAAGCGTCGTTCAGGGTAGCCCCCTCCTCGGTGTCCATCGAGATTAGGCTGACCTTGGCCGAAGTGTGGCCGGCCAGCATGCTCAGCTCGTCCATCAGGTCCATCGTCCTGTCAGGGTCCTCCCTGATGTCCTCCGAGTCGCACGCGGGGCAATTCGGGAGATCAGAACGGCTCTTCTGGGTAGCCTCCCACTCGTGCTTGCAGGGCTTGCACACCCAGCCCACCCTGCGCTGGCGCAGGGCCTCTGAGAGAAGCAAAGTGTGGACGGCGCCCTGATCGAGTGCCGACCTAACCATCACCTCGCCGTAGGTCGCCTTGGGATGAGTCTGCATGACCTCGCGCAGGAACTGGTCGACGAGATTGCGCTCTGCTTCCAGCTCAATCTGGTCCATCAGACCGCCTGCTCGCTGTATCAGCTCGCGTAGACCGCTCTCGTTGGAGTAGCCGACGTCGAACAGCGGCTCGCGGATTAGCTTCTTGATCTCGTGGTGGAAGTAGTCGTTCTTCACAACGAAGTCCTTGGTGGCCCCCGGTCCACCGACGATGATGCCCTCCAGATTCTCGATCTGGGGTAGCCAGTAGGCGCACGCCTGCTCAGCGGACTTCTTGAAGAAGGTGTGAGCCGCCTCCTCGATCAGCCGCTCGAAGCGCTGAGCCGACTGCCCCCCTCGACCGTGCTTCGAGGGAACCTGGGAGGTGATGTGCTTCTGACAGTGCATGCGCTTGCCGGTGGCCAGTCCGTATGCCGACTCTGAGCGGTCGATGACGAACAAGCCGTAAGCGGCCCTGTCGATCAGCATCTCCTCGAGCTGGCTCAACTCGAATCTCGAGTCGCAGCGGTAGCGAAACGAAGGGAACGGCAGAGGAGGGTCGTCCACCACTGTGGAAATCAGCCGCGACTTGTTGTTGCCCACGATGACGTGGCCCACGAAGATGGCGATTCCCTTCTCACCGGGGGTCTTGTAGCGGTTGATTGTGGCTATCGCTGACTCGATGGCGTCGGCCACGTGTTTCCTCGTCGACTTCGACTTGATGTTAGCTGCCTGACCCGCCTCCTGAGAGAGATGCTGTCGGACATCGTGAATCATCCTGTCCGGCGGCACGATGACTGTGACTAGCTCGGTACCCATACCTCGCATGGCTATGAGCTCCTCAAGCGCCTTCTTCAGACGCAGCCTGCGTTGCTGCTGCTCCAACTCATCAGACATGCTGTACCTCTGTCAGAGGCCTGAGGGGCGGCATTTCAACCCTTCACCGCGCCTGCGCCGCAGGCATTGAAAGGGGACATGTACGCCCATGCTTCGATGGCGACGGTGATTGCGGCCCTCGGAGGCAGCCTGCTCAGGCCCGAGGTCGAACAGCGACACAGGTGGCTGGAGGGCCTGATCGAGATCATCAGGGACCGTGTCGCAATGGACGACAGAATCGGTCTGGTCGTCGGCGGCGGAGCCGCCGCACGCGAGGGAATAGCCCTCGCAAGGCCCATCATCGACTCTGAGAACAGGCTCGACAGAATCGGCATCGCAGCGACCCGCCTGAATGCCACCATCGTCAGAGAGAGTCTTGCCGACGCCGGCATCCCAGTCTCCGGTACCATCCCTCACAGCGTCAACGAAGCGGCCTCGCTGCTCGAAGAGAGGCAGGTCGTCGTCATGGGTGGAACCCGCCCAGGTCACACCACCGACGCGGTCGCCATCAGACTGGCCATCGCTGTAGGGGCTGAGCGCTGCGTCATCGCCACCAACGTGGCCAAGGTCCACGAATCTGATCCTCGCACCGATCCCAATGCCGTGGCTCACGACAGGCTCACCCACTCCCAACTGCAGGCCATCGTCGGACCGGCCGAGCACTCCCGCGCCGGCCCGTCCCAAGTCGTAGATCCAATGGGAGTGAAAGCTGCTGCAAGTGCAGGGATGCCACTGAGCATACTCGATGGTAGGGATTCTGAGGCCGTTCGCTCCGCCATCGAGGGTGGGGACTTCGGAGGAACGGTGGTCGAATGAGCCGCAGGGAGAAGATCCAGAAAGCGGCCCAGAGGACCGCTGGCGAAGCCAGGCAGGCTGCCAAGCGCCAGCGGGACAGCGAGAGGCAGGCGCGGGCGCGGCGTGATTTCGCGACCGCCGATCACCGACACTGCTCGGTGTGCTGGACCCCAATTCCCCTCGACGCGGAGCCTCCAGTCTGTTCCAATGCCGAGTGCGCTGAGAAGCAGCAGAAACGGGAGTCGTCGAGGAAGAGGCTGACCGTAATGCTCTACCTGTTCCCGGGCATCGCCATTCTGCTGGTGCTGCTGCAGGCAATGGGGGCGTCGGGTTGAACCGGGAGAGCAAGGGAGTGGTATTCCGATGATGATTCGTATCCTGTCGGTGCTGCCTGCGGCAATGGGAGTCATCTGCGCCCTGCTTGTGGTGGTCAGCCTGTACGGGCCGACGCTCGAAGCGAGTCGTACCGACATCCCGCTGGTTCCGTGCACCGACGATGTCGCCGGGTGTCCCGTGGGGATGACCAGCGAGGACCTCAGCTCGCCGACCGCTTTCATTCTGCTCGACATCGAGCTGACCATTCAGTGGAACCAGTCCGACAGCAGTTGGATAGGAGTAATCGCCAGCCCTCCGCCCAGCGGCTGCGAGCCTGACTCCAACGGGCTCACGGCTTGCACCGCTGATGACTTCGACTTCATCGCTGGAGGAGCCGGCGAGACCGATGGCTCGATGGTGTTCGACCTCAAGCCGGGCGGCTACAGGTTCGCGACTGCGAGCACTGACACCTCCGGGGTCGGAGGCAAGCAACTGGTCACCATTACCCCCGAGATAGCGCTGAACCCAGTGGCCGAGGTGCTGCTCGCGTTCGTAGCGATACTGCTACTAGCCGGCTCCGGAGAGATGTTCGCCCACAACTGGATATTGGGCGTTTGGAAGCGCTTCAAGGAAGCTTGACCAGTAATCAGTCTTGTTGAAGAACCGTACAGGGGTGCAGGGGCCATGCAAGTCCGCAACTGCGAGCTCTGTGGGGCTGCGGTTGATGTCTCTGGACTCCCTCCCTCGATAGGTGGTTACAGACTGTACTGCACAGTCTGTGGGCACCACTGGCAAGTCGAGTGACTACTCGTCGTTCCTGTGCCAGTTCTCAGGCAGAGTCAGCGGGTCGGTTATCTCGTCCGCCCCTATCGTCTCGATGAGTCTCGAGCGGAGCTCCTCTAGGCCCTCTCCTGTCTGCGCGCTGATCAGGGTCTCGGCGCCTTCAGGTGGATTCTCCAAGATGTCGCTCTTGCTGTGGATGACTATCATCGGACGCTCGGACATCAGTTGCCTGACCTCCGAGAGCAGGTGCTCCTGCTCATCAAGCGGGGAAGTGCTGCCTTCTGTCGCGTCGACTAGGAACAACAGTATGTCGCCGGTGTGTTCGAGCGCCGCGATAGCCTGCATCTCGATTCGGTTGCGCTCGACCCTTGGCCTGTCCAGCAGACCGGGTGTGTCGACCATCTGGTAGGCCCTCCTGCGGTGCTCGAAGTGCCCAAGGTGGAGCTGCTTGGTTGTGAAAGGGTAGGATGCGACTTCGGGCTCTCCGCTCGACAGCGCGGTAATCAGCGCTGACTTGCCGACGTTCGGGGCTCCGGCCACTACAATGCAAGGCTCTGCCGAATCCAGCGAGGGCAACTCACGCAGGATGTTGCGGGCCTCGCCCAACCACAGTATCTGTGGCGAGATCTGGTCGAGGATCGAGGAGAACCTGCCGTAGGCGTGGCGGCGGGCATCGTGGAAGCCCTCAATCCTGCGCAGTCTCAGTATCTTCCTTTGGGTCTCGCCGGCTATCTTGCGGACCTGCTCAGCAGCCCATTGGATTGTCCCGAGGGTCTTGCGGTACTCGTCATTGCCGACAGCAGCGTCGATTAGGGCCTGGTCGAACTCCGAAAGCGCGTTCAGGCTCGGCCACTGGTTGACCCACTTCAGCAGCGTGGTGTCGATGACGTCGGCTGCAGACTGCACCATCCGGTCCATCTGCTTGCGCACCCTGTGGTACTTGTCGGGATCTTCGACCAGATCGGACTGCTTGCTGGCTCTACTGAACGCCTTGTCAAGAACCTCCTGCGGATACAGGACTGTTGGGATGTGCCGCCAATCTACCGATGCCATGGGCTCTCCTCGGACCCTGCGGCCCCTACCATCCCACTTCAAGCCACCAGTTCGGGCCATAGGCCCGATGAGAGTCAATCCGACTCCTTTTCTATCACCACTCCCGCGCACAGCCATGACAGCAGAACGCAGAGGCAAGAGAATCGATGACCTGCCCGGCTGGGCTAGGCAAATCCACGAACAGTACGGCTCGCCTGACCTTACAGGCCTGAACGACGTCTTCCACGGCCCCCTGATAGACCGCAGGTCTGGCCTCAGGAAGGACGATATTATCGAAGTGCTGCTCGATGCCAGAGCGCTTCCAGGAGACGCCGACCCATGGGTTAGGGGGATGCTAATCGGGACCTCTAGGAGCGCAGTCGAGATACTGGATGATCACGGTGAGTTTCGCTCTATTGCGAGGGACGTCATAGTGGAGGTTCGTCTGGTCACCCATCTGCGTCAATCCTATATCGAGGACAAGGAACTTATGACCTTCGAGAAGGAGGATATGCGGCGCCGATCAAACATGCATGAAGAAGCCGAGCGAAGTGCCGACGGCAGTGACGACAGCCACCTGTGGGGCTGAGGAATGTCGGACTTCGCATCGAAGAGCTGCGTCCCGTGCGAAGGCGGAGTCCCTCCTCTGACCGAGGCCGAGCGCGCCGGGCTGACGCCGCATCTGGGTGACGAGTGGTCGGTTGTCGAAGGGCACCATCTGGAGTGCGAGTGGTCCTTTCCCGACTTCGTCTCGGCGCTGGTCTTCACCAACGCCGCCGGGACCATCTGCGAGGAGCAAGGTCACCACGCCG